>Ga0209042_1000808_pt1 | contig 28166 bp, 29 predicted proteins | sample SaaInlV_200m_DNA_6_FD_184649 | JGI IMG/M metagenome (GOLD analysis project Ga0209042, IMG submission 184649) | Marine microbial communities from expanding oxygen minimum zones in the Saanich Inlet - SI037_S2LV_200m_DNA (SPAdes) (version 2) | ecosystem: Environmental > Aquatic > Marine >...
CTCTCTCTTCACCTGCTTGGGGTAATCCTTGCTTCCTTTTCGTCTTGTCATAACAAAAACCTCCTGTTCATTATTTTCTCACAGGAGGCTCTTTTTATTTTGTGTCTTGTTTTAGGGGGGCAGTTCACATCTTTGCTTTTTCTTCAATTCCTTCAAAAAGTATGCCGAGTTTTGATTGGGCTGATCTGATTGTCAAAAAAGGCGGGCATTTGCTGGGATACGGTTTGCTCGCTCTTACCTATCTTTATGCTTTTAAGTTCGATACTTCAAAAATAAAACTTGCCTGGCTCTTCGCATTTCTCTATGCGATTACAGACGAGTTTCACCAGTCTTTCGTTTTGGGAAGATACGCCAGTTGGCTCGATGTGGGGATAGACGGTATCGGTGCAGCGATCGCCTTGATTTGGGCAAATAAGAAAACTTCTTATTTATCATAAATATAGGCAGAATTATCCAGTACAATACACAGCATGAAAAATACCGAAAAACTCTATGAACGAGCCTTGTGGCTGGCAATCATAACGGTTGTCTACAATTTTCTTGAGGGGGTCGTGGCAATCTATTTTGGCGTCTCAGACGAAACGCTAGCTCTCTTTGGCTTCGGCGTAGACTCCTTCATCGAGGTGCTTTCAGGCGCAGGGATTATCGCGATGGTTTTACGAATACGCAATAATCCTGATACAGAGCGCAGTCAATTTGAAATAACCGCCTTGCGCATCACAGGCACCAGTTTTTATATTTTAGCGGTGGGGTTAGGCGCGACCGTCGTCGTCAATCTGGTTAACGGACATAAACCTGAAACAACACTCGCTGGGTTAATTATTTCGCTCATTTCCATCGCGACGATGTGGCTCTTGATCCGCGCAAAACAGGATGTTGGCCAAAAGCTAGATTCCGCGCCTATTTTGGCAGACGCCAATTGCACGCGTGTCTGCCTTTATATGTCGGTGATTCTGCTCGTGTCTAGCGCAGTCTACACATTAACTGGTTTCGGCTTTGTTGATAGCCTCGGTGCAATTGGATTGATTTATTTCTCGTATAATGAGGGTAAAGAGGCTTTTGAGAAAGCGCATGGGATTGAGTGTAGCTGCGAGGATTAGGGGATTTTAATCATTTTGCGTTAGAATAGCCTTATGAAACGCACCCTTTGGCTAACGCTGATTCTCATCATCATCTCTGCCTGCCAACCCCAAACGCCCTTTGATACGATCAGTTTTATAGATGGCGAAAATTATCGCTCTCTGCCTGCAAGCTCGCACATCCCTGCCGAGATTTTTGCAGAGAATAAAATTTCGCTCGCATCTGCCGATCGTGTTTTACTCAACGGTCAAATTATTGACGCCAACACTGTGATGGATTGTGATATTTGTACTATTCAGATTCAGCGTGCAGTCATAGTCTCTCTCACCACGCCTTATCAAGATTTGGAAGTCGTGACTGCCGCGCCAACAGTTGGGGATGTGCTCACTGACTTAGGAATCCAACTTTATGATGCAGACTTTGTCGACCCGCCCGTGGGGAGAGTTACTACTGACCAATTAAAAATCATCTACCGCCCCTCACGTCAGCTTGCCATTCGCGTGGACGGGAGAATCGTCCAAATCCGCTCCTCGGCGGAGACAGTTGGCGAGGCACTGATCGAGGGCGGCATCCCGCTCGTTGGTCTTGACGCAAGCCAACCATCCGCGTCCGATCCGCTGCCCGAAGATGGGCAGATCCGCATCATCCGCATCGTCGAAAAAATTGAACTGGAGCAGACAGAAATCCCCTTTGAAACTGAATACGTCGCTTCGAATGAAATTGCAATTGACCAAGAGGGAATCCTGACTCCCGGCATCACAGGGCTTATCGTGCGCCGTGACCACGTCCGCTACGAAGATGGCGTAGAGGTTTCGCGCACCAGCGAAGATGAGCAAAAGGTGCGCGAACCCAGCACGCAAATTGTTGGCTACGGAACAAAATATGTGATCCAGATCATCACGGTGGACGGACAAGAATTGGAATACTGGCGATCGCTAAATGTTTACGCCACATCTTATTCGCCCTGTAACTCCGGTGCAGACCGTTGCTATCCCAGCACGGCGAGCGGAAAAACTGTACAACATGGCGTGATCGGTGTGCTGCGAAGTTGGTATAACGAGATGCAAGGACAGGCGGTTTACGTGCCCGGCTATGGATACGCGACTATCGAAGATATTGGCGCAGGCATCGAGGGCAAAGATTGGATAGACCTCGGCTACACAGACGCAAATTATCAACCCTGGCATCACTGGGTGACGATCTATTTTCTAAAATAAAGGAGGCTTTGGGCTTAAGGTTTTAGACTTAAGAAATCGAAAACTATCTTAAATCTGAAGCCTGATACCTTAGGTCTGATTTCTAAAAAATGACCCGCACACAAAAAATCATTCTTTTCTTCCTAGGTCTTGGTGTTCTTTGTCTTTGCCTGCTTGTTGCCGGGGTTGCCTACCAACTCTGGAAAAAACCCCTTGGTCCCTCTCTACAATTACCAACGAGCACCTACGCGCCTTTCGCGACCTTTCCGCCAACGTGGACACCCTTTGCCGAGCAAAGCCCTGCAACCAATCAACCTCCAGCGGGAACACCGGTGCCTATCACTGAAACACCTACGCCCGTCAGCGCGCTTTGTGGTGGCCCCGACCAAATGAACATCCTCGCCATCGGCTCCGATCAGCGTGGCGATTTATATAATTACGGTCTGGGAGATGTCATTCGTCTTGTGCATGTTGATTTTGTCAAACCACAAGTGATGATCATGTCTCTCCCGCGCGATCTCTATGTTGAAATTCCCGGCATCTCTGATCACTACGGAATCACGCATGGTAAGCTCAACCAATCATACCTCTATGGAAACCCTGGCTTTGGCTACTACGATGGCGCAGACATTGGTCCTGGCTTGATGGCGCGTACTTTAAATCATAATTTTGGCGCACAGCCTGATAATTATATTGCTGTCAATATGCAAACTTTCATCAAAATCGTCAATGCGGTTGATGGCATTTCCGTTGATCTCCCCATCACCATCGACGGCCGCGCCGCCGATCAAGCAGGACGTAGCGACCTCATCTTTTATGCTGGCTCCCATAATCTCAATGGCAAGCAAGCCTTGCAACTCGCACGCCTGCGTCCCTATGGCGTTTTTGACCGCGCCAAAGCACAAAACGAAGTTTTATGTGGGTTGTATAATAAACTCACCGCTCCCAGCGTCGTTGGCGATATTCCTGGCATTATCTCCTCCTTTGAAGACAACGTCCAAACCGATCTCAGCCCCGCACAACTCAGCCAACTCTCCTGTCTTGGCACACAACTCAAAGGCTCAGATATTCGTCTATTAAATTGGGATGAAGGCATCTTCAACGGAACGCGAGTGGATGACCCCATCATCGGATATACCTTTATCTGGGATGTGGATTTCAACCTGATGCGTAACTATGTTGCCGCTTTCGAACGTGGAGAATGGCTTGGTGATGCCTCAACAGCACCTGCCGCCCCCGTAGATTATCCCAATAAATCCTTCTGCGACTAATATCTATGCCTACTTCAACACCTCCTCCCCTCAATACCGCCGCTATTCTCCAGAAATATGGTCTACGTCCTAAGAAAAAACTGGGGCAAAATTTTCTTCAAGACCCCAATATTCTCAATAAAATTGTCCAAATCGCCGAAGTGAGCGAAACCGACACCGTCCTTGAAATTGGGCCCGGTTTAGGCAGCCTGACGCGTCATCTCGCTGCAAGTGCGAAAGAAGTTGTCGCTGTTGAAATAGATTCATGGATAATTCCTGCGCTAAAAGCATCTCTTGATGGTTATGCGAATTCAAAGGTGATCGAAGGAGATATGCTCGAAATCGCACCTTCTGAGATTATTTCTGCACCTGAATATCTCGTTGTTGCTAATATCCCCTACTACATCACATCTGCTCTGCTGCGCCATTTACTCGAAAATAACCCACGTCCTAACCGGATGATACTCACCATTCAAAAGGAAGTTGCCAAACGCATCTGCGTTCCAGAAGGGAAAAAAATGAGCCTGCTTGCCTTAAGCGTGCAAGTCTACGGGAAGCCAGAGATTGCTGGCCATATCCCTGCCGGAGCCTTCTACCCACCCCCTAAAGTGGATTCGGCTATCATCTGCATCAAGCTCTATCCAAAACCACGCATCCCCGCCTCCTTGCTGGACGATTTCTTTCTCCTCGCCAAAGCTGGATTTAGCCAAAAGCGAAAAACGCTCCGAAACGCCCTCGCTGGAGGCTTGCGTCTTTTCACGGTAAAAACAGAATCGCTACTCCGCGCCGCAGAAATTGATCCACGTCGACGTGCTGAAACTTTGAATTTAGATGAATGGGGAAGATTGAGCAAGGAGTGGGTTGAAACAAAAAAGAGCTGAGAAGTTAACCTTGCCAGCTCTGATATTTTGCAGTTATTCTACGCGAGCAGACCGCCCTTTTGCCCTAAGATCACGATATGCCCAGCGCACCAACCAGATTCGCATCGCAGCTTCTCTTTGAATTTTGAAAGACATTTTTGATTTCCCCCACTGACGGTCTGCGAAATAAATTGGCACTTCACCAACCCTGTACCCCAAGCTATATGCCATATAAATCATTTCAACGAGAAATACATAGCCATTCGACTGGATGCGATCAAGCGGCATCCCTTCGAGTATTTCACGACGCCAAAAACGGAATCCAGTGGTTACATCACGCAATCTAAAACCAAGAATGGTACGAGCATAGAAATTGCCAAAGGCCGAGAGCCATTTTCTCCAAAGGGGCCAATTTTCGTCTACACGCCCACCAGGAACATAGCGAGAACCAAGCACAACATCTCGGTCCTTGATCATCTCAGCCATATCTACTAACCGATCTGGGTTGTGAGAGAAATCGGCGTCCATTTGAACAATAGCATCTGTATCCGTAGCGAGGGCAAGTTGAATTCCGGTTAGATACGCTGTTCGAAGGCCGAGCTTCCCATCCCGATGTAAGATATCCACTTTATCTGGATACTCTACTGCCAGAGCATCTGCAATCTCGCCAGTTCCGTCTGGACTACCGTCATCCACAACCAAAATACGGAGGTCGAGAGGTAAAGAAAATAAAGCGGAGACCAGCTTAGGCAGGTTCTCCGCTTCATTATATGTGGGGATAATGATTGTAATTTGCAAATTATTTCCTATTTCTTGAGGCGCATAAGTTCATCTTTGAGTTCAGCAAGAGTCCCAAAAGAGCTAGTATTAGATGAAAACTGGGCAGTTTTGATAGCTAAACGATTTGGCCAACTAACAGCTTCATCACGATCTCGGATGGGATAAAAATAATCAAGGGATTGCTCAAGACGATTAACGATCCGCTCCGATAGAGCCGGAAGAGTTGCTTCAGAAACTATCAAAGCAAATTCTGATACTGAAAGATGTCCCAAGAAATCTTTTGCGCTACCAATCTCTCGCATTGCATTATGGACCATCAAGCTAACGGCACGCAGAACGTCATCGGAAGCTACAAAACCGTAGAGCTCTCGAAAAGCGTCAAGGTTTTCAAGAGATACAAAGAAAAGAGCATTTCCATCTTTTTGCAAAAATTCATCAAGGCGTTCGTCTACCAAGGCCCCTTCTGGAAGTCCGCTTACTGGGTTTGTTAGAGAGCCTTGCCCCATACGCTCAAGAGAGTTTCGCACACGCAAGCGAAGCTCTTGGATATCAAAAGGTTTTGTAATATAGTCATCCGCCCCTAATTCAAGCCCCTGGAGGCGATCTGCCCGATCTCGTTTTTCGGTCAGGAAGATAATAGGCACACCTTTCGTGCGACGATCCTTGCGCAAACGACGAGCGACTTCGTATCCATCAATATCAGGAAGGCGTATATCAAGAATAACTAAATCTGGGCGTTCTGCAAGACAAGCACGAACACCATCTTCTCCCCAATTAACAGTAAAAACCTCGTAGCCCTGAACGCCAAAATAGGCGTTTAACATCTCGGCAACATCGAGGTCATCTTCAACGATCAGGATCTTTGATTTTTTATTTGCCACTATGGATCAAGTTCTAAGAACTAAGAAGCCAAAGGTTCTTTTTGAATAATAAATTCACAAACTTCATCGCCCATCGCATGGCAACGAGATTCATTCACACGGAACTCATTCCCCCCTGAAATCCACTTAAGCCCTTCTTGCAAAAGACCAGTAGCAATAAAACAAACTGGCTTATCTGTACCTGTGCGCCCCCAGCAAACCGGGCACTTATGGATTGTATAAACAAATTCGGTATCTTTTTCTTCAACAGTACTATGTTGGTCACTAACCTGGGTGAAAATCTTTGCCATCGCCGGAAGACCAATGCGAAGCTTAGCTTGCAAAGGCAAGACCTTAAAGGCTAAATCGCCAACACCTGCCAAAGCACCAAAATCTTTAAGTGCATCAGAAAAAGTTGCTCTCCCTGCCCTGAGAGCCAAACCCCGACCACCACGTGGTCCATACATTTCTTCTAGGGCAACACCCAAAGCTGAAAGCTCTGTAAAATCGAAACCTTTCTCCAGATTGTCGGGGGGATAACTTTCCGTATACTTAGTTAGACCTGCTAGATTCAAAATGGCATTGAGACCATTTCGTCCCATCACGTCTTCTAAAGCCTGAATAGTAATCAGGCCAAATTTGTTAGGGTAATACAAACCGCTTTCTTCAATAGGACTCATGCTGTCTCCACTAAATCAGTTTCTCAAGGTCTTCAACTGCACGGCGCATATCAAGAAAAATTAGCCCGAGTTTGGCTTTTTCACTTGCCAAAGCGGTCAGGACTGCTTCTTCACCGACCGCCATCAAAACAACAAAACCCTTGTTGCCTTTAATGTAAACTTGCTCTAATGCCCCACGACCTAACTCGCTGGAAATCCGTTCACCCAATGAAAGCATCGCTGCCGACATTGCCGAAACCCGATCTTCTTCGATTTCCTGCGGTAAAGCGGACGCAATACTCAACCCATCTACACTGACAATCGCAGAGGCTTCAATATCAGGGGAAGATACCTGCATTTCACGCAGGCGGTCAATCATTTGTTTTGTTCGCGACTGAGACAAAAGAACCCTCCATAAAACAAAGTTACTTTTTCTTGTGTTTTTCGTAAGTTTTAGTTAATAAAAATTGCATATTAAAATTTAGCACAGGGGGAGGGATGTGTCAAGTTGGCAGGCTGCTTCATTTGCTTTTTTAGAGCCTAGAACCTTACAAGAACCTAACAATTGACACTACAGTTGAAGATTATATTACTTTGTCCTCCATTTTAAGAAACCGCATTGCATTGGTGCCGCATACTTTTTTAATTTCCCCTCCAGCATAAGCAAAAACGCCAACCTATAGGGTTCGCGTTTTTCATTGTTGAACGCTCTTCGGTAGTTTGGCAGCCTTAGCCACTTAATAAAAACGACTTTAGACCCATAACTTTGCGCCATCAACTTTCGCTGATTTTACCTGTTCGGCAAGTTAGCTACCTTTGCTATCAACTTCAAAAGTAACAACCCAGATACCAACTTTTGCGCTTCAAACTTTCGCTTGATTTGCCTTTTCGGCGGTCTTCTTTCCTAGTTTTTCAACTTTAGATACAAGACTCTGCTTTGCAAACTTTCATCTGCTTTGCTTTTTCGGAGCGTTCTACTTTCATTATGACATTTATGAATGTCAGAGTCAAATTAGTGAAATTTTGCGCAATCTATGCTTTGGTTGCCAGCAAATCCGTATACTCATCATGCCGTTGAATATATGTAGCAACGAAAGGGCAAAGCGGAATAACCCTATAGTCTTGTGAGCGAGCATAATCTAACCCCGCGCGAACAATAAGACTACCAATCCCATTTCCTTCCAATTCTCGTGGAACACCAGTATGTGTAAAAGTTATCGTTTCGTCACTCAAACGATAATCTAAAACGGGCTTATGCTTCTCAATATGAATTTCAAAACGCTGTCCTTCTTTATTGTGAATAACTTTTAGTGCATTTTTGTCGATTTTCATTTTCATCTCCTGTGAATTTCAACTATACTATAGAAGCCTCATTGCCCCAAATCCTTACGGAGAAAAATATGTCTCTCAGCTCATCTGCTCAAAAGGTACAAGACGCTCTTGAAGAGCTTGGCTACGATTACGAAATCGTCGAATTTGATGAAAGTACACGTACTGCAAAAGAGGCTGCCACGCGAGTTAGGTGCGAAGTGGAGCAGATTGTGAAATCGTTGATTTTTAAGGGGAAAAAGACGGGGAAGGCAATCCTGATTTTGACAAGTGGTGCGAATCAGGTGGATATTAAACGGATAAAATCTCACGCAGAAGAGAAGATCGGACGCGCCGACCCAGCCTTTGTTCGAGAGCGTACCGGATACGCCATCGGCGGGATCCCTCCGCTTGGACATCTCAATCCAATCGAAACATACGTGGATGTGGACTTGCTTCGCTTCGAGGAAATTTGGGCGGCGGCTGGTACACCCAACGCGGTCTTCAAAATGAATTCAAGTGATTTGCAAAAAATGACTGAGGGCAGAATAATTCAGGTTAAGGTAGAGGATAAGTGATGAATAAAAAAATGCTTGAAAAATACGCCGAACTGATCGTGAAAGCTGGATTAAATTTGCAAGAAGGGCAACGATTATTCGTTGCTGCCGAGATGAATACCGCTCCCTTAGTGCGGGAGGTGACGACGAAAGCCTACCAAAATGATTGCCCCTTGGTAACTATTTTATGGGCCGATGAAGAGATAAAAAAAATCAGGCATGAGCATGCTCCACGAGATTCTTTTGCCGAATTCCCTGCGTGGATTATGAATGGCGTTCTGAAAGGAGCACGGCGCGGCGATGCTTATCTTTCTGTTACGGGAACAGACCCTGACTTGCTCGCAGGATACGACCCTGAGTTAATTGCCCTAGAATTGAAGACCCGCGCGAAGCATTTCAGACCAGCACAAAGATTGATCACAAATGGTCATGTCCAATGGACGGTGATTTGCCCGCCAACCCCAAAATGGGCAGCAAAAATTTTCCCTGAGAGTTCAAAAGAAGAGGCTGAAGAAAAACTCTGGGAGGTGATGTTTAAACTCTGTCGACTAGATAACAATGACCCCGTAGAAGTCTGGCGCAAACATCTTTCTGATTTAGCAAAACGTCATTCTTATTTAACCGAAAAACAATTTGACTCGCTTCATTTTTACGGGGCAGGCACTGACCTAAAAATAGGCATGCCTGAAAATCATATCTGGAAAGGCGGTGGAAGCAAAACATTGGGCGGTATAGATTTCACCGCCAACTTGCCAACCGAAGAGGTTTTTTCGATGCCACACAAAGATAAAGTCGAGGGAACTGTGCGTTCAACGAAACCCCTTAACTATTATGGGAATTTGATCGAAAATTTTAGCCTGACTTTTGAGAAAGGTCGCGTCATTGACTTTAGCGCAGAAAAGGGTGAAGCGACTTTGAAGAAAATGCTCGAAGCTGATGAAAACGCAAAACAACTTGGGGAAGTTGCCCTTGTGCCACATCGTTCACCAATTTCAGAATCCGGGTTAATTTTTTACAATACACTCTATGATGAAAATGCAGCTTGTCACCTTGCATTAGGAAGCGCATACCGAGCCAATATCCAAGGCGGGGTAGAGATGTCTGAGGAAGAGTTGGCAGAGGCCGGAGTAAATAATAGCTTGATCCATGTTGATTTTATGATCGGCTCTAATGAAATTGATATTGATGGTATTAACGCAGATGGAAATATCTCACCAATTATGCGTAAAGGAGAATGGGCCTTTGAGGCATAGCCCCTCTATCTTTACGGACATCTGCCCTAAATTCTATGCACGGAATTTAGGGCAGAAAATAAAACATAAAAGGAGAATCGAAATGACTAAAGAAAATACTCGCACAGAAGAATTTGAATTCAATGGAGATAAGCTAATTACCCAGATCAAGGAGCTTATCAATAAAGGGAATATTCGCCGCATCATCATAAATAGCGAAGAAGGTCGTGTGCTGATTGACATCCCCCTCACCGTCGGGATTTTAGGGACTCTGGTCGCGCCACAATTGGCTGCGCTCGGGGCTATTGCAGCTCTGGTTACGCGCGGCACAATTATTGTTGAAAAGGTTGAAGAAGAGAGTCTATAATGAAAAAAGTATCGCCCTTCATCAAGGGGATGCTCATTTTCAATACCCTGATATTTGCACTAACATTGATTGACTTTCTTGCTTTACATGATATCGGGAAAGACTATCTGAGCAGCGAAACACTAGAAGTTTTGGGTATCTCTACTGCCCTCCCTGCGTGGACGGCAACAGAGGGAGAGTGGCAGATTCTCACTATAAGCTTTGTCTTACGCGTTCTTTTTCTCCTGTCAAATATATTCTTGCTTTGGTATCTTTTGAGAAAAGAAGAAAAAGTTTCTTGACCATCCTCGTGCAAAACTATTGCTTTTCGTTAAGGAATATGTCATTATGTATGTATTGTCATCGACAGGAGGAGTATATCTATGAAAAAGAATTTGTTCATTATTAGCACCGCACTACTGATGATCTTAGCATGTAGCCTGGAAAGCCTAGGTATAACTCCATCAACGGAAGACCCAGTTGAGGATTCTGTAACTCCTTCAATTGCATTAACTCTTGAAGAAAAGGATGGCGCACTTGCCACTTCTGCGGCAGCAACCTTTGAAGCAAATGACAATGTTGTCGCAACTTCTGTGGCAGCTACTTTAGAGGCAAGCAATAATCTTGCTACTTCTGTTGCCACAACTGTAGAAGCAACCGAAGAAGTTCCGCCATCTAATACGACTACACCAACTCTACCCCCAACGATGAGTCCGACACTTCCAGCAGTAGGATCGTCCACACCCACAGCGTCTCTTACACCTATACCCACCGTCACAGCAACACCATCTGCATCTCCTGCACCAATGGTTAGCGTCAGCGTAGGAACAAATTGTCGTACAGGACCCGGTAAAACTTATAATTATATTGGAGATTTGAGAGTTGGAGAAAGCGCAGAAGTAGTCGGCAAAAAAACTTCTTATAATTATTGGGTTATTAAAAACCCTGATGCGGATGGGGAATGTTGGTTATGGGGAGAATATGCAACAATAACTGGAGATACGAGTAATCTTCAAGAATATCCCGTTCCGACAGCACCAGCATCCAATACCTCTGCCACCCCTGTAGCCACAGCGTCCACAACACTTACTACGCCAATCGTTGGTGTTAGTGTAGACACAAATTGCCGTACAGGTCCCGGAAAAGTTTATGAGAGTCTCGGGGTCTTGAAGGTCGGAGAAATTGCAGAAATAGTGGGTAAAAAAGCTTATTATAATTATTGGATCATCAAAAATCCTGACACAAATGGAGAGTGTTGGTTGTGGGGAGAGTACGCAACCGTGCTTGGAGATACAAGCAACCTTCAAGAATATGTCCTTCCCTCTGCGCCTCCACCCACAAGCACAACGCTTACTGCGCCAATGGTTGGTGTTAGTGTAGACACAAATTGCCGGACAGGCCCCGGAAAAGTTTATGAAAGCATCGGAGTGCTAAAAGCTGGGGAAATTGTAGAGGTGGTCGGCAAAAAAGCTTTTTATGATTATTGGATCATCAAAAATCCTGATGCAAATGGGGAATGTTGGTTGTGGGGCTATTATGCAACCGTTATTGGGGATACCAGCAATCTTCAAGAATACGCTCTCCCGCCTGCGCCTCCACCCACAACAACAACTTCTACTGCGCCGATAGCTAGTGTTAGCGTAGGAACAAATTGCCGAACAGGCCCCAGCGTAGCTTATAGTATTATTGGTAGCTTAAGAGTCGGGGAAAAAGCAGAAGTAGTCGGTAAAAAAACTTCTTATAATTATTGGATCATCAAAAATCCTGATGCCATCGGAAACTGTTGGCTATGGGGATACTACGCAACTATATTCGGAGATACCAGCAATCTTCAAGAATATATCGTCCCACCGATACCTTAAAACATCAACACACCTTCAAGTCTAATTGCGAAAAAAAGGAGTGACGCCGTGAAAAAGAAGAATTTATTGATTATCAGTACCGCATTGCTGGTCATTCTGGCATGCACCTTTAATAATCCAACACCAACGCCAGAAATCCCAGCCAATAATAACTCGGTAGCGACCAATGTCGCGCAGACCCTGGAAGCCAGCGGACTAAGTCTTCCCAGTGCCGCGTTACCAACTCCGCTCCATACAATAACGCCTACACTTCCGCCAACAATAACATTTACGCCAACAGTCGCATTTACAGCAACACCCTCTGTTCCAGTCGCCAGCGTTAGCGTAGACACCAATTGCCGTACAGGCCCCGGAAAAGTCTATGACTATATCGGCGCTTTGCTTGTCGGAGAAAAAGCAGAAGTTGTTGCCAAAAATGTGTCTAGCAATTATTGGGTTATAAAAAATCCTGATGCCAATGGAAACTGTTGGCTCTGGGGATACTATGCGACCGTCGCTGGAAACAGCAACAATCTTCCAGTCTACGCTATCCCACCGACGCCGACACCCTCAATCCCCATTCCGCCATCAAACCTTCTCGCGACTAAAAATTGTGTTGTAGATGTGCTGCCAAATTACAAGCTAACGGTTAATTTAACCTGGCAAGATAATTCGAATAACGAAGCTAATTTCCTTGGTTATGCAGATGGGATCCTGGCTTTTAATGTCCCAAAAAATCAAGCACATGCCAGCCACACTGTTTTGGCTGTAGACGGTGTTCCGGTCGTCTTTTCTGTATCAGCCAATAACACAACCGCTGAATCCGCTAAAGCAACTGTGCAGGTTATTTGCCCATGAAAAAGCTAAATAAATACTGGATATTGGGGTTCGCCCTTGCCCTGGGCTTGAGTGCCTGCAATTTGCCAACATCCTCGGTCCCCAACAGCTTATCCCTAGAAGAGCAAGCCGGGACACTGGCCGCACAAACCGTCTCTGCGGCGCAGACGCAGATGCCCACACAAACGCGTCTCCCGGCTAACACGCCCACTTTGGCACGCCCGTCCAAAACAAGTGCGCCTCCCACGGCATCTCCCACATCTACTGCGGCACCACATCCACTTAATCCGCCTAGTCTGAAAAAATATGATTTTTCCTGTTCTTGGAATGGCACGAATACTGAACTCCAAATGATTATCCAGTGGACAGACAAATCAGATAATGAGCAAGGGTTTATCGTCCTTCGAGATGGTACAGAAATTGCCAACCTCCTGCCAAATGCGACCAACTACACAGATATTTTCGCGGTAAACACAGGGCAATTGGTGAACTACGCGGTGGCGGCATATAATAACGAAAGTGGAGAATCAGAGGCAATCACCCTCTCGACGACCTGTAATTAAATCTCTACCTCTAATCCCAATGCTCCGTCGGGATCCATCTATAACCGCAACGCGGAGCGTTTCTAAAAGGGTTTTCAGAGAAAAAGAGATTGGTTAAATACAAAAAGCTCTCCTTCCCATGATAGGAAGGAGAGCTTCGCTTTTTAAAAATACTCTTGCTTACTTCAACGCTTCTCGTGCCTGTTTCGCAGCGCGGCCACGTTTTTTGCTGTCCAAAATCTTCTTGCGAATACGGACTGATTCTGGAGTCACTTCTAATAATTCGTCATCGCCGAGATATTCAATGCACTCGTCAAGACTCATTTTGCGTGGCGGCGTCAGGCGAATTTCCATATCTGCCCCAGACGAACGCATATTGGTCAGATGTTTTTTCTTGCAAACATTTAAATCTAAATCTTCGTTTTTAACTCGCTCACCTACAACCATGCCTTCGTAAACTTCAACGCCAGGGCCATAGAAGAAGAAACCGCGATCTTCGCCGTTTTTCAATGCAAAAGCGGTCGTTTTACCCGCCTCCCAAGCGACCAGCGAACCCGTCTGACGGGTTTCCATCGGACCAGCCATCTTTTCGTAGCCGTGGAAAATCGTATTCATAATGCCTGTACCATGCGTCGCAGTCAAAAACTGGTAGCGAAAACCAAGCAAACCACGCGTGGGAACAACATAAGTAACGTGCGTATTCCCATCGCCACCATCTTGCATTTCCTGCATCCGCCCACGCCTTTTGCCAAGCATCTCGATCACCGAGCCAATCGTTTCAGGGCTACTTTCGATAAAGACCTTTTCGTAAGGCTCTAATTTTGTCCCATCGTCGCGCTCACGGAAAATCACTTCGGGGCGCGAAACTTCAAGTTCATATCCTTCTCGGCGCATGGTTTCGATCAAGATTGCCAAGTGCAACTCGCCACGCCCAGAGACAATAAATTTCTCTGCGCTGTCGGTCTCGTCCACGCGCAAGGAAACATTCGTGCGCAATTCTTCAAAGAGACGCTCACGAATTCTGCGCGATGATCCCCATCTGCCTTCGCGCCCGGTAAAGGGCGATGTATTGACACCAAAGGTCATTCGCACCGTCGGTTTTTCAACGTGGATTGTCGGCAATGCAACTGGATTTTCAGGATCGGCAAGGGTCTCGCCAATTGAAATACCTTCCAGCCCTGCCAGGGAGACGATCTCGCCTGCACTTGCTTCCGGTACTTCAACTTTGGATAGCCCCTGATGGATGTACAAATAACGTGCCTTCTCAGGCAGATTCTCGCCTTCGGCTGTTAGACGGGCAAGTTTCTGCCCTGCCATGATCTTCCCTGCGAAAACACGACCGACTGCCGTTACGCCACGATATTCGTCATAACCAAGTGTGGTAACAAGCATTTGCAAAGGTGCGGTCTCGTCCACAAGGGGAGCAGGCACCTGGCGCAGAATCGTTTCAAATAGCGGTTGCAAATTGGGGCTAAGGTCGACCGAATATCCCGCCTGTGCAGAGGTCGCTTTTGCGTAGACGACCGGGAAATCCGCTTGTTCTTCCGTCGCGCCCAAATCAATAAAAAGATCAAAAGTTTCGTTCAGCACGCGCTCAACATCGGCATCTTTTCGATCGACTTTATTGATGACAACAACAGCCTTATGCCCGAGCGTGAGGGCTTTTTTGAGTACAAAACGGGTCTGCGGCATGGGACCTTCCGCGGCATCGACGAGGAGCAAAACGCCATCGACCATATTGAGCACACGCTCGACCTCGCCGCCAAAATCGGCATGGCCAGGGGTATCAACAATATTGATTTTGACATCTTTTTTGGTCTGAGGATCAAGGATGGTGATGGCAGTACTTTTGGAGAGAATGGTGATGCCGCGCTCGCGCTCAAGTTCATTTGAGTCCATGACGCGTTCAGCGACGCGCTGATTATCACGGAAGGTATTCGCCTGACGGAGTAAACCGTCTACGAGAGTGGTTTTGCCATGATCAACATGCGCGATGATGGCGATATTTCGGAGGTCTTTTCGGGTAGTTTTCATAGGTGCTTGGTTCTATAGTTGAGTAGTTTTTAGCTTGGACGGTGGACGGTAGACCGTTGACCGTTTTTTACCATTTATCGTCTTCCGTCTACTGTCGTCGCTTTGCGACACAAAAAAACCCCGGCATCTGTGAGCCGAGGCAGGTTTCAGCGTTCAAGTGAATTGTAGTGTATCAGAGAGGAGGTATTTTGGGTAGGGCAGGTTATGGCTTTCTAAAGAAGCATCTAACATCTTTACTTATCTATTTTGACTTCATGGTAATTATCAATACTTATCTCGTTCAAATTATCGTCAGACTACCACTCCATCAGCCCTTTCACCACATCCGCCAGAAAATGATCCGCAATTGCGCCGTCTAAAATGCGATGATCAAAGGTCAGCGTTAGGTAGACCATTGAACGGATGGCGATCATATCTGCGCCAGAGTCATCGGTTACAACGACAACGCGTTTTTGGATTGCACCGATGCCCAAAATAGCGCATTGTGGCTGGTTAATGATCGGCATCGCAAAGAGCGATCCACTGACTCCGTGATTGGTGATCGAGAAGGTTCCATCACGGACTTCCTCTGGCTTGAGTTTCTTTCCACGCGCGCGTTCGGCGAGATCGTTGACGGTCTGCGCCAAACCGAGCAAGGAGAGTTTTTCAGCATTTTTGATGACCGGCACAATCAAGCCATCTTCGCCGAGGGAGGTTGCCATGCCGATATTAATTTCTTTGCGCAGGATGATGCCTTCGTCGCTCCATGAGGCGTTCGCAATCGGATAGGCTTTCAACGCTGCAACTGTCGCGGCGACAAAATAAGGCGTGAAGGTCAACTTTACACCATCGTTTGCAAAGGCTTCTTTATTGGCTTTGCGATGCGCTATCACGCCGCTGAAATCCACTTCCATGACGGTGGTGACATGTGGCGAAGTCCGGCGGCTTTCGACCATATGCCTGGCAATCGCACGCCGAAGGGAGGTCATCGGGATCATATCTCCGCTGTTTGGTGGTGTGGAGGCTGATTTTGGGTCGTCAAGATAAGTCAAAATATCTTTTTTTGTGATCCGACCATTACGCCCCATCCCTGCGATTTGATGTAAATCGATCTGATTTTCAGCAGCAATTTTCGCTACAACGGGAGAGATGAATCCCAGCTCAAGGTCACGTTTGGGAGCAGCTTTTAGCGGGGGCCTATTAGGGGAAGATGCAGCAGTCTCTATAAGGGAAGCAGGCTCCTCGTCCACGGGCGTTTCGTCTCCGCTGGGGATGGATTCCCCTGCCGCGCCGATCCATCCGAGGAGAGTCCCCACGCTGACCACTTTTCCTTCTTCTGCTTCAAGAATTTTCAGCAAGACACCTTCTGCCGGACTAGGGATTTCGGTAACGACTTTATCCGTCTCAACCTCCAGAAGACCTTCAAACTCTTCTATGGTATCGCCTTCGGCTTTCAGCCAAGCGACAAGGGTGACTTCCTCTACAGCTTCACCAAGCAGGGGAACAAGAATTTTTGTTGGCATAATTTCTCGCTTTTTTTCAGACTTAATCCCTTCCCCCTTGAGGGGGAAGGCCAAGATAGGGGTTTTAATAAAAAGATGGATATTTCTTCGGCTCAGTTTCTGACATGATTTCATAGATCGCATCATAAAGCGTCTCAAGATTTGGCTTCGACCAATAATCACCGTCCGAGCCAAAGGCGGGGCGATGCGGCTTGGCAGAGAGCGTGGCGGCGGGCGAATCGATCCACTGATAGCCGCCCTGCTTCTCGATAACCTCCTGCATCATATACGCCGTTGCCCCACCGGGCACATCTTCGTCTGTAAAAATGATGCGATTGGTTTTCTTAAGCGACTCAAGGATATGCCCGTGCAAATCAAAAGGCAAAAGCGATTGCACGTCAATCACTTCCACGCTAATCTCAATTTTCGCCAGCTCTTCGGCGGCTTCGAGAGCAATGCGACACATCGCGCCATAAGTGACGAGAGTTATATCTTTGCCTACACGCAAGACTTCAGGCGTGCCAACAGGCACAGTGACCTCGCCAATATTATCTGGCAATTGCTCTTTTAGACGATAGCCGTTCAGCACTTCAACGATAATGCCCGGCTCATCCGACTTAAGCAGCGCATTATAAAATCCTGCTGCCTGAACAGCATTGCGCGGAACCAGCACCGCCATCCCGCGCACCAGATGCACAATCGCTGCCATCGGTGAGCCGGAGTGCCAAATCCCCTCCAGGCGATGCCCACGCGTCCGAATGATCACAGGGGCTTTTTGCCCACCCACCGTGCGCCAATGCAGCGACGCCAAATCGTCCGACATCAGTTGCAAGGCATAAAGCATATAATCGAGATACTGAATTTCAGCAATCGGGCGCAAACCGCGCATCGCCATCCCGATCGCCTGCCCCAAAATCGTCACTTCCCGAATACCGGTATCCATCACGCGCAGCGTCCCATATTTCTGCTGCAAATCATGAAAACCCTGGTTGACCGCCCCCAACATACCCACGTCTTCGCCAAATGCGATCACGCGCGAGTCACGGGCAAAAATCGCATCAAAGGCATGGTTGAGCAAATCAAAGGCCTGAATTTTTGGGGATTTTTCTGTGATGATGGGAGGAACCGCCTCCACTTTTAAGATGGAATTTTCGGTCTGGCTATTTAGATGTGAGCTGAAACGCGGTTCATTACGTAGGTTTTGGGCTTGCTTCCACGCAATCAACTTTTCTCTCGCCGAAGCAGATTCCTGCCGCACAATACGCAAAGCGGCGTGGACGGCTGCGTGCTGGTCTCGCCGATGGGCAGTTGGCTTGCCGATCAACTTTGTCTGAATGTCTTTGATTTCTTCTTTAACAGGAGCTTCTTCACGCAATGTGGCAAGCAAATTAATCACCTCATCCCTTTCAGCCAATATCGGTGATTGAAAACTCTGCCAAGCCTGCTTACGACTATTTTCCACCGCTCTGCGGTCTTCTTTTTCGAGGGCGGTTAAGGCTTCATCATCAACAATCCCTTTTTCGAGCATCCATTCGCGCATCTTGAGATTGCCATCAAACTCACGCTCCCACGCTAAACGCTCCTTGCTCTTATAACGTTCATGACTCCCCGAAGTGGAATGCCCTTGCGGCTGCGTGACTTCGGTCACATGCACCAATGCAGGGATGTGAAACTCACGCGCAGTCTTCGCCGCTGCCCAATAAGTGTCAAGCAGCGCAGGGTAATCCCATGCGCGAACGGTGTAAATATCGTAGCCCCGATCACGCTCTTCATCTGGTTTCGTTGCGCGTTGAAAACCACTGATAATCTCCCCGATATTCTCTTTGACCATCTGGAACTTATTCGGGACAGAGATTCCGAATCCATCATCATAGATCGTGATGACAGCTGGGGCTTTTAAAACACCAATTGCGTTAACTGATTCCCAAAACATGCCTTCAGCGGTAGATGCGTTCCCGATTGTGCCCCAGGCAACTTCATTCCCGTTGTTTGAGAAAGTATCAAATTCTTTCAAGTCTTTTGATTCACGATAAAGTCGTGAAGCAAAAGCCAAACCAACAAGGCGCGGCATCTGTGAGCCAGTTGGAGAGACATCGGCTGAGATATTATAGAGTTGGGTTTGGTCTTTCCAGCTCCCGTCCGGGTTGAGATAACGAGATGCAAAATGGGCGTTCATTGCTCTTCCCCCGGTAGCAGGTTCAAAGTCCACGTCTGCGTGCGCGTATAGTTGAGCGAAAAACTGCTCAAAGGTGAGCACGCCTAATCCCAGTAACCAAGTTTGGTCGCGGTAATACCCGGAACGCCAATCCCCTTTCTTGAAAGCATGGGAAATCGCAAGTTGCGCTACTTCCTTCCCATCGCCAAAAATCCCAAATTTGGCTTTACCGCTCAAGACCTCGCGTCTCCCGATCAAACTCGCCTGTCGGCTTTTATAAGCAAGGCGATAATCTTGTAGAATCTTTTCTTTTGGAAAGGGTAACTTGTTTTTTTCTTTTATCTTCGTCATAGAAACTCTCGCTTAGGTCAAACTATCTAATACAGACCATTATAGTCCAAAAACATAACCACGAAAGATGAATTAAAGAAAAAAGGGGGATATGCATCAAAATTGATGTAAACTATAGGCAACTTTATTTACTCACTCACAAGGAGCCCTCAATGCAAAAAACCTACACTGACCTTAACCCCACTGAACGCGTCCTATTAGGACCTGGCCCCAGCATGGCTGCACCTCGCGTTATCCGCACAATGGCAACTCCACCCGTTGGTCATCTTGACCCAGCGTTGCTGAAAATTTACACCGAAGAGCAAGAATTATTGCGTCACGTCTTCAACACAAATAACGAGTGGACATTCGCCCTCTCTGGCACAGGCACATCTGCGATGGAAGCGGCGATGGCAAATCTGATTGAGCCCGGCGATCCTGTCTTGGTCGCGATGATCGGTTATTTTGGCTCGCGGCTGGCCGAGATCGCATCTCGCTTAGGCGGAGAAGTGGATACGATTGAACGCCCGCTGGGAGAGATTTTCCCTGTCGAGGAAATTGAAACTGCGCTAAAAGCAAAATCGTATAAAGTCTTTGGCCTTGTCCACGCTGAAACATCAACTGGCGCGGAGCAACTTCACGTTGGTGAGATTGTCAAAGCCGCGCATGAGCAAGGCGCGTTGGTTGTGCTAGACACGGTCACTTCGCTAGGGAGTATTCCCGTTCTTGTTGATGAATGGGATATTGACGTCACATACTCTGCCAGCCAGAAGAGCCTCTCTGCGCCTTCGGGTCTGGCACCGATTACAGTCAGCGCACGTGCTCAAGAATTCATTCAAAACCGCAAAACGCCTGTCTCCAGCTTTTATCTTGATTTAAATCTTTATGCCAATTATTGGGGAAATCATGGCTACCACCATACCGCGTCTGCGAGTTTACATTATGCACTCCGCGAGGCTTTACGTGTCGCCTACGAAGAGGGGCTGGATGCGCGTTATGCCCGTCACCGCGCAAATGCAGAATTACTCTGGGCTGGACTGGAAGAAATCGGTGTACCGCCTTTTATCCCCGCGGAATATCGACTCCCACCGCTAACGACGGCTATTGTCCCCGAAGGCGTTGATCCACACGCATTGCGCGCAAAATTGCTCAACGAATATAATATCGAAATCGCAGGTGGGTTTGGCACGCTAGCAGATAAAGTTTGGCGCATAGGCCTGATGGGCTATTCTAGCCGCAAGGAGAATATCACCCTACTGTTGGCGGCGTTGCGAGAGTTGATCTAAGACCTTAGACCTCAGACTCAAGACTTTAGCAAAGCAAAAAACTGATGTCTAAAGTCTGAGGACTGATGTCTTTCTACTCAAACTCCAACTCGAAATCTTCATCCTCAGCAAATTCCCCCATTCTCTCTACCTGGATATCGCCAAAGAGTCCGTCTTGTTGAATATTCACGCGGTAACGCTTGACCAACTCTAATAAGGCAAGAAAGGTAACCGCAACTTCGATGCGGCTTTTTGCATTCGAAACCATCTCTCTAAAAGTAGTTCTTTCTTCAGAACTGAGAAGTTTGGTTATATGATAAACCTTCTCGCGGATGGTCACCTTTGGGGCACGGATGACTGTCCCCAACTCGGCTTTCTCGACTTCGCGCGCAAAGATATTTTGGGCGGCTGCCACAAGATCTGCCAGGGTAACGTCGCCCATTTCAAAGCGGCTCTCAACTTTGGGTGGCGCAGCGATCCGTAAATAGGTGCGCAAGTTCTCAGAATCGCGCTCTTTCAGCCATCCCGCAATTTCTTTGAACTGCTTATAAAGTCGCAATTGACGTGCCAAAGCCTCGCCGGGGTCTTCCTCCCCAATCTCTCTCACGGGCGGGCGCGGCAATAATGCCTCAGATTTGATCTGAATCAACTTCGCCGCGATCACCAAAAAGGCTGAGATTTCTTCCGCATCCAAATCCCCTAATTCTCGAATTCGCTCAAGATATTGGTCTGTGACCAACGCCAAAGAGACACTCGTAATATTGAGTTCTGCGCTCTCAATCAGATTGAGCAAAAGAGCAAGTGGACCCTCGAAAACGGGTGTACTGACGGTATATTTTTCGGCTTGAGTTTGAGCGATATTGATTGCCATAAGGGGCGATTATAACAGACTGCGGTATAATCCGCCCATGAAAAAATTGACCCATATAGATGAAGCAGGCAAAGCCCACATGGTAGATGTGGGCGCAAAAGACGATACCGAACGCGCAGCTGTGGCACGCGGTGAAGTCAAAATGAAAAGGGCGACTTATGATCTCGTTGCCGCGGGAAACATGAAAAAGGGCGATGTTTTAACAGTGGCTCAAATTGCCGGCATCAACGGAGCCAAACGTACATCTGACTTGATTCCGCTATGTCATCCGCTACTGCTAACCCACATCTCGGTGCAACTCGATTTAGACGCAGATTTGCCCGGTGTGCAAATTACTGCATCCGCACGCTTGCGCGGAAAAACCGGCGTTGAAATGGAAGCGTTAACGGCAGTCTCAGTTGCCGCATTAACTGTTTATGATATGGCAAAAGCAGCAGAAAAAACAATGCTAATCCAAAATATCCGCTTAGTAGAAAAGCGTGGTGGAAAAAGCGGGGATATCTTAAATGAATAAAGTCAAAATCCTTTTCTTTGCCACATTACGCACTCGCGCCGAGCGTTCTACAATGGAACTAGAGCTCCCCAATGAAATCAGCGTTGCTGATTTTAAAGAAATCCTTATTGCTGAAATCCCCGCCTTAGAGGCATCCCTGCACCACACACTTCTTTCCGTCAATAAAGAATATGCCTTTGATGAAGATATTATCCCCAAGGATGCAGAGATAGCCCTCTTTCCACCTGTAAGTGGAGGGTAGTACGCCCTCACCTTCGCATCGTGTCACTTGCTCCTCCTCTCCCCTAAGCAGGAGAGAGTAATCTTCAATCTTAAACTTTCCAACACTCAAACATTCCCCATGAAACCTTCAACCTTCCCAACCATCTGCAAAATAACCGAAGAAGAAATAGACCTAAACACCCTCCTCGAAGAAATTACCATCACTTCCACTGGTGCGGCGGCAATATTTACAGGAATGGTGCGCGGTGAAACCTCCCGCACGGGGCAGGCGCAGGGCATTAATTACGCCCCCCATAAAACTACCTATCTCGAATACGAAGCCTATACGCCAATGGCAGAGGCAAAAATGAAACAAGTCGCTGACGAAATCCGTCAAAAATGGGATGTAGTCGAGGGCATCGCCATTGTGCAACGCATCGGAAAACTTTATCCGCGCACGCCAACCGTACTTATCGCATGTACTGCCTCACATCGTGACACAGGCGTCTTTGAAGCCGCGCGCTATGGGATTGACCGTTTAAAAGAAATTGTCCCCGTCTGGAAGAAGGAGTTCATGCCAGACGGCGAGGAGTGGGTTGAGGGAGAGTATATTCCAAAGCAAGGGGAGTAACTCAAATATAACAAGGGTGGCAAAGGCCAGAAAAACAAAGATTTTTGAAATTCTCTCGTGACAAAATTTGCTTATAGGGGTTGTTTTTTTATAAAGAACAAAGATCATCAATAAAAAAGCACCAACGAGAAGAGAGGCTTCATGGAAAAGATCGTTATCACAGGAATGGGAACTGTTAACCCTCTGGGTTTAAATGTTGCAGATACTTGGCAAAATATCGTCAATGGCGTTTCGGGCGTTGCACCGATCACGCGCTTTGACGCATCACAATGGCGCACGCAAATAGCATGTGAGGTGAAAGATTTTGATCCTAAAGATTATATGTCGGCAAAAGATGCCCGTCGCCGTGACCGTTTTGAGCATTTCGCAACAGTCGCCGCGCAAGAAGCACTCAAAAGTTCAGGATTAGAAATCATCGAAGAAAACGCAGAGCGCGTCGGTGTACTTGTTTCATCGGCATTGGGCGGGTTAAAATCATTACAAGATTCAATTCTTCGGCTCGAAAAGGAAGGACCAAAACGCATCAGCCCCTTTCTGATTCCAATGCTCATGCCAAATGGCGCGGCAGGGTTAATTGGCATAGACCACGGCATCAAAGGCCCAGCCATGTCTGTCGCTTCCGCCTGCGCCTCTGGGATTGATGGAATCGGGCTGGCCTGGATGATGCTCCGCACCGGGATGATTGATGCCGCGGTCACTGGCGCATCCGAATCAACCTTAACCCGAACAGGGATTGGCGCATTCGACAGAATCAACGCCCTATCCACAAAAAGCGACCACACGATGACTCCCGCTCCTTTTGACAAAAACCGCGATGGTTTAGTCATGGGCGAAGGCGCAGGAATCTTGATCATGGAAACTGAAAACCACGCCAAAGCACGCGGAGCCAATATCCTGGCGGAATTAGCGGGATACGCCGCAACTGCAGACGCTTTCCACGTCACTGCTCCCTCGTCAGATGGCTCTGGGGGCGGAACAGCAATTTCAAACGCGCTCGTCTCCGCAAAAGTTCATCCAGATGAAGTTGGCTATATTAGCGCCCACGGCACAGCCACCCCGCTCAATGATGCCACCGAGACCAAAGCAATTAAATACGCATTTGGTGAGCAAGCCTACAAAACGCTAATCTCATCCACAAAATCCATGACGGGGCACATGATGGGCGCAACTGGCGCATTAGAAACAATCTTTTGTGTGAAAGCAATACAAGATGGCATTCTGCCTCCCACCATCCACTACAAAACCCCTGACCCTGAATGTGATTTAGATTATGTCCCTAATCAAGCACGAGAGAAGAAAGTAGAGATAGCCATCAATAACGCCTTTGGCTTTGGTGGGCATAATTCGGTTTTGGTAGTAAGGAAGTATCGGTAGGGTTTCAATTGCAAAAAAGGGAAATTTAGATCTTTTATTAGAGGGCGGCATATTCACTTTGGGCGGAAAACAGTTGACAAACACTTTTAAATTTGCTACTCTGGTTACATGCTTGGTTCAGGCACCCTGAGTGAAGTGAAGTCGGAAGCATGGAAAATCACATAGGCTCCAGACGCATTGAGGGTGTTTGTATTAGAAACAAGGGAGATGATATGAGTAAAACAGATAGACTGCCACAAGAAAATTCTAAAGAATGGGGAATTATTAACTGTCATGCCCATGTTTTACCCACCAATGGCATAAATTCATTGCTATTTACTTGGCCTTTTCCACTACCAATGGTAACTATTCTGAGAAATCCTGTGATCAGGTGGATATTTTTAAAGTTAGGGAAATTGCTAAGTACGATGTTAGTCAAGTGGTTTGGGTCAACTACGTTGGAAAATCGTTGGGATCGTTTGGTTGCATTGGCTAATATGGAGTTTATGATCCTAAAAAAAGAAAAAGATGATGCAAAGAAAACAAATAAAGAGAAGAAAGCTGGGAAAGAAAAACGGGAGAAAAAAGAAAGGGAACTCAAAAATAAGCTTTATAAGAAATATGTTCAATATGAGGAGTATGAGAACATAAAATTAGGAAGCGTTGAAAAAGATAAAAAGCAACTACATAAGGTGTACAAAAAATTTGAGCTTGTTTATCGCATATTGGAAGGAAACTATCCTCCCCATACGACATTTGTATTATTGTCACTTGACACCAAATTTATGTTTTCTCATGGCAAAAAGTTCGGCAATAAGGTTGCGCTAAATTATGAAAAACAACTGGCAATACTCGAAGTTCTTAAAGAGGAAACACTAAATAAAAACAAAAAAGAGCTAAAAAAACTAAAAAAAGAAGCGTCAGAAGAAAAGATGGGCAAAAAGGAGTACAAAAAATATATAAAGGAACTTGATAAAAAACCCGTAGATACAGTTCTTCCGTTTATTCACGCTGATCCTCGTCGAAAAAATATCACCAAAATAGTTAAGCACTGCATTAAAAGAAGAGGTTTTCAGGGAATCAAAATATACCCACCTTTTGGTGTCTTACCCTATGCCCCACGTCTGAATGGTGTTTACAAATATGCCCAAAAAAAGAGCATACCAATTATTGCTCACTGTACATCCACAGGTATGACAGGGTACCCCTTTTATGATGATAAAAATTATTATGATGAGAAAACTCCTCCAGAAAGTGAGGAGAAAAACAATGGAATCTATACTCATCCTTTTAATTATGAAAAAGTGCTAGAAGAATTCCCCAAACTACACCTTTGCCTAGCACATTTTGGGGGCAATGATGAGTGGACTGAGTATCTTGAGGAACCGTGGGATTATTTAAAAAACCCAAGAATGTCTTGGGGCAGAATAATCATAAAGATGATCGGGGAAAGAGAAAATGGAAAGTTAAAATACCCTAATTTATATACTGATATTTCCTATACAAGCTTCGACCCTCATACACTTGCATTATTGAAAGTCCACATGGGGGATAAGAAAATCAAAGAGTTACGAAAAAAAATCCTTTTCGGGTCTGATTTTCCCGTATTGCAAGCCCACGTCACAGATAGAGCCTTTTCAGTAAACATTCGTGGACTTCTTGGAGAAAAAGATTTTGAGCAGATAGCCTCGATAAATCCGAAAAAATTCCTTGGGCCAGTTAATACCCCAAAATTAAATAATAACAAGGAGTAGTTGATTATGTCATCTTCTCAACTAGCAACAATAAGTGTCGTTGTAATAATAGGTGCATATAACTTGATGGGATTTCTCGTCAGTAAAAACATGCCGAAAAAGGTTTCTGAAGTAATAAAAAAAGACCATCGTAAAGCCCTTTGGTATACGCTGTGGATTATGATTGGTGCCCTAACTGCAAACGCAGTGCAGTTATTCATTCATCCTGATTTTGTACTTGGCAGATTCACTATTTCAATCTCAATTCTTATATCTTCCCTGCTCATTTGGTTTGCGGGGATAAAAAATTTTTTCTACAAAGCATGTTGGTGGATAATCATAATTGCCATTGGAATCTTTTCGATTGAGGGAATAGCCCCCCTTTTTAAAATAAAAGCGGAAGATGTTACGACTTCATTTTCAGAAGAATTAGATCCAAATTTTCTTTTTCCTGTAGAGACAACCATTGCCTCAAATGAATTGAAGTTTGATTCCGCTGCAAAAAGGGTGGTTCACCCTCCTCAAAAAGCGGATTCTTTAATATAATAAAAACATGTTCAAAACAAACACAAAACATCTCCAGCCAGATATGTTCAGCACGGTTAGCAAGCTTCCATCAAAGGTGCGAAGAGTGCTGGAAACCTCATGGGCAGATACATTTTATCGTGAAGTTTTTTGCCGCATAGATGAAGATATTTTCTCTGTCTTATATTCGGGTTCTGCATCCCGCCCGAATATAGCAATAAATCTTTTGGTGGGTTTAGAACTCCTCAAAGCAGGCAATGGTTGGAGTGATGCAGAACTTTATGAACATTTTTTGTTTGATATACAAGTTCGCTATGCTTTGGGCTATACAGACTTAGGAGATGGTACATTTGCCATCCGCACACTGTATTATTTTCGAGACCGCCTGAGTAAATACTATCTCAAAACAGGGATCAACTTGCTAGAGACCACTTTTAGAGATATCACCGATGCACAGATCGTGGACTTAGTAGTTCAGACGGGAACGCAGCGGATGGATTCAACGCAGCTAGCCAGCAATATCGTAAATTCAAGCCGCTTGCGCTTATTGGTCGAAGGCACTCAACGCACACACAAAATCTTATCCGAAGCGGACAAATCCCGACTAGAAGAAATCTACGCTCCTTATCTGAAAGGTTCTTCAGACCATTATAGCTACAGAGTAAAAGGCAAAGATGCGAATCAAAGCCACCTTCAAAGGGTTGGTGCAACGATGCAGTCTTTATTGAAAGAGTTAGAAGAAAACTACGCTGAAGAAAATTCATACAAGGTATTGGAACGTCTTTTTTCTGAACACTTCAAGTTGGTAGAAAAAGAACTCTTGCTAAAAGAAAAAGAAGAAATCTCTTCAGGTAGTCTCCAATCTGTAGATGATTTAGAGGCAAGCTATCGCAAAAAAGCAGGGGAAAGTTATCAAGGTTATGTTGCAAATATTAGCGAAACTTGTGAACCTAAAAACAAACTTCAACTGATTACAAAGGTACAAGTAGAGCCAAATAATGTGGATGACGACAAAATGCTGGCAGATGCTTTAGCTGAACTCAAAGAACGTACCGATGTGAAGAAAATCTATCTTGACGGTGGCTACGGTGGCGAGGCAAGTGACCCAATCTTGGAAGACCTATCTGTTGAGATTATCCAAACAGCTATTCGGGGAGCTAAAGGGCAAGAAAACAAACTTCATTTATCTGATTTCGATATTCAACAAGATGAAAAAGGAAACCCAACCACAATGACTTGCCCTCAAGGGCAAATTGTGGAAGTGAACCTTGCCCGAAAAACCGGCTGGCAAGGGCATTTTGACCCAGAGATTTGCATCGCTTGCCCTTTCCAACAGGAGGGGCGATGTAGAGCGAAAGCGCAAAAAAGAGATCCGCGATACATGCTCTCTTTTACACTGAAGGAGCTACGGGCAGCCAAGCGACGTAGAGCTTATTTCACATACAAAAAAGAAAAAGGAAATTTAAGAGCCGCCGTAGAAGCGACGATGCGTTCCGCAAAGCACCCTTTTCCGGCAGGCAAATTGCCTGTGCGAGGAATATTTAGAGTGACTTCTATGATGATTGCATCTGTCTTGCATATAAATATGCGAAGAATCTGGAAGTATGAGACAGATATTTCCTTGTCTAATTTTATTTCTTGGCTTTTCTCGCAAAAAATATCGCCTTTGCGTTTTGCCTCAGTATTTATTCGCTTCTAAACCGCTGTTCTTGCAGGCGCGTCAAC
>Ga0209042_1000813_pt1 | contig 28037 bp, 31 predicted proteins | sample SaaInlV_200m_DNA_6_FD_184649 | JGI IMG/M metagenome (GOLD analysis project Ga0209042, IMG submission 184649) | Marine microbial communities from expanding oxygen minimum zones in the Saanich Inlet - SI037_S2LV_200m_DNA (SPAdes) (version 2) | ecosystem: Environmental > Aquatic > Marine >...
CGCCTCCATCTCCTGATGGGGCCATGTAGTAGCCTACTCCGGCTCCTACTAGCAGTCCTACGACGAGTACTGCTGCAACAAGGGTCATATTGGTATTTTCCATTGAAAACTTACACCGAGAGTAAGTACTGTATATATGGTATAAATAACTAACTACTGTAATTATAATGATTATGGGGAGAAAGTAAATGAATCAAAGTGTTGTTTATGAAAAAAACTGACGATATCTTAGGTGCTGATTGAAGAATGACCCATAAATTCCTTGTTTTTACGACATATAACCAACATTCCTCAACTGACTGAGGGCATGTTATCGATTAGTTTCTCATATTCCCAAGTTTGCCCCTTTAAACCTAAAATTGGACAGATATAAATCCATAAACCGAGCTCTACTTGGTGAGAAAAAGATGAAGGACTGTCCGAGCTGCGGAACCGAGAACCGGGATCAGGCCATCTATTGCCGGAAATGCGGGGAGAGAATGTCCCAGAGCATCTACATCAAGCCAAATGAGTCGTTGAGTGTGGTACATATCGGTGTGCTCTTCGTGAGCGTTATCCTTCTCATCACCTCCTTCGGACTCCTCATGGGGGGTACAACATTGAGATCGATCCAGGTCCTAGTCGTTGACGAAGACGGCTACATAACCAGCGATCCTGCCACCGTTGACCTACCGGGCTACGCCATCGTGCTTGAGGACATTGATTTAGATGTGGACCCAATGGCCTGGAGATGGCTGCAGAGCCGGGGAGGGCTATTGAAGCTCAAGATAATCACCGAGAGCAACGATCCAGGCACGGAGATATTCATAGGGGTGGCCAGGGAGTCAGACATGCGCCCATACATCCAGGACATCGAGTACCAGAGGGTCATCGACATGGACTTTGATGAGGAGAATTATGAACTCATGTTCTCCGCGGCAGACTTCAGCCTCCACCCCGGTGGCCTACCATCTGCCCCGCCCACGGTGCACAGCTACTGGGTGGCCCACACATCAAGCGCTGACGTACAGGAGCTAGTGTGGGAGCCGCAGTCGGGCACATACAACATCATTATCATGAACGCCGATGGCTCCGAGGGGATAGACGCGGATATACAGGTGGGTGCCAGCGTACCATTTTTCGGAAGCATCGCGAATATCCTGATATACGCGGGGCTCTTCGTGGGGGCAATCGGTGGGCTGATGATTTATTTCACCCTCAAAAGGCCCCAGTCCTAAACCTTTTTCAAGAGCAAATCAATCATGGATGTAACAAGCGGTCTATGATACCGCTATTTCACGGTGAATAAAAATGGAAAAAGACTACAAGGCAATGCTGAGCAGGGCCTACAAGAACCTCCCCGACGTAGTGGCCGAGGTGGATAGGTTTCAGGTTCCTAGGGCCATTGTGAGAAGGCAGGGCAGGCGAAGCGTCATCCAGAACTTTAAGGAGATAGCCGCGAGGCTTCAGAGGCCACCGGAGCACATACTAAAGTTCCTTCTAAGGGAGACCGCGACAAGGGGCAACTTCGACGGAGACAAGGTAGTCTTCCAGGGAAGGTTCAACGCCGACAGCATAAGAAACCTAATCGAGATCTACACTAACAAGTACGTCATATGCCCGGTCTGCGGCAGGCCGGACACAAACGTGGTGAGGGACAAGAGGCTGTCCTTCCTACAGTGTGATGCCTGCGGCGCTCGTAGCAGCATAGGGAAGAATTAGAATGAGCAAGGTCTACGTCAAGACAATGACCCGAGGCAGAGACAGGCTAGTCGCGGTCTGTGACGAGTCAATTCTTGGCGAGACCCTTGAGGGTGGCAGGGTACCGTTTAAGGTCAGCGAGGGCTTCTACAAGGGGACCCTCAGCGACGTAGAAGAAGCAATAGCCGCCATGAGACAGGCGACCATCTGCAACCTGGTGGGCAAGATAATCGTAGAGGCCGCCATCGAGTGCGACCTGGTCCATGAGAGGGCCGTAATCTATTTCGGGGATATCCCTCACGCCCAGATAGTAAAATTCTAGCTCAGTTTGACCCCTTCCGGGGTACCTTTTAGCACACCACGCTCGATGAGGTAGTCTATGCTGCTCTCAGTCTCGCTCGGGGAGAAACCCTGCCTGGACATTTCCTTGACGAGCCACGCCGGCTGGTAGATGAAGCCGGGGATCTTTACGGTTCTAACAATCTGCCTGCTGCAGGCGTTGATGCGTGCCTCGTTGCTCATTTTGGGACCTGACACCGTCTCTATTCTAGCCGTCAGTGGCGCGGCCGCTATCCCGAGAGTCTTCCTGACATGCTTGTGGAAGTCTTTGGTGAAGTTGCCCCCGTGGAACGTGAGGACTCTTTTGGGTTTGACCCCCCTGATGAAGCCCATCAATCCCTTGTAGTCGGCGTGATCGCTCAGCGGGAACGCGATTCTCCTCCTTCCCATGATGGTGGCCCACCCAGATGTCAGGGCTATCTCCTGGTTTGGTTTGAAAGGTTTGCTTCCCTTGGGCGTGATGATTGCACATTTACCGGAGTCCAACAGGTCCCTTCCCTCGTCAGATTCGGCATCAACTGAGTCCAAGTTGTAACCCTTGCTCCTGTACAGGTCAGTGACTTTGGTTGCGCTCATGTTTGTGACCACCGGGAGGTTTGTATACTGGTTCAGCACGCTGATGACCTCCTGAGCGTTGCCGATGCTGTCGGTTTTAAACGTGGGTATCCTGCCCTGCAAAACGGTGTTGACGGCCCACTGGTATATCTCGACGGCAACATCCGCCCTCTTTGGGAAGTTGAACATTGGCGCACCGAAAGTGGTCTCGATGATGAGGATGTCGCAGTCAACCTTGGTGGCGGGGTCCATGGTGAAGGTATCCTCAGTACACATGTCCCCGGTGTATAGCACTGTCCCCTCGGGTGTGTTGATCTCGAACTGGACGCTACCAAGTACGTGCCCGGCGTTGTGGACCTTGACCTCAAAGTTATCGATCTTGACCGTATCGTCTATCTTTACCGGCTTCAAACCGCCTAGCCTCTTCCAACCCATTACCTCAAGGAGGTCATAGGTCTCCTGGGTGGCGTATTTCTCGCGATCAGGGTGTTTGAACGCCGCCGCGTGGTCGGAGTGGGCGTGGCTGACAAACGTGGGGTAGTTATGGGTGTTTCTGGTGGGGTCCAATATGATGCCCTGATCACCGTACTCCACCACAGTGCCGCCATATTTCCTGACCCTTAACTCCACGAAATCACTCAACCTACAATTATGGGATAAATTGCCTCCAATACTCTGGTGGCTCTATTTAATGGCGACGGTCAACGTGTCTGGAGCTTTATGATGGCCTGTGCAAGGTCACCATCGCTTTCCTCTAGTGCCGCCCTGGCCTTTTCAATATTGACGCTGGCCTGCTGTGCAACCAGTAGGATGTCCTCCTCTGGTAGGACCAGCGGCTCCTCCTCCACGGGGGCTGCCTCGACAGCTGGTGTCGCCCCTGCCTTCCTCTCGGTCTCTCGTCCCCCTGCAACCTGGTACATCTTGGTGCCCTGGACATTGATGCTCGTGACCTGGGGTCCTTCAATGACTATCTCCTTGTTGTCGCCCTGAAGAATAACTCGTTTAATGTCGCTCAGCTCGTTCATGTTCATGCCCATCTGCTTCATCATCCTACGGGCACGCCGGCTATTCGTTCTAGTCAAAGAGTTCACCTAATCAACTTACAGAGTTCATGAATTTAAAGATAAATAGAAATAAGAAAAAATAGGGTTAAGCGATTTTAGTCGCAGCTTTCACTGTGTTTCTCAGAAGCATCGCGATCAGCATTGGGCCTGTTCCACCGGGAACGGGTGTGTATGCTGAAGCTTTCTCATAGACTGCCGGGTCAACGTCTCCGAAGACTTTCTTGCCCTCATAGTTGTTGCCGTTGTCTATGATGATGACTCCATCTTTCACCATGTCCGCGGTGATGGCGTGCTTCTTGAACATCTCAGTGCAGATGACGTCCGCGGTCTTTGCAAGAGTTGGGATGTGTGGACATTTTGCCCCCGCCTGTGTGACCCTTGACTTCATGTTCATGATGTACGCTGCAAGGGGCTTGCTGAGGAAGTTTGTCCCCCCCGCCACCAGCCAGTGCTTGCCCTCTGGGCTGATGTCATACCTCTTGAGCAGTTCCATGATTGCCTCGATGCCCGCTGGTAGGTAGCAATCCTCGCCCATGAGCACCTTTCCGAGCGTGTTTGGGCTCAAACCGTCCACGTCCTTCTCAGGCAGGATAGCGTCCACTGCTAATAGCTCGTCGAGACCCTTCGCGAGGGGTAGCTGCACCATGATACCGTGTATCTTTGGGTCAGCATTCAGCTTCTCTATGAAAGCCAGTAGTTCTTTATCCGTTGTCTCCTCGAAGTGGTGGAACTCAGCATACATGCCGATCTTCTCTGCCCTCTTCTTCTTGAGCTTCACATATCTTGCGCTGTACTTGTCGTCTCCAGTGAGGACGAGGGCTAGCCCTGGGACGATTCCCTTTCCTGCTAGTTTCTCTACCTCAGCTGCGACCTCTTCCATTACAACCGCGGTGGTTGCTCTTCCGTCTAGTATAGTTGTCATTATGATAACCCCTTGATTACTCCGTTCTCATCAATATCCATGTCATTCGCCGCTGGCTTGCTTGGGTGCGCCGGCATCGTGTTGATGTCGCCACAGTAGGCGATGATGAAGCCTACGCCAGTACTTGGCTTGAGCCTCACGATGGGCAACACATATCCCTCCGGTGGCATGCCCAGCAGCTTGTCGTTGTCGGTCAGGCTCAGGGGCGTCTTTGCCATGCAGATGGGCAGCTTGTCGAAACCCAGCTTCACTATCTTCCTGAGGTTCTTCCTGGCCTGAGCATTCAGCTTGATGTCAGCTACCTTGTACATTTTTGTTGCTATTGCCCTGATCTTCTCGTCAACGGGCATGTCCAGGTCGTACAGATAATGGAAATCGCTCTCCTTCTCGACCTCCTCAAGGACGATATTGGCCAGCTCCACGCCACCAACGCCTCCTTTGAGGACCGTGTCGGTGAACGCGGCTGGTACACCGGCCTCCTTGGCCCAATCCAGTACCACCTTGATCTCGTCGTCTCCATCGGTGTGGAAGTGGTTCATACAGACCACCGGCCTGAGCCCGTACTTCCTCACGTTGTCGACCTCATTTGCCAGGATGGGTAGACCGACCTTTACTGCCTCTGCGTTGACCTCTTTGAGGTTCTTGTACTTGATGCCTCCGTGGCGCTTCAGCGCCTTAATGGTGGCCACCACTACTACCACGCTGGGCTTTAGGTCGCCTGCCCTGGACGCGATGTTGAGGAACTTCTCCATCCCCAGGTCTGCCCCGAAGCCGGGCTCAACAACGACATAGTCTGTGAGCTTGAGCGCCGTCTTGATGGCTGCCAGGCTTGGGCACCCATGAGCGATGTTGGCGAATGGGCCTCCATGGATGATGGCAGGTGTGTTTTCAAGTGTCTGGACCAGGTTTGGTTTGATCGCGTCCTTCATCAGGATGGCCATTGCTCCGATACCTCCGACATCCTTTGCTTTGACGGCCTCGCCCTTGCTGTTATAGGCAAGTGTGATCTCGCCCATCCTCTCCTTGCAGTCCATTAGGTCTTTGCTGATGGCGTGGATTGCTGCTATCTCCGATGCAGTTGTGATCTCAAAGCCTGTCTGGTAGGGTCTTCCACCGTTTGAGTCTCCTAGCCCGACCACGATGTTCCTGAGGAACCTTGACTCGATGTCAAGGACCCTCTTCCACATGATCTGCTGGGTATCGATGTCCAGTTTGTTCTTCCTCTGGATCGAGTTCTCCATTAGGCTGGTCAGCAGGTCATGTGCACATGTGATTGCGTGAAGGTCTCCAGTGAAGTGGATGTTGATGTCATCCATTGGCACAACTTGGGCGTAGCCACCTCCAGCCGCGCCACCCTTGATGCCGAAAACGGGGCCCATGCTGGGCTGCCTCAGTACCACTATGTTCTTTTTCCCTATATGACCCAGCGCCTGTGCCAGACCCACCGCCATGGTGGTCTTCCCCTCACCTGACTTGGTGGGGGTCACCGCGGTGACTACTATCAGCTTTCCATCAGGCCTGCCCTCCCTCTCCTTGAGGACGTGGGGCAGTATCTTTGCCTTGTATTTTCCATAAAGTTCAATGTCGTCGCCGTTGAGCCCGAGGCTCTCTGCGATCTCAGAGATGTGCTTCATGTTTGCACTTTGAGCAATCTCTATGTCTGGGGGAATAGCCATATTGAATCGAGGAATAGTCCCTAATGCAATTTTTAACAGTTGCGCGCGTGCTTTCCTCTAGTTATGTTCGCTCCGAAAACTTATCTTAGGGATATGGATAGGTTAACCAGATTAGGTGATTCAGTTTGACAACAATCACGTTCGTTAAGATCGGGTACATCGGTACGACAATCATAATTGAGGCACTTCTCGATGAGAGGAGTGCCAGGAAGGACATCAAGATTCGTGTAGTCTCCTGCTCTGTGAGCATGGAGGTTGAGGACTCCGAGGAAGTGGCCAGGATGGCAGCGGATATCGAGAGCGACCTCTACGTCATCGTCTCCCCCAACGCTGCACTGGCTGGGCCAAAGGCCGCGAGGAAGGTGCTGGAGGAAACGGGAAAGCCTCTTATCCTCGTCTCGGACGAGCCGTCCAGGAAGTACATGAAGGCGCTGCCTGAGGAAATTGGCTACATGGTCGTCTACGGTGATCCCATGATCAGCGCAAAAAGTGTGTACCTCGACCCAATCGAGATGGCACTCTTCAACTCGGATATTCTCAGGGTTCTGTCTGTCACGGGAGCCTTCAGGCTCATCCAGTCAGAGCTTGACAAGGTCATCGATAGCATAAAGGCAGGCGACAAGCCAGAGCTGCCCCGCCTAATCGTCACGAAGAAGCGGGCACTTGCAGCAAGCGAGCTGCAGAACCCCTACGCACAGGGCAAGGCAATTGCGGCGTACGAGATCAGTCGTGGGGTTTCCAAGCTCTCGACGGAAGCTGTCTTCAAGCTGAAGGACAGGAATGACGCCATCCCTGTGCTAGTAGCTGCCCACGAGGCAGCAAGGCAGGCGGCCAAGCTAGCTGATGAGGCACGCGAGCTGGAAAAGAGCAACGACTCAGTGGTCAGGATAGCTCACTTCTCCAAGGGAAACAGGCGCAGAAAAGAGGGCCTGTGGAACAAGTTCGATAAGTAGGCTACCTATGCCTCTTCCTTCCCCTTCTTGTTTTTACGGCTACGCCGGTTTTGAACTTTGACATCTCGTCCTTTGTCAGGATTGCCTTGCCCACGGCGGCGACCTTTCCATCAGTATCAAGGATTATGGTCTCCTGACCCGGCTTGACGCCATCCCCGACCTCTTTAACGTGCCTTGAGAATAGGTTCTTTCCCTGCTCCAGAAACTCCAGGACATCATCGATGACGACAACGAACTGGTCAAAGCTCTTCACTTTTTCGATAACTCTCTCGGCACCAGCGATTGTTATCGTGAACAGGGCATCGTTTGGCCTGTAGTTGGCTAACAGCGTGTCCCCCACGAAAATATGCCTCGGTCTGCCAGTTTTCTTGCTGTATTCAACCTTGGTCTCGTCGGGGAAAAGGGCAGCCCCAGTGCTGTATCCGAACTGATAGTCCGCAATGGCCCTCAGTTTTTCGAGATCCATGTTCATTTGGGATGCATATCCACTGATTCTATATAAGACGATGCCCCAATTATTGTGAGGTTTAAAGATGCGTTGCGAGGTATGCGGTAGAGAAATAAACGGACCCCCAAACTACAGGATCATAGAAGGTGGGAAGCTTACAGTCTGCGGCCAGTGCTCTCAGTTCGGCACGCAGACGTGGGACCCGTCCCGACCTCAGGCAAGGAAGACTGCAACAAGAAGGCGTTCGGCGCAGCCAAGTCCAAGGCGCAGGAGCGATATTGACGCCGCCGAGTCACTTGAACTCATCGAGGGATACGGTATGCTAATCAAGAAGACCCGCCAGAGGAAGGGGCTATCTGTGGAGGACTTTGCCAGGAAAATACGCGAGAAAGAGTCCGTCGTCAAGAAGTTGGAGAAGGAGAATATGAACCCGCCCATGAACCTTGTCCGCAAGATACAGAACGCGCTGGGGATATCCATCCTTGAGGAAGCAGCCAAGAGCTCAGGCTCGATGCTCACTCGACCCATGGGCCCCAGGACATTAGGCGACATGATCAAGATCAAGGACTCCACAAAGAAAGAGTGATGAAAATAACCCAGGTTTTTATCGTGACAGGGACCCCCGGCACGGGGAAGACAACTGTCTCAACCATTTTATCGGAGAGACTTAGAGCGAGGCACATCGAGCTATCAAAGTTCTCCATCGAGAACGGTTACGTGATCGAGGACGATGTTGAACGTGACACCAAGGTCGTGGATATGGAAGCACTGGGGTCTGCCATCGGAGAAATCATCGAAAAATCCTCCTCACCTGTCATTGTTGACGGGCATTACGCCCATGAGCTGGTGGATGGGCCTCTGATCTCGCGCCTGCTCGTACTCAGGAGGAAGCCCTGGAACCTGAAGAGCGTCCTGGAGGCACGTCATTACAGTAACGAAAAGGTCTGGGAGAACCTTGAGGCTGAGATAATGGGCGTCATCATAGGGGAGGCGCTTGAGCTCATTCCAGGGTCCAAGATATTTGAGATCGACACATCGAATCAGACTTCTGGAGAAACCGCTGACCAAATCATCGAAATTATTGAGGGTAATGCCTCATCCAAGCCCATCCTAGACTGGGTGACGTACCCAGAAACCATGGAACTGTTGTTGAGCCGATCATGTACCTCATAATAAACTGCCATACATGCGGGAAAGTCATCATGGCGAGCACCGCCAACAGGACCCAGTCATGCACCCACTGCGGTGCAAAGATAGAGGTCAGAAGCGCGAAAGTTCTGGCGCGAAGCAGGACAACGCAGGAAGCGGTGGCTATAATCCAGGAGCTGAAGCAGAGAAAATCCAAGGATTCACCGGTAACCTTCAAGAAATTTAGAGTGTGAAAACCAAAAACCTCTGCGATTTTTATATAAGGAAATCATAGTGGTAGGGCAGAGGTAATTACAAGTGGCGGCCGTTACAGGAAGAAAATTTTTCGAGGAACTCGGACAGCTAGTCGGAAAACCCGTAGTGGTTGAGGACTCCCAGGGCAATTCATACCAGGGCAACCTTTTGGGCTTCGACTCCCAGAGCATGAGCGTCGCGCTAGGCGAGGTCGTTGGCACAAAGGGGACAAAGTACCACAGGTTAATCCTGACTGGGAACGTGATAGCCAAGATAATGGCCACCGATACCCCGTTCAACCTAACGGGTCTCAAGGAAAGGCTTGAGCGCGTGTTCCCCAACATGGTGCAGTATGTGCCTGAGGCGGGCGTGCTCATTGTCATGAGCAAGATCAGGCTCAACGAGACCGGGGTAATCGAGGGAACTGGGCCAGCAGCCAGCAGGGTCCAGGACATCTACAACAGGTTCATCCAGGAAACCTCATAACTCCTTTTTTTCATCAAATAGACGTATATTTATTACAGGAACCGCATTTTCAGCCCTATGTCATTTGAGCTTAGGGACCGAGACCTGCTTGGACGAATCGGGAAGCTGACGGTACGGGGCAAGACCTTGGAAACCCCAGCCTTCATGCCCGTTGTCAACCCCATGATACAAACAATCTCTCCCCGGAGGCTCAAAAAGGAGTTCGGGTGCGATATCATCATCACGAACAGCTACATCATCCGCAACCACTTCCTTGAAATTCCCAACGTTGAGCTCCACAAGCTCCTCGATTATGACGGCATAATCATGACCGACAGCGGCGCATACCAGATCCTTGTCTACGGAGAGGTAGAAGTTACCCAGCCGCAGATCATCGACTGGCAGAAGAAGATAGGCAGCGACATCAGCGTGATCCTGGATATCCCCACGGGCTGGGACATCCCACGCGAGAAGGTGGAGTACACAGTTGAAAAGACCCTGGAGAGGGCAAGGGAGGCTTTGCCGCTGATCGAGGGATCCAACAACCTATGGGTTGGGCCCATCCAGGGCGGGAAATATCTCGATCTTGTGGAAAAATCAGCCAAGGCGGTGGGCATGATGCCCTTCGACCTTCACGCACTGGGTAGCCCCACCGAGGTAATGGAGCGATACATGTACCCAGTGCTGGTGGACATGGCAATGACTGCCAAGATACATGCGCCCGTTGAGCGGCCAATCCACCTCTTCGGTGCCGGGCACCCCAACATGTTCGCCATGAGTGTGGCCATGGGTTACGATCTCTTTGACTCTGCTGCTTACGCACTGTTCGCCAAGGACGAGAGATACCTCACTGTGAGGGGCACTCTCCAATTCAAGGATCTAAAATACTTGCCATGTAGCTGCCCTGTCTGCAGGAACAAGAGCCCGGAGGACCTAGCAGCCCTGCCAAGGGGCGACCGGATTAGGATCATTGCCGAGCATAACATGCACGTCACAATGACTGAGATGGAGACAATAAAGCAGGCCATCGTTGAGGGCAACCTCTGGGACCTGGTCGAGACCCGCGCTAAGGGACATTCCCAGATGACCGCCGCGTTGAAGCGCCTCAGTAGGTACGACAAGTACCTTGAGGAAGGAAGCGACGGGTTCAAGGGAAGGGGACTGTTCTACTACGATTACCACAGCATCCACAAACCAGAGGTCCTCAGGCACCAGGAGCAGCTCATGGGCAGCTACAGGAGGCCGACTGACAAGAGCATTCTAGTTCTCATGAGCGAGCCCACGAACAGGCCGTTTAACGGTAACGCGGGATTCAAGAAATTGAAGAAAAGTGTGGACGATGACCGGGTTCACTATTGTTTCGTCGCTGCCCCATACGGTGTTGTCCCTGCGAACTTGGCGGAGACATACCCGTTGAGCCAGTTCGAGATAGCGAGGCCACTAGACCACGAGACCATCCAGAGCACAGCTGATTACGTGAGACAGTATGTGGAAAAGTACCCGCACGAACACATCGTGCTAGTACTGAAGGACAAACCCCTGGAAGAGTCGCTGCTGGATAAACTGAGCGAGCTGGTCAAACCAAATAACATTATCCATTCAGAGGCGCTGGGCGACGGTGATACATTGGAGATCCTGTCGAAACTAATCCAGTCACTCGTCTAAACCTATCATCTGTTTTCAACCGCTATAAGTAAAGTATAAGAATAGGTGTAGTATTATTGTGCCCGTCCCCCTAGGGGAGGCAGCGAGAGCTGATCGTCAGGGAAAGGACTGAAAAGCCGCTCCGCAAGGGAGCATAAATGGTTTTTCGACTAGGTTAGACAAAATAATGGTAAAACTAACATTCCATGGCGGCACCCACCAGGTCGGTGGAAACGCTGTCACGGTTAAGAGCAAAGAGGCAAACCTACTCCTAGAGTACGGTGTAAAGCCAGGAAACCCACCGGAGTTCCCAGGACACGTAAGGGCAAGGGACATCGACGGAATCATCGTCGGCCACGCTCACCTGGACCACAGCGGTGGCACCCCACTATTCTATCTCAACGAGAAAAAGCCTATATTCCACACGAGGACCACGGGCGACCTGATGAAGATACTTATCAGGGACCTCATCAAGCTGAACAGCTACTATCTGCCCTTCGAGTACCTGGAGCTGGAGAAGATGCAGCTACAGAGGAAGGACCTGGTCTACGGCCAAAAGGTCAACCTCAAGGACGCGGAGTTCCAACTTCTTGACGCGGGTCACATACCCGGCAGCGCGATGGTTGATATCACCGTGAACGGCAAGAAGATTCTGTACACTAGCGACTTCAACACCATAAACACCAGGCTCACCAACGCAGCCAAGATACCCCGGAAGAGGTACGACGCGGTTATCGTGGAGTCAACGTACGCGATGCATGAGCACCCTGACAGGAAGGACCTGGAAAAGGAGTTCATCAAGGACATCAAGGCGACCCTCAATCAGGGGGGCAGGGTCCTTGTACCCGCTTTCGCGGTCGGCAGGAGCCACGAGATACTGAGCGTACTCCACGCACACAAGCTGAATGAGTACACACTGCTGGACGGAATGGCGAGGGCAGTCAACCAGGTAATGCTGGAGATCCCTGACTCGGTGAAGACTCCGAAGACATATGCCAATGCAGTGAGAAACGTCCACGAGATCAGGGGATGGAGGGATAGGCGGCACGCCGTCAGGAAGGCAAAGGTCGTGGTCGCACCAAGCGGCATGCTCCAGGGCGGGACAGTTATGTTCTACATGGAGAAGCTGGCCCTTGACCCACTGAACAGCATATTCATCGTCAGCTTCCAGGTGCCAGGCACCAAAGGGGCGAGGCTCATGGAAACAGGGATGTTCCCCATCAAAGACAAGGACGCCAAGGTGAACGCCAAGGTCAAGCACTTTGACTTTAGCAGCCACAGCGGCAGGACTCCGCTTCAAAAGTTCCTCAGGGGGCTAAAGGGCAAGCCTGATGTCTTCGTGATTCACGGCGAGGACGAGTCATGCAACTACCTTTCCGAGTGGGCGAGGGACGAGTTGGACCTGAACGCGGTCGCGCCAAACAGAGACGACGAGTTCAAACTCTAAACTTTTTCCTAATCCTTTTATTAACGGGGTCTACCCCTTTTTCGATTTCATTATGGTTGATATTGCGGCGGGGGAACCATCGAGGGAACTCACCCTCAGGGAATTGATGAAGGGCAATATACTGGTGCTCACCGTCAGCAGGATTATCTGGAGCATGAGCAGCTCTATCGTTTGGCCATATGTCTCGTTATACATCATAGAGTTAGGGGGAAACCCCCCCTTGATTGGAAAGATCACCGCCTTGGCTAATATTGCGGGGATGCTCTTCTTTCCCCTTGGAGGATACCTGGCAGACAAATCGGGGAGAGCTAAACTAGTGGGGTACAGTACACTGCTGTTCGCGGGGAGTCTCTCCATATTCGCGATGGCGAAATCGTGGCAGTGGATCGCAACTGCGATGGTAATCCAATCCCTTGTCCTCTTCTACATGCCTGCCCTCAACGCTATAATGGCTGACAGCATCCCTCCTGGAGCAAGGGGCAAGATTCTGAGCATTACAATAAGCATCCCCGAAGCTGTGAGGATATTCTCTCCTTTCATCGGGGGTTGGCTCATCGAAAGATACACACTGGTTCCAGCCATGAGAATTGGTTACACCATTAGTTTCATCACGGCAGCGGGGGTTGGTCTCATGAGGATCAAGTACCTAAATGAGACTATCAAGACAAAGCCCCTTGACAGGGGGATTGTGGGGATATTCAACGAGTCATATAGCAATGTGTGGACCTCCATACGGTGGATCATTAAGAACATGGGTGGTTACACGTTGATCGCCATGATCCTGATCTTCTCAGGTAGCCTTGTACAGCCTTATTGGATGGTTTACGCGAAAACGATCACAGGTATCTCCGAGTTCCAGTGGGGACAGGTAGCCCTAGTGGGTGGGATAGCTAAGGTCATCATCAGCCTGTATGTGGGGAATTTCGTAGACAAACAGGGCGTTAAGAAAAGTATGATCGTCGCTTTCCTTATCGCCATACCCGCGATGTCTACTTTCGTCTACACAACAGGACTAATTGACACTGCACTGGTTTATATTATTCTGGTTCTAGCCAACGCCTTCATCTGGATCGCAAGCGGCGTCCTCATCGCGGATAGCATACCAAGGAACATCAGGGGCAGGATCATGGCTGGCCTTGGCCAGGGCATCCCCTTGGGAGTAACAGGCGGCGGCTACGCCCAGGGATTCATGCTTTTTATACCCAGTGCACTGGGCAGTCTCATCAGCGGGTACATTTATGAGTACAATCCAGCTTACCCCTGGTACCTCCAGAGCTTATTGTTGTCACTTTGCTTCCTACTAGTTCTCAAACTTGTGAAAGAACCCGAGAACGCTGAGGTTTAAGCGAAACCATTAAAACCAACTATCCTTGTTTATGGTGACACGGAGAGAAAATCATTGCCAGTCGAAGTATTTGACAAGGAAAAGTTCATCGAGCTCTCAGCAAACGCAACAGAGTGCAGGATCAAGAAGAACAACGACAACACTAAGCTTAAGCTACGCACTCCAAGGTACATGTATACCATAAAGCTCGCCCCATCTGAGGCCGATGAGCTTGCTGGTAAGCTGAGCTGCCCCACAACGGAAATCTAATACTTTCCTTCTTATCATTAGCTATTCTAATCAAAAATAAATAATAGAGAAAGTAGTGGGAACTCTACTTCTTCTCTAGGTATGCGATGTTATTGACAACTGAGACCTCGATCTTGCCGTCTAGGTCTCTTGCGTCAATTCTCTTCTTTAACTGTGTTCTGAGATAATTTGCGTCTTTCTCAGGTACGTCTACCTCAACTAACCGTTGATCACTTTCAATGAAGTAATCGATGATGGGGTCGTACTTGCTGCCTTTTCTATACTTTCTAGAAGGCTTCTTTGACACGGGTTTTAAATTAAATTTGACATCACTCAAGTTATTCGCCTACTATTTCTCCCTTCATTCCATTAATATACTTTATTGTTGAAACAATTTACTCACATATAGTTACTCTCAACTATGTACAGTAACTATCAGAACTATATCCTACCCTATTACTGTACAAACGAATTTTTTCTCAAAGTAAAGAGTAGTATAATTAAAGGCAGGTTCTTTTCACAAGTTCCTTGTAGGTTTTATATCCCAAACTAAGTTGTTCCAGTGAAATATATTCGTCAGGTGTATGCGCCTGATCTATACTACCGGGTCCGCATATTATTGCAGGTATCCCCGCCGAGGTGTAGCTTACAGCCTCAGTATAGTATGGTTCACCAACGGGTTCAGTTCCCAGTATGTCCTTTAATGTAGTCACGATCTCCGAGTCAAGCGGTACATCAAGAGGATTTGATGCTCTGTGGCTCGTTAATTCTGCCTTGAACTCAGGGTCATTCCTTGATAATTTCTCGATGATGCTGGTAAACCATCCCTTTGAAACTTCAGGTTCCTTGTGTGTAGGTATTAACCTGTAATTGATGGTTAGTTTAGCCTGATCAGGGATGATATTTGCCTTAAAACCACCCTCCATCAACGTGCACTCGACGGTGGTTGATCCCAGCAATGGGTGCTTTTCCTTGTTAAGCTCCTCCTGGAGCCCCCTTAGCTCGTATAGGAAATCAGCGGCTTTCTGGTTTGCGTTGATCCCCAGCTCGGGCTTGCTGCTGTGCGACGCCCTGCCGTGGATCATGATGTCCGCGCCGCCTGAACCCTTGTGGACGGGAATGATCTCCATGAGGCTCGGCTCTCCGATGACACAGTACTTTGCCTCTGCCGGTGTGACCAGTTTGTCCTCAATTACCCTGTCCACGAACCAACCGCCAGTATCCTCGCCGGCAGTGAATACCATGGTCAGTTGCCTCTTATAGTCCTCCTTCGCATAGTCCTGTGCTACCTGGAGCATGCAGGCATCTGGGCCTTTCATATCACATGCACCCCTGCCATAGAGGTATCCTTCTTTTTCAACAGGCTCGAATGGCCTAGAGACCTTCCATAAATCTGGGTCTCCTGCGAGAACCACATCGATATGTCCAGAGAGAACCAGTCCCGGCTCCTTACCCTCGCCGATTTTCCCGATTACGTTTGCGCGACCAGGCTCCACAACCTGAAGTGTTGTCCTGAACCCAATGTCATCAAGGAAATCTCTGATCCATTCAGCGCATGGCTGTTCCTGCGTCGGTGGGCCCGATGTATCGAACTTAATTAACTCCTTGGCGATCTCGACTGCGTTCATAATAGGACAATAAAATGAATCGGTTTATTAAATGATTTTTCAGAAATTATGATTCAGCCGAGAGGATTTCGGCTATCTTCTCGTCCCTATCCTTGATGAACCTGTCACTGTAGATGAACCCCGCGTAAAGGAATATTGTTCCAATGAGCTCAAACTCAAAGAACAGGTTTGGGTCACCGAAGATTCCCATCAGAGTGCCGCCTAACCCGGGAAACAACCCCCCGAGGACGAAGTAGATGTTGTAAGTCCGTCTCCTGTCCTTGATGAAGCTGTAGACCGCCCCGAGGATCAGTGTCATGCCGCCGATGATGTTGATCACGATGGCATACTTCCGTACATCCATAGTGTAGGCGTGTATCGCTTCGTGGAATGCCTCCCCGAGGGGGCCGTTGAATGCCTCAACTAGCACCGCCTGATCAATGGGCTGTGTGAATCCCTTGACTAGCAATACAAGCGAGAGGAGGGTAATGATACCTGTGAAGATGTCTGCCTTCTTCTTGTCAACTAAAAGGTACATGACCCCCGCACCTAACAATCCCACAAGAGGAGCCGAGAGCACGTAGTAGACCTTGAACGCCCAAACGGTGGGCCCGAAGATATCCCCGTTCATCAGGAACTCCATTAGTGCAGCGATGGCGTACGCTAGCATGGCTAATGACCAGAGGAGCTGGTGAAACTTCTTTCTCTCTTGGTATTGCTTGAACAGTGAAAATGTGAAGGCACCTGCGACGATGGTGGTGAACAAGGGGAATATATTCAATTCTATTACCTGCTATCGTGGAATAACAGAAACATTATTTATGACTTGTTAATTCAGCAAGATGTGTCCGTCCAGTTTTGGCATTGAACTGGATAAGAATTGGTGCTCCTGCCGGGATTCGAACCCGGGTTCTCCGACTCGAAAGGCCGGAATGCTTGGCCGAGCTACACCACAGGAGCACGTACCACAAATAGCCTTGAGCCTGTTTATAATTGTTTTCGGTGGCAGATGTTTTTATATCTGTGATTAATGTTTAGAGAGAGCGGCGGGCCTGTAGCTCAGTTTGGCCTAGAGCACCTGGCTCATAACCAGGTGGTCGCGGGTTCAAATCCCACCAGGCCCACCATTCTCCGCTTAAATTCTATTTCTTAGGTCTAAGACTCAAAAGCTTGATCAAGGTTAATGCAAGCCCCGTCAGGCCCCCCATTAGCAGGTATCCCTGCCACTCAATGAAGGGATTGGTGCAGGTGGGAGCGATCAGGGCGACGCTGATCATGAACCCAACCGCCAGCACGCTATACACAATCTTCTGGGCCAGGTACTCGACGCCGTCGTTCAATTCCCTGAACTCCGGTATCGTTACTTCCATCCTTGATCTGCCGCTTGAAAAGTTCTCAAGGAATCGTCTGAACGCTTTGGGGAAGCCAAGCAATTCCCGCGTGACGGTCTGTCTCGCATCGTCAAGGCTCTCTGCGCTGAACACGGACGAGATTACTAGCTTGTTCAGGTACGGCAGGGTCTTTCCGATGATGTCAAACTCGGGGTCAAGATTTGAGCCCACATCGCCAATCATGGTGATCACCTTGATCATCAGCATGAAGCTTCCAGGCATCACTATCTTGTACCTCTGCAATATTGAGGTCAGTGTGTTCATGGTGTCTCCGAAGGAGAACTGGTCCATCTTGTAGTTCTCGGTTTGCTTGTAGATGACATACATCTCGTCCTTGAAGTTCTCAATGTCATCTGGATCAATCTTGATCCCGAGTTCAGCGAGGGTATCAATGAGCATGTCGATATCGTTGCTTATTATCGCGTAGAATATTTTTGTATAAGATATCCTCCTTTCCGGCCTAAGGATTCCCACCATCCCAAAGTCAAGGAAGACTATCTGTCCTTCTTCGTTGACGAGGAGGTTGCCCGGGTGCGGGTCTCCATGGAAGAATCCGTCAATGAACACCTGTTTGAGGTACGCCTCGAAACCTACATCGGCTAGCTTTTTGAGATCATACTTTTCCCTGAGCGTATCAACGTCGTCTATCCTGATGCCCTCGATGTATTCCAAGACCAGGAGCCTTGTCCCTGAGTGCTCCCAGTATATCTTTGGTACCTTTACCCCTGGCATTTCCTTCATGTTCAGTGCAACGGTCTCGGCGTTCTTTCCGTCCAGGACAAAATCCAGCTCCTTCCGCATCTGTTTGCTGTACTCCTCTATGAGTCCAACTGGGTTGAACGGCCTCAGGTATGGCAGGGCGTTCTCCGCCCTCTCAGCGAGGTTCTCAAGGATTGTAAGGTCAACCTCGATGAGCTCCCTGATATCGGGTCGCTGGACCTTGAAGACCACGTCGCTGCCATCAGTCATTACGGCCTTGTGGACCTGGCTCATTGATGCCCCTGCAATGGGCTCGTGATCAACGAACACGCAGAACTCGTCCTCTACACCACATGTTTCCTGGATCACGTCTTGGATATCCTCGTATGGGACCGTCTTTACCTTATCCGTGAGCATCTGCAGTTCCTGGATGAGGGGCGCGGGGAGGACGTCCCGCCTTACGCTGAGTATCTGACCTAACTTGACGAACGTGGGGCCAAGCTCCTCTATGGCAAGCCTGATCCTCCTGTAAACGTCATCAGATTCTATCTCCGGGTCCTTTTTCAGGAAATCAGGTCTTCTGTTCTCAGGATAGAGTTCCTGGAGCACGATTCCGAACCCGTATTTTGACAGGATTCTGGCGATTTGTGCGTAACGAGTCAGGCGGTTGACCATAGCATAGTGTTCTGGGGGGTTCTGTAATAAATAATGACGCTAAAAGGAGATGATCTGTATTTCATTATCTGAAAGCTTTTTCTACTCTGCCCTATAGTACTACTTTAGGTGTTGGGTTTGACACAAATTCTTGTAGTCGACGATGAGCTGGACATTCTCGAGATGACTCGGATTATGCTCGAAAGCTCAGGGTTTGAAGTGATTACTGCCTCTGATGGCGAGAAAGCCTTGGAGATCGTCGAGGAGAAAACCATAGACCTCATACTACTTGACGCAGTCATGCCGGGTATTCATGGGCTTGACGTATGCAGGGCTCTAAAAAGGAACCCAAAGACAAAGATCATTCCAATAATCATCTTCTCTGCCCTGGGCACAGGCGTCGATATGATGCTGGACGATCAGGACAAGGCGGACGCGTATCTCAGCAAGCCATTCACGCGCAAGATCCTGCTTGACAAGGTTCAGGTCCATTTAGAGAAACGGTCCTAAGCCATTCCTCAATACTCTCCATTGAAAATAGGCTAATCATCAGCAAAGTCGGTAGTTTTTACTCGTTTTCATAGAAACCTTTTAAGTTTGATGCCTCGTTAAACTCGTAGCATCCAAGGAAAACTTGGAAATTACATTTAAAGTGATTAACATGTTCGATGAAGAGAAACCCGAAGTCCTCGCTGAAGAGGAACAGGAAGAACCAGAGGAAGAGACAGTAGAGGTCGAGGCGGAGACGCCGAAGGAGGAATCCGTTGAGGAGCCAGTGGAGGAAGTGATCTTTGATGAGGAACCAGAGGAGGAGCCAGAAGCGGAAGAGGTTCACTACGAGAACGCCGTAAACAAAGGTGACTTCATCCTAGTCGACATGACTGGAAGCTCAGTGGAGACCGGTGAGGTTTTCGATACAAGTATTGAGGAGACGGCCACGGCCGAGGGGCTCTTCGACGCAGAGAGAACATACGGTTCAAGGTTGGTCATAGTTGGGGACGGCTACGTACTGCGAGGACTTGATGCAAAGCTGCCGGGAATCGCGTTCGACGAAGACGTTGAGATTGAGATTGATCCAGTTGACGCCTTCGGTGTGAGGAATCCTGACGAGGTAGCAACGATCCCGTATCGTATTCTCAGGAGTAAGGGAATCAACCCATACGTTGGAGCCGAGCTTGAGATCGATGGAAGGTCAGCCATAGTCAGGAGCGCAGGGGCTGGAAGGGTCCAGGTAGACTACAACCACCCACTAGCAGGCAGGAAGATCGTGTACAAGCTCAAAGTCGTTGAGCACATCACCAATGACAAGGACAAGATGAGGGCACTCTTGGGTCGCAGGTTCCTAGGTATCGAGACCAAGGAGTTCGCTATCAAGAAGGCCAAGAAGAAGCTGAGGATCGGCATCCCCGATCAGATCTTCTTCGGTGAGAACATCCAGATCGCGAAGAGAGGCGTCGCACTGGATATTCTCAGGTACTTTGAGGACATCGAAGAAATCGAGTACTACGAGACTATCAAGCGTTCATAGGGGTCTTTTTCCCTTTGAAAACCGAGGCAGCCATCATAGGAGCCGGCCCAGCCGGTCTCATCGCTGCCGAGGTCATTTCTTCTAAAGGATACACTACAACAATTTTCGAGGAGCACCGTAAGGTAGGTGTCCCCGATCACTGCGCTGGCATCATCAGCGTTGAGGGGTTTGACAGGCTAGGAGTTCCACTTGACGACAGGTTTTACCTCAACACCATACAGGGGGGTAGGCTATTTTCCGCCGACGGCACCTGCCTTGAGATTAGGGACAAAATACCCAGGGCCCACATCATTGACAGGGGCGGGTTTGATGGGTACCTGGCCGACTCTGCGGTTGATTCGGGCGTTGATCTGCGCACATCGACGCGCGTCAAGGATATCGTGTTCACTAAAAAGGGCGTAGTTGGCGTAAAAACGGGCGATTACGCCGTGAGATTTGACGCCCTGATAAACGCGGAGGGGCCGGGAGGGCGGTTGATGGCGAAGGCGGGTTACGACACGGGCCAGGAGGGCATCTTGAACGGGTTCAACGTTGACCTATGCGGCATTGATGTGGAGTCCGATATGGTGGAGGTCTGGTTCAACGACGAGGCGTCAAAGGGCTTCTTTACATGGGTCGCGCCGCTAGGACATGACAGGGTGCGGGTTGGTTTAGCATCTCAGGCATGGGATGGACACGCCGCCTTGAGAACATTCATCAAGAAAAGATTCAATTCAATCGATATCCCCCCCATCCGCGCGGGACGGGTGTGTTCCGGGGGGCCAGTAAAGAGGACCGTGTACCCCGGTATGTTACTGGTCGGCGATGTGGCTGGCCAGGTCAAGCCGACCACCGCGGGCGGCGTTGTCATCGGGGGACTTTGCTCACTCCTAGCCGGAGAATCTGCTTCCCGGTTCCTTCAGGAGGGGAACCAATCATCACTCGACTGGTACGAGCGGGAGTGGAGGAGGCTTTACGGGCACGAGTTGTCCACTATGCTCACCCTGAGGAGGTTACTCAACGGGATCGGTGACGAGAGAATGAGTCGCATGTTCAGGGCGTTCAACGAGGAGGGGATGGGACCAAGAATAGGCGCTCTCATCGAGGACGGAGACATGGACATGCAGGCGGCCATCATAAGACGGGCCTTCATGGACCCGGTGCTGCTAGGGGTCATGGCGAAGGTCGTGGGTCGAGTACTCCTCAGCGAGATTCTCTCATTCTTCTAGTCTTTGGGGGGGCCCAAAACCATGATATGGAGTCACGCGTTGATGTGGGTGATGTCCGAGAAATACCCGTATCTAGCCGAGAGCTACAGGGGATTATCCATCTGGTATGATCCGATTTCTGGGAAGTACTACGCTAATCTCTGCGAGCACATGAAGAGAGACATGGATATCAAGAAAGTCAAGGCTTGGATAAGAAAGATGAAGATGTGAGGAAGGCTAGAGGAACGGTTTGATCTTTTCAAGGAACTCGTCTGCCTCCGAGAGCTCGTTGAATGCCCCCGGTGATATCCTGAGTCCTCCTATTCTCGGGCTGATGAACACGTTCTGCTTCGCCAGCTCTGCGCAGACCTCCTTGTAGTTGGGCACCAGCGCGTTCAGGTACAACCTTTTACTTTCCTCGAAGGGTGTCTTGATTTTGACGCCCATCTCGGTTAGACCGTCAATTATTCTCGTGTCAACCTTCTTGATCTGTTTCTCAACCCTATCAACCCCGTGCTTCAGCAGCACCTTCATGCTGTTCTCAACCATCACGTACCCCAGCTGTGACTGGTTGTACACCTCTACCTTGCCGATGTCATTCCTCGATTGGTAATCATACAGGGTGAAGGCGTCTTCCTGGTTTGCCCTCTCCACGTCCGGGGGAAGCGTGCTGCTTCCAACGTACTCGGGCTGGAGCTCCTCGATGTGATCCTCCCTCATGTACAGGAACCCCACGTTGTTCGCGTACGGGCTGCCAAGGAGCCACTTGTAGGTGCTGGTGGCGAGGAAATCAACGCCCTCGGTGTGGACATCCCAGACGTGACCTCCCACTGACTGGGTGGCGTCGATGACTAGGTACGCTCCGTGGTCATGGGCTAGCTCGGCGATGGGCTTCAGGTCGTACAGGTACCCGTTGAGCCATGCGGTCTGGTCCACTATGACCGCCTTAGTTGAGTCGTCGATAGTCTTCTCCCATTCACTGATGTCTACCTCGCCGCCGCTGTTTTTAACGAACTTTGGCTTCACACCGTTGAGCCGCTGCCTGTTCACGACCATTGCCCCCATGGGGTACGAGAGGTCGCTGAGGACAACGTTATCTCCTTTCGTGAACGGGATCATGCTGAACGAAGTGTTGATGCCGGTCGTTGCATTGGGCACGAAGGCTATCTCCTTTGTTTCTGCCCCGATAACCTCGGCGAAGAGTGTCTTGCTGTTGGCTCTGACGTCCCCGTAGTTTGTGTCACTGGGCTTCTCTCCTCTCATCACGCAGCTGAAATCAGCGATGTATTTTTCCATGATCTTTATGGTTGATTCCGGGGTGACGCCACTGGCCGCGTTGTTGAACCATATCTTGTCCTCAAGGAATGGAAAATAATCGATCTCCCGTAGACTCATATTAATCAAAATGATTCACGACTGGGTAGATTTAGTATTTTTGACCTAAACGTTGAGGTAATTATCATCTTCCCCTTTTTCTTGGCTTTATATGGACGGCTTTCTGTTCGGTCAATGTTTAAATAATAGCGGCGTGGGATAGTTGGTGATTCACGAAATGGCTTCATGTATATCATGCTCAAGAAAAATCACGCCCGAGGAGAAGGCGGTTAAATTCCGGTGCCCGAGCTGTGGCGCGGTGACCCTCTGGCGATGCGAGAAATGCAGGCTCTTTGGACGCAACTACAAGTGCCCAGCCTGCGGACACTCGGGACCTTAATTCTTCACCTTAATCCAATTACTAGTCATATTATTCTTAGATAATTTCAGTTCATAGATTCACTCTTCATGAATCGAATTTTAGTTTGAATCTACTGGCTGGACGCGAGAGTTCAGTAGCACCGCTGTTGTGATTATCCCCGCTGAGATAAGGTTCACCGGCGTAACCGGGTCCCCGAGAATCAGGTATGCGAACAGGATGGCGAACAGGGGCACCAGGTTGAAGAACAGCATGGTCCTGTTGATGCCCAGTTTCTGGATCGCCGATTGCTGGAACATGTATCCTAGCACCGAAGAGAAAAACGCCATGAAGGCTACTGCTGCCCAAGCTTCCCATGAGTACGATAACACCTCCCCAAATACCCCTTCCATGAGCATTAGCGGTGTGATCTGTATGAGCCCGAACAGGAAGATGTAGGCGGTGACCAATATTGGAGTGTATTTGGTCGTCATCTTCCTGCTGTAGATTCCATACACCGAGAAGCACAGCATGGCTAGGATCATGATGAGGTCCCCCTTGTTGAATTCCAGGCTCATCAGGATATCGATGTCCCCACCCGTGGCAGTTAGCATCACACCAGAGAATGCAAGGAATATCAATGCCACTTTTCTTGCGTTAAGTCTTTCCTCTGTCATGAAGGTGGCAAGCACCGATGCCGTGAGCGGTATCAGCGCGTTGATAGTGGCCGAATTGCCCGCCGATGTGTAGAGCAGTGATGTGAACTGGAACGTAAAGTAACCTGATACTCCTAGGAAACCAAGCCCGAAGAGGACGGGTATGTCCTCCGGGTTTGGGACCCTCGTCTCATCAGTGTACCACATGTAAGGAAGGATCACAGTCGTGGCTATCAGGAACCTGAAGAATGTGAGAGTCATGGGAGGGAATTCACGTAGGGCTATCTTACCCGCGACGAATGAACCGCCCCAGAAAGCCGTGGTGAGTGTCATCAGCATCAGTGTGACCAGTTCCCCCTTTCCCCTTCCCGACATGCCCTTGAGGATGCCATCATAGGATAAAAGTTGAGCACTACTGACAGGTTTTTTATCCTCGTGGAGTGGGTTCAATGTAACATTCTAGGTGAAAACAATGGTTGATATTGACTTTGGTAAGTATCCGCGGTATGATGAGCTCGTGGGGATTCTGAAGGGGCTCCACGAGGAGTATCCCGGTTTCACGAAACTATACAGCATCGGCAAGACCCTGGAGGGCAGAGACCTCTGGACCATGGAGGTGACAAACTTCGAGACGGGGCCCGGTGAGGAGAAACCCGGCATCTGGGTTGACGGCAACACACACAGCAGTGAGCCCACGGGAACTAATGTGTGCCTCAAGACAATCTGGCATCTGGTCACCGAATACGGCGAGGACGCGATGGTCACCGAGATCATGGACAACAGGGTCGTCTACGTGCTGCCCAGAGTCAACCCTGACGGGGCCGAGATCTTTCTCACAAAGCCATACCACTACACCAGTGGGGGGATTCCCAACCCCGACTTTGCCGACGGCGAGGGACATTACGAGGAGGACGTCAACGGCAACGGAAAGTCGGCGTTCATGCGTTGGGAGGATCTAACTGGTGACTACAAGAAGTCAGGGAAGGACTCCAGGTTAATGATAAAGAGGGGTCCTGCTGATACTCTTGAGACCGACGGCCCGTTTTACAAGGTGCTACGTGAGGGCAAGTTCCTCAAATGGAAACCAGGAAAGGAGATTACCATGGCACCCAGGTTGTTTCTGGGCGGCAGCAACAGGAACTTCCCCGCCTACTGGGCACCTGGAGGACTGCCACTGGGTGGATCAGGGCCATTCCCCCTATGGGAGAGGGAGCCCAGGGCCATCTCAGATTTCTGGGCAAGTCACCCGAACCTCAGCGGGATTCACACGTACCACACCAGCGGCGGCCTGATACTGCGTGAGGCCAACGCCCATCCTGACAGCTGGTTCCAAGAGGTCGGGTGCGAGGAGGACCTTGAGGTATTCAAGGTTCTGGGAGCCATTGGAGAGGAGCTGACGGGTTATCCGTGTATCAGCATCTACGATGAGTTCACGTTCGAGGACGATAGACCGTTCAGGCGCGGGTGCGCGACGAGCTTCTTCTACGAGCACTTCGGCTCATACGTGTTCAGCACCGAGCTTTGGGACTGGCCGTGGATGATCGGCCTGGATCACTTCAGGGAGCGTGGAGGCGTGGATTTCTCGTGGGCAAAGCTTACCGAGGACGAGCAGCTCAACGAGCTTAAGTGGATCGACGAGAACTACGCCGACGGCTTCCTCGACTGGGAGCCATACGAGCACCCCCAACTGGGACACGTTGAGATAGGTGGGGTAGAGCGCAAGTACACAAGGAGGAACCCACCACCGGGGAAGTGGCTCAAATACGAGGTTGACAAGGTACTGATGTTCGCCATCAGGCACGCATCCCTGCTGCCGTTGCTGGAGGTCACCGAGTCAAAGGTGGAGAAGGTGGCAGACCGTGTCTTCAAAGTATCAGCACAGGTGGCGAACACCGGCTTCATGAGCACAAACGTCACCAAAATGGCCGTTAAGATCAAGGTGGCCAAACCGGTCCTTGCCGAGATTAGGCTATCTGATGGGGCTGAGCTGGTAACGGGCCACGAGAAGGTGGACCTGGGACACCTTGAGGGAAGGAGTGCCAAGCTGATGTTACCGAGAGTAATCGGTGGCGACGTTGTGGACAAGACGCGGAGCAGCGTTGAGTGGGTCATCAAGACAGCCTCTGACGAGCTCGTTGAGGTCACCGTCGAGGCGCGTTGTCCGAGGGCAGGTACCAGCCGGGTCAGGGTAACCCTTCAATAACCACGTCTTCCCCTAATGGGCTATGGAAGTGCAGGAAGTATCTATGAGGGACATCGTGGGCTACTTTCTCGCTCTCTTTGTTTTCTACGAGTTCTTCATGGTCGTGCCAAGCCAATGGATCGAGTTGCTCACCGCGCAGCTGAGCACGTCTGCGCTCAATGCACTGGGTCTCGTGTCCGAGTACGGCATTAGGTACGGGTTCGTCTGGATGACCCTGACGGGCGGGGCGAGACCTGTGTTGGTCTACATAATCAGGGAATGCACGGCTTTCCACGTCTGGGGAATAATTATGGGGCTTGTCCTTCCGTTGAAGGGGCCAGTGCTGACCAGGAAGCTGAAGGCAGTCGCCTTCGGTGGCACTTTCATCTTCGTGATGAATATCACCCGCATAATGGTCACGGTCTACTTGACAGGGTACGACGTGCCCCCTTTCAGCTGGTTCTTCACTAACCCCACCGTTGAGACCTACCACTATCCCGTAAGCTTCGCGTACGGCGTCGTTGGGATTGCTGTCGTTGTTTACCTAATCAACGAGTACATCTTGCCTGAGTTGGGGGATTTCCTCATCGTGATGCCCGATGCGCTGATATTTAATCTGAAAAACCTGAGAAAATAAAGGGTTAATAGTTGGGAACGTGGAGCTGGTAGTACTCCCTTCCGTGTTTACAGGCGGGGCATATCTCTGGGGCTTCCTTGCCGTGGTGGACGTAGCCGCAGTTTATGCAGTGCCATCCCACTTCCTCGTTTCGATTGAACACGGTGCCGGCCTCGACGTTGGCTAGCAGCGTTCTGTACCGCTTCTCGTGCCCTTCCTCAACCTCAGCGATCTCGGTAAAGCTCTCGGCGATCTTGGGGAAGCCCTCCTCCTCCGCCGTCTTGGCGAAGTTAGGGTATAGTACTCCCCACTCCTCGGCCTCACCCTCCGCAGAGGCTAGAAGGTTCTCAGATGTTGACCCAATTTTACCTGCCGGGTAAGTGGCTACGATCTCCAGCATTCCACCCTCTAAGTGTTTGAAGAATACCTCTGCGTGCTCCTTCTCGTTGGCCGCCGTTTCAAGGAAAATGTTCTGGATCTGGACGTAGCCGTCCTTCTTTGCCTTTGACGCGAAGAAGGTGTACCTGTTCCTGGCCTGGCTCTCGCCGGCAAAGGCTTTCAACAGGTTTTGTTCAGTCTTTGTACCTTTTATACTAGACATAACTTATCAAAAATACTTTGTTTAGGACGGTTAAAAAAGATGACGATGGTACAATATATTTCCCTGATCTTATATTGCCGATGATGAAGAAAATGAAGTTCCTGTATCTCACATAAAACGCGAATAATATTGTCTGATGATAGGGAAAAACAGCTGTGTAAGAAATAGTGGAACTCGTTTGAGTCTTACTCCATCACTTCGACAGTGATGTCTTGGGCCCCTTTCCATAGGACATTTAGCCCCAGTTTCTCAAGGTCGCCTTCGATTATTGTGGCGAAGTGGTTGCCTGGGAGTAATCCGAACTTGCTGGCGAAGATTGATGAGCCGTATGGGAAGAGCATCTCCTTCTCGCTGACGCCTCCGGGGTAGTAGAGGAGTTGTCCAGGTCCTGGATAGCTTGTTGCGTTTTCCTGTGGTGCCTCGATGTCGTGGGGGTCCATCTGTAGCCATGCGGCTTCACCACTCCACCTTGCCTGTATCAGGTTTCCCTTGATTGGCATTTTCTCCGTGAGCATTTTGCATGTTTCGGGGGCTTTTTCTGGATGCATATCTGCGGTTAAAACGAGGTCTCCGACGGTTATCTTGATATTCATGGCAAATCTTCCACGGTTTAGTCTTATAAATTTGGGGAAATAATGGAATAAGGTGGAATGAGCAGGAGTTACATCCCGAGGACGCTGGCTACAAGTGCCATGCGGATTGAGACGCTGTATCCAATAGCCTCAAAGAACAGCTGGCTCGGAGATGTGTCGATGCGTAGGTCCATCTCACCCGCTCGTCTTGGTAGGGTATGTGTTACGTACACGACCCTGTCCTCTTCTTTCTTGACCTTCTCCAGGGTCTCGTAGCGGACATAGTAGTCGTCCATGAGCTTCTTAAATTCCTCTGCCTCGGCTCCCTTTGGTGCACTGCAACCTGGCAGGTAGATCATGTCCTGCTTTGAGACCAGCTCGTTAAAACTGTCTTGGTTATGGTCAAAGGTCTCGTTGACTGACACACCGTGCGCCTTGATTTTATTCATTACGCCCTTGGGAATACGCCTCTCCTTTGTTGACGCCAAAGTCACCTTTGCACCTAAGCGGGCTAGCCCGGTTG
>Ga0209042_1000822_pt1 | contig 27774 bp, 26 predicted proteins | sample SaaInlV_200m_DNA_6_FD_184649 | JGI IMG/M metagenome (GOLD analysis project Ga0209042, IMG submission 184649) | Marine microbial communities from expanding oxygen minimum zones in the Saanich Inlet - SI037_S2LV_200m_DNA (SPAdes) (version 2) | ecosystem: Environmental > Aquatic > Marine >...
TAAAGAGAGAACCATTCTCAATGACTCCCGATCCGGAATTCTTTTTCGAATCGAAAGCGCATGGTGAAATCCTCAATCGTCTGGAAATCGCACTGAGATTGAACCGAGGTCTTTCTGTCATTATGGGTGGAATTGGGACTGGAAAAACAACCCTGTCACGTCTGCTGCTCAGCCGTTTTATTGATTTTGGTAAGGATTTCCAGTTTTATCTCATTATGGATCCCACCTGGGAGAATACCCGTGAATTTCTGGTTTATTTGAAGCGATTATTTGGGCTGAGAGGTAGTTCTCTTTACCAGTCTGAGATGCTCAATCAACTTGAGAATTTTCTGATTGATACGGCCATCAAAAAAGGTAAGCAGATCGTGCTTATAATTGATGAGGGTCAAAAAATGGGGACAGAGCAAATTGAGGTTATCAGAACTCTGCTCAATTTTGAGACCAATAGCCGGAAATTAATTCAAGTTGTTATCTATGCTCAACCCGAATTTAAAGAAGTCGTTGCTTCCCACGAAAATTTTAAGGATAGGATCGCCTTTGGTGCAACAATTCCTGCTCTGGATAGAGAAGATACCATCTCTTTTGTAGACTTCAGAATAAATGAAGCCGGTTATGAGGGTGATGAACCTCTATTTTCCCAGGAAGCCAAGGAGATGATTTACCAGCATACCGGTGGTTATCCCCGAAAAATTGTAAATATGTGCCATCACCTCATTGTTGACATGTTGGTCTACAATAACAAATCAGTGGATGGTGCTGCCGTATTAAATCGCATCAACAGCGACGATAATAATTATGCCGGCTGACGAAAAAGATTCTGCGGCGACAAATCGTCTGTTGGATCTGTTAAGGTCTCAGCAGACTGGTAAATCGACCACTGAGGGAAATGCCAGTGGCACCGTGGACGCCAATACACCTCCTGAGAAATCAGATGCATCAAAGAAAAAGAAACCAGCAACCCCTGCAGTAAGCACGAGTATTGTACCTGATACGATAGTTGATGAAGCCCCTCCCAAGGATGAAAAAGCCGCACCGGGTAGCTCTGACGAAATCAGAGCAAAATTGGGGAAACTTACTGCAAAAAAAACTGCCACGCCACCCGCTTCTGAACCCATTAAAGATGAGGTAGTTGAACCTGAAGCTGTTCCCCAGGGGGTCGCAGCCGATTTAATGGATACTCCGCAGGACCTGGAAGCAGAAGCGGTTGCAGATTCTGGAAAAGTTGCATCACCTACTGGTGATATTGAAGTAGACGCAATAACCCAGCTCATAGATCCAACCTATTTTCAAATTCATCAAGATGTTCCCAAACCTAATAAGGTCATTGATGTTTTATACGAATTCAGTAATTGGGCTTTTGGGGTTAGAAAAAAAATCACCTTCCAGTGCACGCCGGAATCGATTAGAGTCCTCAAAACTGTCTCCGCCGGTAATCGTAATATTGTAGAAAGTATGGATGTGTACCCGCTTCCCTATGAATTGGAAGATAAAAAGATTACCCATCGGGATGACTTGCTCGCCCATATTTTAGATACCTTCGATACAAAACTCTGGAAGAAAGATACCATGTTTCGTATGTATTCTTCCTTTATTGAAACACATACGAAAATATTTAAAGCACCTCCAGTTAAGGGCAAGGAGATCACCGACCTCATTACCTGGACTGCCAAAAAGAATCTGCCCTTTAGCAGTGAGAATATCAACATTGACCATATGGTGCTGGATTCTGAAAAAGGTGAGCTCAAGAAGAATATCATCATTGGTGTGGGCAATAATGAAACTATCACCTTTATGTCAGATTTGTTTAAAAAGAAAAAATTTGACCTTCAAAATGTGACCACGATTCCTTTTGTGGACTGGGAAACGTATAAACATTGTTATCCGGATCGTCTACGTGGTTGTATTGCCATTGTACATATGAATCAAAATGAAACAACCATCACCATGGTCAAGTCTGGCCGGATGGAGTTCACGCGTGAAATGGCTGTAGGTGTAAAAGATTACCATAAAGCGCTCATACAAAGGGTTATGGTGGGTAACGATGCTGTTAACATTACCGAAACTATGGCCACTGAATATCTCATGCAGTATGGAATTCCTATCGATACGGATCAGGACATTCCTGAAACGGGGATCAGTCTATACAAGATTCATATTTTCCTGAGACCTATCGTTGAGAGAATGACCAGTGAAATTAACCGCTCGCTGGATTATTTCAGAAAACAGGTGGCTGATGTGGAGTGTCAGGAAATATATCTCACTGGACCGGGAGCTGCCATCCCCAACCTGGTTGAAGTATTTGCAACCCAACTTGAACGAACGACCGAGCATTTAAATCCGCTCCGCCAAGGGGATTTTGAGTTTTCAGATCAATTTGAATTAGATCATCAGCTTATACCCATTTTTGCAACGAATTTTGGACTAGCCTTGAAAACTTCTGCGGGTATTAACCTGCTGCCCATTGCGAGGAAGCAACATTTCCAATTCAAGATATTTAATAAAATGAGCATTTTTATCACCTCAATTCTGATCCCTATTTATCTTCTTCTTGGATATTTCGCATACATGGAAGAGAGTGTATTGGAAGCAAATGTCGCAAATATGAATAGCCAATGGCAGAGATTATCTGAGCAGTCCCAGGAATATTTCATCATGCTGGACGATCTTGAGTTTCTCGGAAATTATTGGGGGTTTCTAGAGAATGATGGCATCAATTCGGAAAATCAGATAAAACTGTTAAAGCTGATTTCATCAGAAATCCCCGATAACATCAAGGTTACTTCTCTCGTTTTCCGACCGGCAAGTTCCAAAGAGACAGGATCAGTTATTAAGCAGGCAGCCCATATTGACCGTATCGCTTTAAGTGGGATAGTAAATGCTCATGCAGGTATTGCTGATATCCAACTTACGAATTTTATCATGCGCCTGGAAAGTTTAAACCTGTTCACCAGTATAGATCGAGAGGGCTCACCCAGTTCTGATGATTCCAGACTTTTGTTTACCCTAAAAATTGGTATAGGTGTCAAGTGAATCGAAACATTTTCTTTGGAACGATAGTTTTCCTGCTTCTGGCAACAGGAGGGTGGTTTTATTACACCGTGGCAGTGGCAGGCGCCAGCATATCTGAACTCGAAGTTGAATTGGCCGGCATTAATAGTCGTTTTGATGAATTGGCCGGGGTGACTGAGAGTTATGACGAATTCAAGCTCAGGTTTAGTGAAAAGATTGAGCAATTTGATACCCTTAGAACTGTCGTTCCTAACAACCAGGACTATGGTTCGGTGTTAGAACAGATTCGTCAGATATCCGAGCGTCACAAATTGCAAATCCTGAGCTTCGACCCCTCCCTAAATGATACTTATCCAGCCCTGTATGCCGAGATGAAGATTCCCCAAAATCATGTGGAGTGTTATCCCTTACAAATAAAATTTTATGGAGACTTTCTGACCATAGGTGCCTTTCTGGATGACCTACTTGAAATGCGCCAGCTTGTTAACATCGCTAATATCAAACTGGAAACCGAGATGGAATACGGTGGCATGTTGACCTGCGAATTGAACTTATACACCTACATTTTTATCGAAGGAGCCTAGCTCAGTGTTCAAGCAATTAAATGCTCGATCCGCCATACTCCTGGTAATCCTGCTAGCCGCGATGTTATACGGACTATTTGATGCTGGGATCATTGGTTCTGGAAATGGAGATGTTGATAATTTGTTTGGGCTGGCTACAGGTGGATCTTCTGAACCGGCCTCTGCTCGTGAAGTTTCTGACTCCAGAACGGCAGCACCGCTTAGATCACTCGTCTGGAATGGTGGCTGGGAATCAGATCCATTTTTTTATGCCGAAGCTGAAACAACCAATGCTCTAGGTGGAGGAATTCTTGGTTCCCTCTTTGGAAGCATAGATGGAGATAATGTACCAAGTCTTGATTTAACCGGGATATCATGGGTCGGAAATGTTGGGATGGCATTGATTAATGGAGATATATTGGAGGAAGGGGACAGGGTGGCCGGATACCAGATCACCAAGATCGCATTTGATCATATTATCTTGAGGAGAGGAACCAGTATTGTAAAGGTCAATATGGATGAATAATAAATTTCGATATATCATTTTTATCGCACATCTACTTTGTGCGTTCACGCTCTCGGCTGCTCCTAAAACGGTATTGAACTGGGTTTCTACTTTTGTAGCTAATGGTGAGGCCGGGCTTGAGATATCTCTTTCTAATCGTGTCGATTTCAGGGAAAGCGTTGGGCAATCACCCCCCAAAATCACTCTGACTTTTCCGAAAACCAGCCTGGCGCAGGATAATTTTACCCGTACAACCAATGTTTCACCCCTCATGCGTCTTTCTGTAAAGAAAAATCCATATAATAATGATGAAGTCATAGTAGAGATGCTCTTTTCCAAGATCCCCCAATACACAACTCAATGGCTAGGGGACGATTTACTGTTAGTGTCCTGGCCTGAAGTACGGGAAAGAAAAGCGCCAAGGCGCAGAGATCGACGAGCAGATTTGCCTGGTACCATCAGTATGAATTTCAGAGAAGCAGACATGATTGACATTCTGCGACTCCTGTCAGCTCAGCACCAGATTAATATTATAACTGGACCCGAGGTAGAAGGTGAAGTCACGGTGTCGCTGAAGGATGTCGATCTTTGGACATCTCTGGATGCTATTTTGAAAGTGAACGGATATGACTGGTTTCAACAAGGAAATATTGTTGTGGTAAAACCAGCTGGTGAAGAGATGTTTGGAGAACTTGATACCAGAGTATTCAAAATGAATTATGTGGATGCCAGCGCCGTCTCATCGGCGCTTTCATCTGTTATAAGTGAGAAGGGTCAAATTCAACTTTATTCACCTGTAATGGGTGGATCCGCTGGCGGCGGTGGTGGAGCTGGCGGAGGAGGTGGTGATGCTGGAGGTGGTGGCGGTGGAGCTGCGGCCGCAGCCGCTTTAGGAGGTGGTGGCGGTGGAGCTGCTGCAGGTGGTGGTGGAGCTACTGCAGGTGGTGGCGGTGGAGCTAGTGGAGGACCAGTCTACGACCATATCGTGATCACTGACCTAGCTCAAAATTTTGACCGCATTCAAAATATTATCAATGAACTGGATAAAAAAATTCCTCAAATCAATATTGCCGTCAAATTTATTGAGACCAAACTTACCGATGATGAACGCCTTGGAATAAATTGGGATTTAAGAACCAGCTTGACAGGCCCCAGTATTCAGACAGATGCCGGGACTGTTGAAAATTTGATCGAACTTGGAACTACCATATTAAGTAGTGGGAGTCAGCTTAGACTTGCAACACTGAGCATCCCCATGTTTTCTTCTCTCCTGGAAGTAATGGGGGCCGATGCGGATACGAAGCTGCTTCAGGAACCCCAGGTCACAACTTTTGAGAATACAACAGCCGAAATTTCTATTGGAACGTCCTACCCCGTACTCATACCTGGCTCAGATGCTACAGCTTTTGGCGCTGAAACTTATCAATTTGAAGATGTACAAATTGATGTTTCTCTCAGTGTGACACCCCGTATCAATGAGGAACGGTTCGTGAGTCTGGATCTGAATGCCACAGTGCAGGCTCTGGTCGGTTTTGCTGGGCCCAATTCTGACCGGCCAATCGTTTCCGATAGATCCACCACAACCAAGGTTATGGTTGGGAATGGGGAGACCTTGCTTATCGGAGGATTAATCTTTGACCAGGTGAATGAGTCTACAACTTCGCCACCCCTTATTCGGAGCATTCCCTTTTTGAAAAGATTTTTCACTCATACACGCACATCTACTGAGCAGCGGGAATTACTCATTTTTATTACGCCAAATATCATTAGCAAATAGAGAGATATGCCATGGAACTGGAAATACTGGATCTGCTGAATTTCATGAGGGACTGTGGTGCCTCAGATCTTCATTTACACCCCTTCTCCAGGCCAATTGTCCGAGTGGATGGTGAAATGCGGAAAACGGATATTCCACCCATGCTTCCCGAGGATTTGCATATTCTTATTTATGGTATTATGACCGAAGTACAACGCAAAACCTTTGAAGAAGATATGGAGCTGGATTTTGCAGCTGATTTCAAGGGTATTGGACGATTCAGAGTAAATGTGTTCAAGAGTATCCACGGTGATTCAGCCGTCCTCAGGGCTATTAATGAAAAGGTATATTCATTTGAAGACCTGGGCTTACCGGTGGGTCTCAAAGATATGGCTCACAAGGACAAGGGCCTTTTTTTAGTGACGGGACCAACTGGGAGCGGTAAATCCACAACCCTGAACACAATTATCGATTACATCAATCGAACCCAAAAAAAGCATATCATAACCATTGAAGATCCTGTGGAATTTACCCATACTAGCCAACTATCATTGATTACCCAAAGGGAGGTTGGTACTACGACCCATGGATTTGCTCAAGCCCTTCGATCTGCGCTTCGTGAAGATCCTGATGTGATTGTTGTAGGTGAAATGCGAGATCCTGAGACTACCGCCTTAGCCGTCACAGCGGCAGAAACAGGGCATCTGGTTTTTGGAACCCTCCATACCGTGAACACCACAAAAACACTGGATCGGGTTATTGATCAATTTCCAGCGAATCAGCAGGACCAGATACGCATTATGATTAGCGATACCATCGTAACCATTCTCTCACAGATGTTACTCAAGAAAAAAGGGGGAGGACGTGTGGCAGCTTTTGAAGTCCTCACAGGGACTCCTGCCGTAGGAAATCTGATCCGTGAAGCAAAAACCTTTCAACTCCGCTCCATTTTGCAGATGGGTTCTGCACAGGGTATGATAACCCTTGAGCAATCGCTGGGTGCTTTAGTAAAAGATGGTCATGTTGATCTCAACGCAGCACTTCAAGTAGCAGCATTTCCTGAAGATCTTGAGAAATTGGTGAGGGGCTAATCATGTATTCATTGCAAGATTTGCTGTCCGTGATGTCTGAAGCAGATGCTTCTGATCTGTATGTCTCTGTCGGTGCCTTCCCGATGTTGAAGATCTCCGGTGAAGTTTACCCCATTGAAAAAGAACAGCTCACAGTTGATAATTTAGAGAATCTGAAGACCGAAATGCTCAATGAAGAACAACTTGCTGAGTATCAAACTAACAAAGAGTTGGACTATACTTTAAGTCTGGCCGGCGTAGGTCGTTTCCGCGTAAACTTCTTCCGTCAGCGGGGTACTGATAGTTTTGTCGTACGGCAGATTGTATCCACCATAAAAACATTGAGCGAGTTAAATCTACCACCAATCTTGGCAGAACTCGCTTTGAAAGAGCGTGGGCTAGTCCTTGTCGTAGGTTCAACCGGGTCAGGTAAATCCACCACCCTGGCAGCCATGATCAATCATCGCAATGCCAATAAATCTGGTCATATCCTGACGCTTGAAGACCCCATTGAATTTTTACATCCCCATAAAAAGAGTCTTGTGAATCAGCGCGAGGTGGGGCACGATACGCTCTCATTTAATAGGGCTTTAAAATCTGCTCTCCGCGAAGCACCCTCCGTTCTTTTGGTGGGCGAAATACGTGATCGAGAAGCTATGGAATCGGCATTAAACTTTTCTGAGACTGGACATTTAGTGTTCAGCACGCTGCATGCCACAAATACGTCGCAAACCATTGACCGCATACTTAGCTTTTATGATAGGTCAGAACAAGATCTGGCTCAAATGCAATTAAGCCAAAATCTCCTGGCCATAGTAGCTCAGCGCTTGATTCCCATGGAGAATGGCAAATTGACGGCTGCACTTGAAATATTGGTCTCCACAGCACGCATCAAAGATTTGATCCAAAAGGGCAGCATAGACTTGCTCCCTGTAGCTATAAAATCAGGAGCCTCTGAATCGATGCAACTCTTTGATCAGGCTTTGTATACGTTATATAAGGAAAAGAAAATTAGCGAAATGACAGCAATAGATTCTGCTGATCATCCAACAGACTTGAAATTAATGATCTCATCCACTGAGCAAAGAGAACCTTCGCAGGAAATAAATCTTCTGGATGATGATAACGAATCGCATGAGGATTGATGATGGCAAAAAAACGTATTTTGATTGTTGACGACGAAAAATTTTTTATTGAACCAGTCAAGCGCCTCCTGGAGAGTCTGGACTATGAAGTATTTGAGGCTTTAGATGGTATTTCGGGGCTTTCCAAAGCCCGAGAGGTGAATCCTGATCTCATTATGTTAGATTTAATGTTGCCTGGAATGAATGGATATCAGGTGTGTCGTCTCTTAAAATTTGATGAACAGTTCAGAGATATTCCTGTGATTATTGTCTCTGCAAAAGACGGTGAACGTGATAGAGAAGTCGGTACCCAGAGCGGAGCAGAGCTATATCTTGTGAAACCCCTCAACTATCAAACTTTCCCTGCTGAGCTGGAAGCACTGCTGTAGTAAGCCTGTATGATCTCCTTTTTTGTCATTCTATTCGGTTTACTCATTGGTAGCTTTCTTAATGTAGTTATCTATCGCTTCCCTCGTGGTGAATCCATCGCTTTTCCACCCTCTCATTGCACGAGTTGTGATCACAAGATAAAACCCTGGGAAAATATCCCTCTCGTCAGCTACCTGTTTTTAGGTGGGAAATGCTCGTCCTGTAAAACTCATATTGCCTGGCGCTACCCGCTGGTGGAATCTCTAACTGCTCTCGTATTTTACCTGACCTATCTCAAATTTGGCCTTACCTGGGACCTACCAGTATTTGCCTTATTTGGAGGTCTCCTTATTGCCATTGCCTTTATAGATATTGATCATCTGATCATTCCAGATTCTATGGTAATTATTGGTCTTCTACCCGGTTTCTATCTCTGGCTTGGTGGGAATAGCCATATACTCACCACCCAATTTTTTGGCTTGGTTGGTCTAGGCGCTATTTTTTGGGCAATCAGATACTTTGGTGAAATTGTCTTTAAAAAAGAAGCCATGGGCTTTGGTGATGTCAAATTTGCGGCCATGGCAGGCTGGGTTCTGGGCTGGGATATTGGACTCGTATCCATGTTTTTAGCATTTCTCTCTGCCACTCTTTTATTCGCGGTTCTGATCCCCACTGGTGTGATTACCCGGAAGCAACAGGTTCCTTTTGGCCCCTTTATATGCATTGGTATCTGGCTCGGTCTCCTCGGGGGTCGTGAAATTATCGACTGGTATTTAACTCTGTTTCTGGGTGTATAGGTCCCATGGCCACCGAGAAAAAACAATTAGGTCAATTACTGCTTGAGTCTGGGCTCATTTCAGAAAGTCAAGTGAGTGAGGCTCTCACGTATCAAAGAGAACACAACCTGGTCTTTGGCAAGGCGGTTGTCAGCATGGGTCTGGTTCAAGAAAGTGAGCTCTTAAAGGTTCTTGGGGATCACCTCGGACTTCCCAGTCTGGACATCACAAAATATAGCATTCAGGATGAAGCGCTCGCCGTTGTGAGCGAAGATTTCGCCCGCGAGAATTCAATAATACCTCTCTTCCTTATTGAAGAATCTCTTACCATTGCCACGGCAGATCCATTGAATATTGATGTGATTGATCAACTCACACGCGATACCGAATTGGAAATCATGCTGGTATTGTCGAGTGAAATGGATATCGAGCGATCCATCGATCTTTACTATCGCTCCACAACCTCGCTGTTAGATACAGAGGCTGCCGGTGATGGTGTTCGAGTGGTATCACGTGAGATTCATGAGGATACCGAGATTGTTCAGGTCGTGGATATGCTGCTGTTTGAAGCTGTCAAAATGGGTGCCAGTGATATTCATATAGAACCTCGCAAAAATGATGCTCGCATCCGCTATCGTGTTGATGGTGTCTTGCAGCAATACTATTCAATTCCTCACGAGTCAGTCTCGCCCATGATATCCAGGATAAAAATTTTGGCAGATATGGATATTGCTGAATCAAGACGCCCCCAGGATGGTCGTTTTCACTTCGCCCAGAAAAGTGTGGCGGTTGACTTAAGATGTTCAACGTTTCCCACTCCCAATGGTGAAAAGGTGGTGATGCGTATCCTGGACGAGTCCAAGGGGAAGATAGACCTGCATAAATTAGGTTTTGGCCCTGAGATATTAGAGGAATGGCGTGAGACCATTAAAATCGCAAATGGGATTTTGCTGGTGACCGGTCCAACAGGTAGTGGTAAAACAACCACACTTTATGCAACCTTAAATACACTCAATTCAGTCGCTGTAAACATTATGACCATCGAAGATCCTATTGAGTATTCTCTCGAGAATATCAATCAGAGTCAGGTGAATAATAAGGCCGGTCTATCATTTTCAGTCGCACTGAAAACGATGATGCGCCAGGATCCTGATATAATCCTGGTGGGTGAGATGCGTGATACTGAGACCATTGAGTTGGCTATTCGGGCAGCCCTAACAGGTCACCTTGTCTTTTCAACCTTGCACACCAATGATGCTTCCTCAACATTCACTCGTCTTACAGACATGGGTGTGGATAACTATTTAGTGAGTTCCACAGTGAGAGCTATTCTGGCCCAAAGACTCATCCGTCTCCTCTGTCCTCGATGTAAAAAGCCGGTGGAAAAATCAGATGAATTAAAGCGAATTATCAACGTCGAAGAATGGCCTGACTATACCGCTATTCATGAACCAGTCGGATGTATTCATTGTCGAAACTCTGGCTATGTGGGGCGGTCAGGTATATTTGAGCTCCTGATACCTAATCAGGAAATTAAAGATTTGATTATTAAGGGAGCTGATTCAGACGAAATTGAAGCAGCTGCAGTCCAGGGCGGTATGTATTCACTAAACCAGGCTGCCAAGGAAAAGGTGCTTCTGGGTGAAACCTCTGTTGAAGAAGTTATGCGGGTAACACTCTAATGGCTCTGAAACATGAATTTCTGATGCTCAACCCCCGTCGGAGAAAAGATCCCCAACCGGAGATAATGCTCCTCCAGCATTTAAAAAATCATGGTCAGGTCACACAGACCAGTGATTGGGTGTCCCTCTTCAATTATATGAGTATCCACACCTATTCGGCCATTTTTATTTCGTGTGCGGCCTTTGCAGATGAACACCATACCTGGATAAAAGATTTACGTAGAGTGCACCCCCATCAAGCCATTATACTTTTTAGTGCCCAGCAAGATTTTGACACGCGAATCGCCAATGAGACTTCCAAACTATTTGGGGTGATTCGGATCGATGACCTCTCAGCTTCCCTGGAGGCTATCCTGGAGAGGTTGGATAAATATACCGAATTTACGAAAAGTCTGGGAAGTAAGGTCTCCAAAAAATTGCTTAGACCAGGTGGCTTCGGAGATTTTGTGGGGAACTCTCTACCCATGCTGGATGTGTATCGTCAACTAGCCCGTGTTGCTACCAGCGAATACACAGTCTTGATCCAGGGAGAAAGTGGTTCAGGCAAGGAACTGGTCGCCAGGACGATGCACCAGCTCAGTGAGCGCAGGGCAAAACCATTTGTTAGTATAAACTGTGCTGCAATTCCTGGCAATCTCCTGGAGAGTGAATTGTTTGGTTTTGAAAAGGGGGCTTTCACCGGTGCCAACCAGAATAAAGCCGGAAAATTTGAACTCGCGCATGAGGGCACCCTCTTTCTGGATGAGATTGGCGACATGCCCCTTGAACTTCAAGTCAAATTGCTGCGAGTGCTCGAGGATGGTAAAATTCAGCCACTGGGAAGTGTAAAAGAAAAATCAGTTAACATCCGACTGGTGACAGCCACACACAAAAATTTGCCAGAGCAAATCTCAAAGGGCTTATTCCGTGAAGACCTGCACTATCGGTTGAATGTGATACCTCTCAAGCTACCACCTCTGAGATCCAGAACTGCCGATTTACCACTCCTGGTAATTTTCTTCTTAGAGAAATTGCTGCGTGGTGAGGATCAAACCATCAAAAGAGTGAGTTGGGAGTTGATCGAGACACTTGCAAGTATGGATCTCCTTGGGAATGTCAGAGAATTGGAAAATATGCTCACTCGCAGCGTCTTCCAGTCAGACGGACCGACCTTGTTACCCAGCTCCATCATGCAGGATGAAATGGTTGAGTCGATTCCCAAACCGGATTTAGACAGAGTAGTAGAACCAAATTCTATACGCCCCTTATGGGAGATTGAAAAGGAGGCGCTTCAGTACACCCTCATTCAACTCAAGGGTAATATTAGTCAGGCTGCTACCCAGCTCCAGATATCTCGTACCGCCATTTACCGAAAAATAAAAAAATATGATTTAGACTTTTCGGATAATCAGGATCAGGAGGAGAGTAAAGATGCCTGATTTTGTTTGCCGTATCATGAGCGATGCAGGAACCGTGGAAGAGCGTATTGTTACAGCCGAGTCAAAAGTAGAGGTTTTTACCCAGGCTGATGAGCGAGGCGAAATGTTGCTCTCCGTCAAGGAACACAAGCAAGGTGCCCTTACCGGTGGATCCATTTTTAAAAAGGGTAAAAAAGTCAAGGCCAATGAGATTGAAAATTTTACGGTTCAATTAGCCATTATGTTTCGCTCTGGTATTCCCCTTATAGGTGCTCTGGAAGCGTTAGAGGAACAAGCTGAGACGGATACGATGCGTTCCGTTGTAAAGGGGCTCATCAAGGGTGTGAGTGGTGGTAAAGCCCTTTCACAGGCCATGGAAGATTACCCGGGTGTATTTTCACTACTGTATGTAAATATGATTAGGGCAGGTGAGTCAGCCGGTGTCATGGAGCAGATCCTGGAGCGTCTTGGTACCTTTATCAAGCACGATCAGGAAGTTGTGCGTAATGTCAAATCTGCTTTGCGCTATCCCATGATTGTAACAAGTGCTCTGGGAATGGCCATTATCGGTGCCATGATATTTATTGTCCCAAAATTCTCAAACATGTTTCAATCAAAGGGCATGGATCTACCCATGCCAACGGTGGTTATGATTACCGCCAGCGATTTTCTGATTCAGTTTTGGCCGGTAGTGATTATTGGTTTTTTTGCAGCTATCATTGGTTTGAAATCTTTTGGAAAAACAGAAAAGGGTCGATATGCCATCGATGGTTTCAAGCTTAAGCTGCCAATTTTCAAAGAGATATTTCTGAAAACCAATATTGCCCGCTTTGCCCATATGCTTGAAACTTTGAGTCGCGGTGGAATTCAGATTATCAAAGCTCTGGAGACAGTAGAAAAAACCGTGGGGAATGTCGTCATTGGAAAAGAGATCGCCAACGCTCGCAAAGAGGTAGAAAAGGGCGTTAGCTTGGCGGCGGCGCTAGGGAAAAGTAAATATTTCCCTAAAATGACTGTTAAAATGATTGCCGTTGGGGAGAAATCGGGTGCCATGGATGATATGATGGCCAATGTTGCCTCTCAATACGATACGGAAGTAGATGTCAAAATTGAAGGTCTTAGCGGCGCCATCGAACCATTGATGACGGTTTTTATGGGGGGTGCATTACTGTTTATGGCCTTGGGTATTTTTCTACCCATGTGGAATATGTATGGGGCTGTTAAATAAGTTAGAAGTTAGAAGTTAGAAGCTGGCTTGCCCCGGCGAAGCACGTAGAGCGAAGACGGGAAGTTAGGTAGATGAGGGGGTTGAAAAAGAGGGAGAGCATTTCATGAAAGCTTCAAAAACACAAAAGGGATTTCGTTATCATTTTTTTCAACGTAGCTATCCAACCTGGCTATATACATTTGTGATTGCCTTGTTTGCTTTAGGCTGCTATATCTGGATTGAATTCTTCCTGGTTGTCAAATATTAAAAGCAGATCTGTATCGTAAAGCTACAGCATTGTGTAGCACTATGAAACACTCCAGTGGATTATTAATTTTATAAATACATAAAAAACAACATGTTAAACTTTGGCATATCAATTGCATTATAGATAGTATGTTTGATGAAATACATGTCAGGAGAAACGAAATGAACAGGAATACTAGAGGTTTTACATTAATGGAGCTGGTTGTGACCGTAGCCATCATCGGTACGCTGGCTGCATTTGCCGTCCCAGCCTATCTGGACGCCCAGCAAAATGGTAAAGCCAACAAGGCGCTGGAGACCATGAATACCATCGGTTCAGCCATTGTCAATAAATACACATCAGTTGCTCACTATGGAGTTGGGGACGGCAATGCCTTGGCCCAACTTAAATCAACGGGTAGTGCCTGGACTGATATGATAGATGAAACAGTTCTTATTGAGTATGATAGGGGAGCTGGGGTAGTACAAATTACCACCCTCGATTTATTTAAAGATGGAGTACCCAAATCTCCTTTTGGTTCGGGTTGGCAATTTTATGTCCATGCTGATTCGATCGGAGAAGCCAGTTGGTCAGGTAACCCTCCGGAGCTAGTGATAACCAGCGTACCTATGTTCAAAATTCGAGATAAGAATCAACAGCTGGTTCTCGCCGAATACACACTATAAAGTTTAGTATAAAAAACACAAAACGTATCAGGAGGATATGACAAATGAAAACAAACAATAACAAAGGTTTTACACTGATTGAGCTGATTATGGTTATCGTGATCCTGGGAATCTTGGCAGCTGTAGCTGTACCAAAGTTCTTCTCAATGACCACCGAAGCGCATACAAAGAATAAAGCTGCCGTGATCGGTAATATCAAGTCCGGTTTACATCTCTTTGCTGCAAATGCACTGGTCTCTGATGGTGCTCGTCAATTCCCAGATGATGGAGCGTTTAAATTTTCAGCAATTCTTGATGAAGCCCCTGAAGGCTGGCAAGTTAGAGATAGTACTGGTGTTGGTGCCATTCTAGGCTATAACCTGCACCAGGCAGATCAGTCTAATTATCTATATGTTAGCGACAGTCTTACTGCCGCGGCTTATTCGATTACAGAATATTAATGAGCTAATGGTCTACAATCCTGGCAGTTTGTTGACCTGAGGTTCAAGAGACACATTCGTGGATATCCAAGTATATCCACGAATGTGTTTCGATTTAACAACGACCCACAATCCCAGCCCGGAGTTAGCCTGATGAATGCTCATCATCCCAACATGGAAAAGCTCCAAAAAGGGTTCACCCTCCTGGAAGCAGTAATTACCGTGAGTATAATGGGTATTCTGGCTGCCGTTGTCACCCCGACTTATCTTCAAACACAAACAGATGCAAAGTTGGTCATGAGCCAAACCAATGCCTCTCAGTTAAAACAGGGCATCATAAATGTTTATCTCGGCGCATATTTAGAGGGTATTACTGATGTGTGGCCCGATGAACCGTCAGATCATAAAATGACTCATGAATGGGCTGAAACAACCATTCTATATGATGGACGTACCGTTGCTCAGTTGTATAGCGGATCTAAAATTATTTATAATCCATATGATGAGCCTTTTTTGTTCTATCTCTTACCCGAAACAGAACATGAAGCATCTGGTTTTCGGATTGAGGATCCTGTAACAGGTGTCTCACTAAGCTTCCGCCCATAAGATGACCTAAGATGAGACATTCATCAAAATCTGGATTTTCCCTTGTTGAGATGTTGCTGGTCATGGCTATACTTGGAGTTTTAGCTGCCATCTCAGTTCCCAAGATTGGTAATATTGTTGCAAACATTCAGGAAAAAGCAGTTGCAGAAAGAATTATCGAGGATTTGAGCTACTTAAGAAGTCGGGCTGTGAGCCACCACGACACGACCTGGTTTGTCGTAAACCAGGCCCAGAATCAATATGGACTATATACCGGACCCGATGCTGGATCTCGGATGTTGATACCTGATCCACAGAGTGGAGATTCCTTTGTCCTGGATCTAGACTCCGCCTATCAGGATGTATTTATCAGCTCCGCAAATTTTGGTGGAGTCAGTGAAATATCCTTTAATTGGTGGGGAATATCCTCCTCAGGGGGCACCATTGTTCTAAACAGTTCTCGTACCATCACTGTGGTTGCTGAGACAGGAATGGCTCATGAAACACCCTGATAATAGACAATCAGGTTTCTCGATCATCGATATGATCATGGGTTTAGGGATTCTGGCCATTGCGATCGTTGGAATCCAAATAGCTCAAAATAATTATATCAACATGTCCAATCGGGTCGAAATTGGATTGCGAGGTGTCTCGCTGGGAAATTCCGTTATGAACCAAATTCGGATGCACCGCTATGACGAAAACGCGACTTTTCCCTGGGGTGACACTCTCGGAACTGATGTAGGTGAATCAACCCTTTCTGATTACGATGATATTGATGACTATGCCGGAGCTACCTGGGACTTTAGCGGCGAAGGCTTTCCTGGATACACAGTTACTTCGAGAGTATTCAATATAAATGTGCCCACGAACTGGCTGGATAGCGTTGGGGTGGGTCCCAACTTTAAGCGTATCATTGTGAGAGTGAATCATCCGGAATTAGAATCACCCCTTTTATTTTCCAGCATTATGGCAGGTATTCTAAATGAATAAGCATTTACGAAAAAATAGTGGAGCCTTTACACTCATCGAAATGATCGTCGCCATGATGCTACTAGGCTTGCTCAGTGGCGTTCTAGTCTCCATAATTTCAGTGAATTTCAATGTAATGACTAATATTTCAGAGCGTAAAAAATTGGTTACGCGGGGAATGCTGGCCATTAATCTCTTTGAACGCGAGCTCGGTATGATGAAAACTGCTGACCAGATTCTCTATGCAGATGATGATCAAATAAAATTTACCGATGCTTACGGCAATACCTGGGAATATATCATTTCAGGTACTGAACTCACTCGACAGGAAATTGGAGTGGGTAGTGCCCAGACGCTGGCTGCACCCCTCCTGAACGCTGAAACAAAATTCAGCTATTTTGCTCAAGATAATTCAGGGCTTACATCATTCCCTCTGAGTGTGGGGAACCGAGCTCTGGTTACTTTAGTTCAGCTAGTTCTTGTTATGGATCATGAGGGTAGTGGGATTCCACTAATGACAGCCACATATCCTGAAAACTTGAAGGTATACAACCACTAAATAGCATGCAGAACTTAAACATTATCTCCTCAAACTATGCTAAAACCGATCCTGAGTCTGGATTTGGTGTTACACTTATCGCTGTTACCATTGCGGTTATTATGGGCTTAGCAGTTTCTGTTTACATGCGTCAGGTATCGACACAAGCGCTTGAATTTCAAGATATGTATAGTTCGAGTCAGGCCAGGTGGTCTTCGCTTTCCGGAATTGAGTTTGGGTTATATAAGGCAGAATTGGGTGAAGCTGATGTGAGTGGGACCTATTCATTTTTTAATTCACTTATTACCCTAGATACCCTGGAAACATATACTGGCGGAGGTGCTTTGCCAGATTTTTTGTATATGGTCACAAGTCGTGGGGTATTTGGTGAGTCCTACATAGATCTGCGGTTTCTTTCAAAAAAATCCCTGAAAGCAATCTGGGGTGATGTATCCGTTATTGAAGGGACTGACGATGTAGATATTCAAAATACTTATACTTTGAACGACTCTCTGTACATTGGCCAGGATGTGACAGTTGAGTCAGGTACTCCTTTAGGTGATCCCGCCAACGGTGTGGGGACCCATTTATATACTCCCCCCGGAACAGCTGTTTCGCCAGCAACGGGTACTTACTATACCTCTGGGGTCCACGCCCGAGAATGGCTTTTTAGTCCTGATTTCAATACGACACCTTACGATAGTATGCTGGATATTGCATATGGGTTATCGAGTTCCACAACCTGGCGTATTAATGGGAGTGAGCGATATAGGAATGTGACGATCGACTTAAATGATAGTCCTGATAGCACGCTATATGCCAATGGGAAGCTTACCTTTTCAGGCTGCACTATTACTGGCGGTGACACCACCCGGCCCGCTGTCATCGTGGCGACCATGGACATCATTGCTGAAAACAGGAATGGGGTAGAGACAACCTTCGGCGACAATGTGGTTCTTATAGCAGATGATGATATTTATTTATACGATGCCACAGAATTTGGCTTGGACTGGAGTGGCCTAAGTCCAGAAAATCGTCCGAATACGTTTAACATGATGTATGGCTTTGATTATATCGTAATTGATGACGGTGTTGAAGCCTGGAGCTCAACATTTTCAGCCGATGACATACGCGTTGATGGCAAATCTTATGGAATTGTTTACGCTCAGGATAAATTTACCATTAAAGAACCCACGAGTTATTTGGAGGGGGCTATCTTTGCCGTTAAAGTCGTAGGAGCAAATGGGGCGAACAGACTGGACAGAGGTACTATGAACTTAAATCACTATTTTAATCAGGATTTTTTCAAAACCTTTGATTACGGAGTTATAAATCAATCTTTGTTGGAATTTTAAAAGTCAATCGTGGAATTGAAGATGTGGACATTTTAGTCATAGGTGGACAACGCATGCTCAAAAAGACCAACACAACCAATGCAGTGTCCGCACAGCCAAAAACAATGCTGCAGTCCTAGCTTAGCAGCTAAATAAGGATGATCTCTAAGAAGGACAGATGGTCCTAAACCATATTTTTCATGATAAATATTTTAAAATTATAAATGATGGCGTCTAGGATAATTCGCTATATGAGTATTGATATTAAGACGACTTCGTTTACCTTATCGTTTCTATAAAGTCAACGCTGGCATTTACATAAGGGACTACAATGAAAGACTTAGCATTAATAATGGGGACTGCATCAATTTTGATCGGATTATTTTTGTTGCTTGCCCCAGACTCACTGGAGAAAATCGGTAAAAAGACCAATCGGTTTTATAATCTTGATAGTGTGGTATTCAAGAATCGGTTGATATTTGGCTTGCTACTTATGCTGGCATCATTTTTTTTAATATATGTAACCTATTTTGCATAGAAAGAGCATCCCATGGAAATTATCTCGATTATAGTCGCTGCCCTGGCCTTTATCACAGGAGCCTTATTGGTTGTTTCGCCCGGTCTATTGATCCGTGCCGGTGAGATTTTTAACCAAAGTTATGATGTTGAAAGTATGGTTTATTCAATGCGTAAGCCATTTGGTGCTGCATTTATTCTGCTCGGCCTTGTATTCATCTGGTTAACTGCCTAGGTCGCTCCTTCATTTATTAAATCCATTTCCCAACGTTTTCCTGATTGGGGATCCTCTCTGACATACAGAGGACTGAATGTCCATTTTGGAAGTGTAATTGGTATTACAATCAGTGTAATTCAATTTGGGGATAGGATGAAACCAGTTTATGAGTGGATGCTTCTAACTTCTAACCTCTAACTTCTCCCTCTGAGACAAAAATGAAAAATGCCCCGAATTTCCCGAGGCATTTTACAATTAGTACTATCTGATTCGCGGTTTAACTGGAGTTAGGCCAAGGCCTCCGTCAAAATGTCACCCACATTGTCAAGGAGTGATCCAAGTTGTGAGTAGTCCTCAGCTTTGATGTTATTGCAGATCTTAGCACCTATATCACTGAGATTCTCGAAGCCATAGCTGGTTCCTGTCCCCTTGATGTTGTGGCCAAATTTATAGACATCCTTATATAGCTTATCGCTTAGATTACTGCGTACCCCCGGTAGAGATGTGTTTAAATACTCCAAATATTCTTTTATCAGCGCTTTAAATTCAGGTGAATCCATGAAATCATCAGTCATAGTGACATTTCCCTTCTTGTCGAATAATCCGGTCTAATATAAAAATCAAAATTACAAGCATGTAATTTATTTTATCTCAAATACATGCCCGCCCAGACCAGCAAAATTTCCCTCAAGATTTTAGACCAATAAAAATAGGAGCAGATATTTACCTGTTCATGCATCTGTCTTTGTGCTTGGCTGGAGATGTATTTTATATGTTATTATCGTGATGTTGAAACGTGAGCCAAAGGAACAGGTATGCTGAAGCAATCAAGCCCGGAAAAAGCAGACAATCAGAGTGCCCCCAGCTATCCCAACCTGGAGTTCCATCTCCGCCAGGCTCTGGACCAGACCTATGCTCTCAACCTGCCCATGTTTGCCCTTGAAAGTGGCCGTTTCAAGATCGATTATCACGAATTACAGAATCTTATCCATCGCCTGGGGGAGCTTGAGCCCGAACAGGGCTTTATGGCCAGTGAGCTACATGGTATGGGTCTGCTTTCGCTACTTTCACATAAAGCGATTCGTCTGTATCGTAACCAGGTCAACCCGGCCTATATCAAAGACCTCACAGCTTTTCTTGACCAGGAAATGGGTTCAGCAGGTCTGGACGAACTACTGACTAATTATCTCGAAGCCTTACCGTCTGAAAGTTATAAATCATCCTCCATGTCTGTAAAAGAGTATCTGGTGGGTGACACACAAGCTGTTCCCAATATCCAGATCGTTGTCGAAGAGTTGTTGGTTCACATTATGGCTCTGAATAATCCAGCCTTTGAAAAATATGATATCGTTTTCAAGGAAGATTTTCATAAGGTCATTAAAACCTCTGACAAACTATTAAAGCGCATTCAAAAATGGTCGTCAGACGCGACCGGCTTTGGGAGTGATGGCAAAAATATAATTGATCTCCTGCTGGAGCCTATTCTGGCCGCACCTGATTCTATTGAAGATCAACTCAGCTTTATTCGTCAGCATTGGGGGAACTATTTAGGATCTCATTTACTGGATCTCTTAAGAGGACTGGATCACTTTGAAGAGGAAAATCGCTTTCGAGGTTTTGGTCCTGGTGAATCTCAGGTGCCCAGCTATTCGGGTGAACTTCAGGAAGGTGAGTATTACAGCGAGGACAGCGACTGGATGCCTCGGGTAGTCATGATTGCCCGTAATTCCCTGGTCTGGTTGGATCAACTATCCAAAAAATACCAACGCGACATCAAAACCTTGCACGATATTCCTGATCAAGAACTGGATCTGCTGGCACAACAGGGTTTCACTGTCCTGTGGTTGATTGGTCTCTGGAATCGTAGTAGTATTTCCAAGAAAATCAAACATTGGTGTGGAAATCCCGATGCTGAATCTTCGGCCTACTCACTCAAAGAATACAGCATAGATCCCAGTATTGGCGGCCCAGAGGCGCTGGAAAACCTTAAATCACGTGCCTGGGAAAGAGGGATTCGTCTGGCCAGTGATATGGTGCCCAATCACACCGGTCTTGACTCAGACTGGTTAAAACAACATCCAGATTGGTATATCAGCACTGAAAACCCGCCCTTCCCAGCCTACCAGTTTGATGGGGGTGACCTATCAGATGATCCGGAACTCAGCATTCACCTGGAAGACCACTATTATGATCGCAGTGATGCAGCCGTGGTGTTTAAAGCCCACGATCATCGCAGTGGCAGTACCCGCTATATATATCATGGCAACGATGGCACCTCCATGCCCTGGAATGACACAGCTCAACTCAATTATCTCAATCCAGAATTAAGAGAAGCCATTATTCAGACCATTCTGGATGTAGCTCGACAATTCAAAGTGATTCGATTTGATGCAGCCATGACCCTGGCCAAAAGACATGTCCAACGCCTGTGGTTCCCGGAGCCAGGTTCCGGTGGCGATATTCCTTCCCGAGCAGGCTTCAGTATGAGCGGAGTAGATTTTGATGCCGCCATTCCAGCTGAATTCTGGCGTGAGGTGGTAGATCGGGTGGCTACGGAGGTCCCGGATACTCTGCTACTGGCCGAAGCATTCTGGATGATGGAAAGCTATTTCGTCCGTACCTTGGGTATGCATCGTGTTTACAATAGCGCCTTTATGAATATGCTGAAGATGGAAGAAAATGGCAAATTCTTCGAGATGATTGCCAAAACCCTGGAATTTGATCCCCGAATTTTACAGCGATTTGTGAATTTCTTAAGTAATCCCGATGAAGATACAGCCATTGCCCAATTTGGGAAGGGTGACAAATATTTTGGTGCCACCGTACTCATGGTGACACTCCCTGGCTTACCAATGTTTGCCCATGCTCAAATTGAAGGATTTGAAGAGAAGTACGGCATGGAATATCGTCGTGCCTATTGGGATGAAACACCTGACGAAGATCTCATCAACAGACACAAAGACCTGATCTTCCCACTCATGAAAAAACGCTACCTCTATGCAGGCTCAGGCAATTTTAGACTATTCCCCTTTATGAATAACGATGGGCATCGAGTGGAGAGTGTCTTCGCTTACACCAATCACTCCGGCACAGAGCGCAGTCTGGTGATGGTCAATAACTCCTATAGTAGTCAATCCGGCTGGATAAAAACGTCCACACTTTTCAACACAGATCCGACGATTGATAAGCCCGAACTTGTGGCAGAGGACTTAATTATTGCCCTATCATTTGATGTGGATGATAGCTATTACGTCATATTCCAGGAACAAGTCTCCAAGCTGTGGTATATCCGTACGGTGGCAGAGATTCGTAACCAGGGTCTCTATATGGAGTTATCTGGATACGAATCTCAGATCTATCTGGGTTTTCAGCTGGTGAGTGATTCGGAAGCTATTCCCTGGTGGAATATTCATCAGGATCTTGATGGCCGGGGTATCGATGATTTTGCACCGCTGTTCCGACGAATTGAGCTGGAACCGGTCCATCACCTTTTTTGCAATATGATGACCCTGATTATTAGCGATGAGGTCCTACCCGATAGTAAATCTTTATTTATGAAATTTGCACCGCTTCTGGAGGCCATGTTGGAAATGGAAAACATTTCTCTCCTGATTGAGGATATTGAGGACTTTGCCAGGAACTTTGAGGGTTTAATAAGTCAATCCCATGCTCGCTTAACATCGATGCGACCTGAAACATTGGAACAACATCAATTTGTGGCAGCTTCCACCTATTTTGCCCGGCAAATTCATGCTGCTAACCCTGAGTCCGCTGAAAGCATGGTCGCTACATATGGACTGGAAGAGCCAATAAATAAGTGCCTGAGCACGGCACCGGTTGTGAATCTAGCTGGCCTGTTGAGCGTCCTGGAGTATGCAGATAGAGCCAGAGCGCTTCTCGCACGCGACACGCAGACGTTTTTTATTAATCTATTCAAGCATGGGGAAGTACTTGATTACCTCCAAGTGAATGAGGCGGAAGGGGTAGAATGGTTCAGTCAAGAGCGCATGGATAATTTTCTCAAGGTTTTCACCGTTCTGTATACCCGAGAACTTCCTCCAGCTGAGTCTTCCCGAATTTATCAAGCAGTTAAGAATTCAGATTTTAAGCTGAAAACCTTTCTGGAAAATCTTCTACGGGACTAAACCACAAATCTTAAACCATCTCTCGAAAAACACGAGTGATGATTATCTCTTACATTAGCAAGGATTTATTTATATTACAAGCGTCTGCCTGTTTATTGAGGTATCGTCTTACAATAAAGAAAATTTTTAGGAGGACCAAATGAAACTGAAGTATTTATGGGTTGTTACTCTATTTATGTTTATCACCACCCTCACCGGAACACCCCCTCCTGATGCCGAAGTTACAGTTGCCCCAGGATCAACTTATAATCATGACATTACCACGGATACAGGGGATATCATCGTCTACTCAGACGCCAGAGTTAAAGGAACCCTCGAATCATACTCAGGGGATATTTACGTAGAAGATGGTGGGCGAGTTGCCAAGATTATTTCTGTGAATGGCGATGTGTTTTTAGGTGAAGGAGTCACTGTTGATAATAAAATTACTATCACTAATGGGTCTCTGCGGGTAAAAGCAAATTCAACACTTAACGGAGATGTGACAACTGAATACGGGGATATCCGTATTAACGGGTCATACCTTAAGAAGAGCATAAAAACCAGACATGGGGATATCATCCTGAAAGAGAACACATACGTAAAAAAAGATATTGTGATTCTTGATCGTGGACAGGGAAATAATCTTGAACCGCTTGAAATTTACCTGGGAACAGGGGTTTACATTGATGGTAATGTCAGTGCAAGTGATACAGATGATTTAGTCGAACTCCTGATCTATGGAGCCGAAGTGGATGGCCAGATAAGTGAGGTAAATATCATCAACGGAGACGATGAGGACGACGAAGACGATGATGAAGATGACAATGATGATGAAGATAATGAGGAAGACGAATGTGGAGGTCGCCCGGCCTGGTCAGAGTCTGTTCAATACCACACCAACGATGAAGTCCACATGGATGGGACTGCATATGAAGCCAAAAAGGATTCAAAGAAGAAAGATCCCACCAATTCTAAGAATAGTAAATATTGGATAGACCTCGGGGATTGTTAATTGAACTGCAACCAGCACAACTGTCTTCCCGGGATTCGAGGGACTACAACCTGACTGGCAGGAAGATAAAACAGAAAGTCCGTGCACTTTGCAGTTTGACTTTTTTAAAGAAGTGTCCTACTTAAGACTTTCCATAATTTCAGGTAGAATGGTCAGAATCATTTTATCAGCTGCTGAATTGAGGGCTTTATTGGCAGCATTTGTGTAATTGAGGTCAATCCCTTTTACTCGTGAGAGTGAATTCTTATAAATTTCAGCGCCACTTTTCCGATCTACAACGTTCAAGCTCACATCAGCAAAGGTGGTATACATACCACTATATTCTGTGCCCCTGGTGGCAGTGGCATTCAGAGTCATTTGCCAGTCCGCATTGCGTGGATCATCCACAAAATGAAATCCTTCGACAATAAAGTGATTCTTGAGTTTGGGTTCTACCTGAAGCTGCTTCAGTACCCGACCATTAAAAGTTTCTCTGGCATCCAAATAGATAGTAGGATTACTCACATCCAGGATAATCCGGGTTGATGCAGAAGGAATGCTTAGAATGATGCCTGCTAAAACGGGTGAATCAATCGTTTTCATAAGTTGCTGAAGATCGACCCTTACTTCAAGAATCTGCAGCTTCGATGGGGCGGTGATGTTGCTAACCTGGAGAGATGCAAGGCCCTGGCTCCCAGTTTTAAGAGATTCCACCAACTCCCCTTCCCCTTTTTTGAACTGAGCCTGCAAAGGCAGACCACGTAAGGGCTGATCATCATTTCCCCGCGCGTAAATTATCAGGTTTCCTGAGATAGGTTGCCCCAGTTTAGCTGACAGGTTTGATTTATTGGGAGAAAGATCGATACTGGATAGCAACCCTTGTAAATATGTATTTACCTCATTACTTAGAATCACGCTTTGACCTTCGATATTAACTTCGAGAGCTTCATTGAGATAAGGCAGCAGGGGAATAAAGGCCTGAATCGTAGCATTATAAGCTTCTGAAAATTGATTCAGAGCGCTGGCTGCTTTGGCTTTACCGAGAAAATCAGTTGAAAGTGATAAGGCGGCTTGCCGTTTTCTGGCCTGAATTGCTGCATACTGAGCTTTGGACATTCGGTAGTAAGCATAATGATAAGTGGCATCTTGCCAGGTATCCACCAACTCATGACCTTCCAGGTCAGCCACAGCTTCAGAACGGGCAGTAGCCAGATATTCTTCCCTGGTCATGGTGCCATTTTCTATCAGGGTGGTGACGATATCGCTGGTGATTTTGACTGTGATTTGGGATGCCAGATCAGCCAGGGCCAGATCCTGGGCACTTTTTTGTGCCTCCGATCCATATTGATTCTTGGATGCCGAGCCTATCCCAAGATAGTAGTTGGGGTCAACAGGTTGCTGGATAAGCCAGCTTGGTTTGGATCCAGCTTGCATTGAATCAGGGGTGGAGTCTGGTGTATTTGAGCCACAAGCCACAATAAGCATAAGTGTGATGAGTAGTGTGAGTGTTCTGATGTATTTCATAGGAACCCCTGATTAAAATTAATTAAAGGATTGGAACCAAAAATAGTTGGTAAAAACTTGAATCAAAATAGTGATTGATTCTTGAGAACCTAATGGGAGTATTTGTGACAAATCTCAAATGCGTTATGGAGGACTAGGTTTAGAGAAATCAGCAATTATTTTTGACGCAATTAATACTGCTTGGTTTGAACTTTGCACAGGTAAATGAGTATGATGCATGTATAGTAAGTTTTCGATAGAAAATATAAGGAAATCCTAAATGCAGTTTATTGATTTGGCGAAACAGCAGAGTCTGATTAAAGATGCTCTAGATGCAAGAATTCAGGATGTTTTAGCCCATGGCAAATACATCATGGGTCCTGAAGTAAAAGAGATGGAAGCTCAGTTGGCTGAGTATGTTGGGGTTAAACATTGTGTGAGCTGTTCCTCAGGCACTGATGCCCTGCTCATGCCGCTGATGGCCTGGGATGTCGGTCCTGGAGATGCCGTATTTACGACGCCTTTCACCTTTATTGCCACTGCTGAAGTCATACAACTTCTAGGTGCTACACCTGTATTTGTGGATATTGATCCAAAAACCTATAATATATCACCAGAGCTGCTTGAGGATGCCATCAAGCAAGTGATTGAAAAGGGTGAGTTAACCCCCAAGGTAATTATACCTGTGGATCTTTTTGGTCTCCCTGCTGATTACGCTGCCATTGAGCTTATCTCAGCAAAATACGGAATCAAGGTCTTGGAAGATGCTGCTCAAGGGTTTGGAGGTCAGATAGACGGTCGCATGGCTGGCAGTTTCGGTGATGCAGCTTCAACCTCATTTTTTCCTGCCAAACCTTTAGGTTGTTATGGTGATGGTGGAGCCATTTTTACAGACGATGATGAGTTCTATGAAAAATTAGTATCAGTTCGCGTCCATGGTAAGGGTGGCGACAAGTATGATAATATTCGGATTGGTATTAATGGCCGTATGGACACCCTCCAGGCTGCCATTGTTTTGGAAAAATTCACACTCTTCCCCAATGAAGTGAAATTGCGTAATAAAGTAGCTGATCAATACAATGCTTTACTCTCAGATCGAGTAGTCGTCCCTGAAGTATCCACTGGCTATACCAGTGTGTGGGCACAGTACTCAATTTTAGCAAAGGATGCAGACGATAGAGCCAGCTTGCAGGCAAAATTAAAAGAAGCCGGTATTCCTTCTGCTGTGTATTATCCAAAACCATTGCATCAGCAGACTGCCTTTAATCATCTCGATTACAAGGATGGAGATTTTCCAGTAAGTGAGGAAATGAGCCAACGCATTTTTAGTCTGCCCATGCATCCTTACCTTGAGACTGCGGATATCGAAAAAATTTGTGAGGTTATTAACTCTTAAGAGGGGAAATGTGTGTCGAAGGATGGCGCTTATACCTGCGACTTTCAGACTTTTCGACCTTCGACAATCACAGGTCACAATACTATATTTGAGCACGAATTTTATTATTTGAGGAGTTTATGAATAACAAAGTAAAAATCTGCGTTGTGGGAGCTGGCCGCTGGGGAACCAACCACATCAAGACCTTGAAAAATCTTGGCGCTCTGGCTGGTATCGTGGAATCCCGCGAGAATCGCAGGGATGAATTGAAGACTCTATTCCCCGAAGCAACCCTCTATAATAGTGTCAGAGATGTCCCCCTGGACGATTTTGATGGTTTTACTGTGGCTACCCCTGCAGAAACCCATTTTGAGGTGGGTTCTTATCTTCTGGAACAAGGCAAACATGTATTAATTGAAAAACCCATCGCCCTGAATACCAAGGAAGCAGGTGCCCTTAAAGCCATGGCTGATAAACATAAAGTGAATCTTATGGTGGGTCATGTACTCCTGTTTCATCCTGCTATTATCAAGATCAAGGAGTTAATCGATTCGGGGAAGATTGGGAAGTTAGAGTATATCTACAGCAATCGGCTGAATCTGGGCACAGTACGTACCGAGGAAAACATCCTGTGGAGTTTTGCCCCCCATGACATCTCCATTTTTGAGTACTTTATTGGCACAAATCCTGTTGAAGTGGTCAGCCGAGGAGGTGCGTTTTTAACACCTGGTATCCATGATACCACCATGACCTCCTTGACCTATCCAAACAATGTGGTTGGTCATATTTTTGTGAGTTGGTTGCAT
>Ga0209042_1000823_pt1 | contig 27760 bp, 17 predicted proteins | sample SaaInlV_200m_DNA_6_FD_184649 | JGI IMG/M metagenome (GOLD analysis project Ga0209042, IMG submission 184649) | Marine microbial communities from expanding oxygen minimum zones in the Saanich Inlet - SI037_S2LV_200m_DNA (SPAdes) (version 2) | ecosystem: Environmental > Aquatic > Marine >...
CCGCGGAGCAGGATGCCGACGTTCATGCCGGCGTCCGCCGCAGCCACGTCCTTGCGGAACGCCTGCGTGCCGGTGACGACGACCTCCCTCGGCTTGGCGTCCTCGTCGAGCAGCCCGACGATCTCGACCTTGTCGCCGACGCGAACCGAGCCGCGGCTGACGCGACCCGTGCAGACGGTCCCACGACCGGAGATCGTGACCACGTCCTCGACGGGCATCAGGAAGGGCGACACCATGTCGCGCTCGGGGACCGGGATGTGGCTGTCGAGGGCTGCGACCAGCATCTCGACACACAGCACCCACGGGTTGTCCCAGTCGTCGTTCTGGGCTGCTTCCAGCGCCTTGAGAGCCGAGCCCTTGATGAACGGGGTGTCCTCGCTGAAGCCCTGCTGCTCCAGCATCTCGCGCACCTCCAGTTCGACCAGCTCGTGCAGTTCCTCGTCGCTGTCGGGCATGTCCGTCTTGTTGAGGAAGACGACCATGTGCTTCACGCCGACCTGCCCGGCGAGCAGAATGTGCTCGCGGGTCTGCTGCTGCGGTCCCTGCGAACCGTCGACCAGCAGGATTGCACCGTCCATCTGGGCTGCGCCCGTGATCATGTTCTTGATGTAGTCGGCGTGCCCCGGACAGTCGATGTGGGCGTAGTGCCGCTCGCCCGTCTCGTACTCGACGTGCGCGGTGTTGATCGTGATGCCGCGCTCGCGCTCTTCCGGCGCCTTGTCGATGGAGTCGAACGCCACGGCGGTTCCACCGATGCGATGCGCCTGGATGGCGGTGATCGCAGCGGTCAGAGTGGTCTTGCCGTGGTCGACGTGACCGATGGTCCCGACGTTGACGTGCTTCTTGCTCATTGCTCCTAGCTCCCGTGTGCGCGTCCACTGGACGCAGTTATCCCCTTCTGTGAGGGTCGTGCCCGACCCCCACAGTGGGGTCGGGCAGTCATAGAGCGACGTGCATGGTTCTACTCGCTGGGGGTCTCATTCGACCCTGCTGAGAACGTGGTGGTTTCCCCTTCGACGGTTGTCACCACCGTGATCCCGCCGGAATTCTCGGGCGGGTCTGCGAACTGGACGAACTTCTGGGTCACTTCGTGCGTCGCCTCGTACACCAGCATCCCCCGCTTGCCGCAGGCGACGCAGTTGGTGTGGAAGGCATCAATCCCGCTGTTCCGGGTCTCGCTGTGCAGCGTGAACTGCGAGCAGCCGCATTCCTCACAGACCATCTGCTTCATCTCGCCCGGCGGCAAAGTCTGGATGAAGGCTGCGAACTGGGCGTGGGTCGAGTCGGGCATCGGTTCCTCCGTGTTTGAGAGCCACCGATACTACCCGAAACGCTTGGCGGAGGGACCGGGAGTCGAACCCGGAAGGCTTTCGCTCGTCCGATTTCAAGCGGAAGCAGAGGGACTCGAACCCCCAACACGGCTCATCACCGTGCCACCTGTTTTCAAAACAGGCTCCTCATCCAGCCGGATGCCTTCCATCGTGGTCCCCCCGGCTGGACTCGAACCAGCAAGTCTCCGCCTTCGGAGGGCGGTGCCCTATCCATTTGAGCTACGAGGGGTTGGGAACGAAGTAGCGCGGACGGGAGTCGAACCCGCACCTAATTCTGGTAGGTTTTCAGCCGCTTTCGTACAGCGTTGTCTGAAACCCCAAGTTGTCGGGCAATTGCGGTGTACCCTGACTGCTGTACCTGATGAAACAAGGTTTCAACTGAGGGCCACGAAATTTTCGTGGGCTGGCTACCTCGACGAAAATGTCCGTCACAACGAGAGCACCTCGTCGCTCTTTTCGAGACAGGTTCCAGGCAATCCACGCAACGCCGCCGACCCCGTCGATTTCTTCCTGCAAATGTTGGAAGTTGGCTGTCGCAGTTGGGACACACCAAACGCAAATTTTCCAGAGAGTTGTCCAGTGGATCGCCACTGATATGGTCGAGTCGCATCACCAAGGTTTTGCCATTCCATTCAGAAGGCAACGAACAAATGGAACAGTGATTCCCCAAAACACCTTCTCGTAGAAGTGCCGCTTTGATTCTTTTGCGGTCACCCCCCTTTAGATGGTGTTCCAGGGGCTTTCTATTGAAAGAGGGCTTCCCCCGATTACTGGCGAGACCTCTCTGGATGTGTGACAAGTCGATCTTTTCTAAGGCAACCTTTTTTCGTACAGATCGATATGCTGAGGAGCAGACCGTCATTCCTGCCCGTCTGATGATCTGTGCAACCGAGGAACTCGTTGCACAGATCGAGAGAAAGTCCTCTGATGAAACTGTCGACAATTTTGGCTTCATCCCGAACCCCCTTGTGCCGTCCCACAAGGGTTCGGGTATAGTCAAGAAATTGGTGTCCCCGGCGGGATTTGAACCCGCGTTACCGGCTTGAGAAACCGGGTGCTTAACCAGGCTAGCGGACGGGGACAAAAGAGGGCAGTCGCTTTGGCCATTAGCATACCGCGCCAAAATGAGCCAACGCCCGGATTTGAACCGGGTACCTGCGCATTACGAGTGCGCTGCTCTACCAAGTGAGCTACGTTGGCAATGAGAAAACGAAGAAAAACACAGTATTCGAGCTTCAACGAAGAGATGCGGGCGACCCTGTACCATCGGGGCTGGACCCATGTCCGGGCGTCTGAGGAGCTTGGCTGCGCCCGTGCGACCATCGCTCGCTGGACTTCGCCCGACCCACGCTGGCGACGGCTACCGACCCCGGCGTTCGCGAAGAAGCTCCACGAGGTGCTCGACATCCAGGTCGCCGGCAGGGTGTCCGTCGTCTACTCGTCTCTGCGACAGAACGGCAGCCCTATCCGAGTCGGCCGGTTGAAGAAGCGGTGGACCCAGGCTCGGTTGGCACAGACGGTCGGCGTCTCGCGGTCGGCTATCTGCTCCTGGGAGAAGGGCACGTTGCGCCCGTCGCCCGAGAACACCGTCAAGTTGAACAAGATCCTGGGGCTCAAGCTGGTCGTCGAGCGGGACCGACACCCTCGACAGGGCAACAAGGCGATCAACGGGTCCATCATCCGAGCCCGGCGACTGGAGCTTGGGCTGCGGCAACGAGAGCTTGCCGACCGGCTTGGGGTGAGCATCGCCACCATCTGCCGGTGGGAGAGTGGCAACCCGGTCGTCCCGGAGCGGGTGTTCGCGGTGAGCGCCGCGTTGCAGATGCCGCCGGAGGATGTCCCGGTTTGGAAGCCGACCCCGCCTCCCGACTACGCCCACCCCATCCGCAAGCGGCGCTACGAGATGGGCATGACCCAGGTGCAGCTTGCTGCGAAGGTGAAGGTTCCGAGGTGGCGGGTGTACCGCTGGGAGAACTTCGAGGCGTGGCCCACCCAGGCCGAAGCCGAGCGGGTGTCGAGGCGCCTCAAGTTGCCGGTGTCGGTCATCCTGACGGGCGAGGACGAGAACTAGCGAGGGGACTCGAACCCCTAACCGTCTGATTACAAATCAGGTGCTCTGCCAAGTTGAGCTACGCTAGCATGACTCTGAGGGGCAGTGAGCGGTCATCGACCGGAACGACCGGATGCACCGCTCGTTGGTTTCGTGCTGGTAGTCGATGGTCTCCTGCTGGATGCGGATTGTCTCCGCTTGGGTGCGGATTGTCTGTTGCAGGGATTTCAGGGTTGCGCTGATTGTGGATGTGTCGCTCATACCCCCACTACGGGCTGGGCGGGGGTTTTTGCCACGTCCTAGTAGTCGCCGTAATTCAGTCGCTCGTGGCGGAGTCGATCCTTGTAGTCCCAGATGTCCTCTTCGTCCCTTTCGGGAGTTTCGAGTGGGTCGAGACGGACGCTGAGGTATCGGGTCGCCGAGAAGTGCTTGCCCACCTGGACGTCCAGTTCGATATCGTCCGTGTCCAAGTTGCTGGAACTGGGCCACCCGAATTCTTCGTCGTCGAGGCTTCTGCTTCGGACCTCGGCGTCGAAGGCTTTTTCTGCATCGGCGAACCACTTGTCCTTGTCGACGCTGAGTGCTTCGTCCGCCTCATCCTTCCAACGCTTCGACAGGAAGCTCCGCATCTGAGTCATGCCCTTGCTCAAGACGCGGGCATCAATCTTGAGGAATCGGGACAGGCTCTTGTGGAAGTTGGCGATGTAGTCCCGCCAGGACAGCGAGATGTTGACGGAGCCGGACATGCTGTCGTCTCCATCGAATTCAACATCGATTTCCGGTCCGGAAAACGGGAAGTCGACAGCGAATTCTACGATCATTTCCGCAGCCGTGTCCCATCCCCGCAAGTCCTTCACCGATGCTTGGGACGCCATCCACTCGGCGGCAGCCTTCTCAGCCCCGGAGAGCTTGTAGCCGTACCGTCTCTTCGCCAGGCGCCGCAGGTTCCAGTCGGCGAGCTTCAAGATGTTGCGCATAGGGTGCCTCCTATTCTGCCTCTGCGCAGGTATAGGAGAATCAGGGAGCCCACGGCCGGAATCGAACCGGCTACCTCGTCCTTACCGGGGACGCGCTCTACCATCTGAGCTACGTGGGCAAAGTACGGGCGGGGAGAGTCGAACTCCCAAGGGGTTTCCCCCAGAGGTTTTTGAGACCTCCGCGTAGACCATTCCGCCACGCCCGCATGATGCACAAGTACCAGAGGGGGGAGTCGAACCCCCACGCGCTAGGCGCCCGACCCTAAATCGGGTGCGTCTACCATTCCGCCACTCTGGCTCAATGTAGGGGAAGTTGGTCACGGGGATCAGGAAGAGGAGATCCGTCCAAAAATCGCCACCATCATCCCGTGACCGACTCCAGCTTACCCGAACTTGAGGTGGATGAGGAGGGACTCGAACCCCCGTAGCCCTTTCGGACGGCAGATTTACAGTCTGCTGGCATTGCCACTAGCCGACTCATCCATGAAACGATTGGTGGCTAGGGAGGGAATCGAACCCCCGACACCCTGATCTTCAATCAGGTGCTACTACCAATCTGAGCTACCTAGCCATAGGCGAGTCACCAGGGAATCGAACCCCGCTCGGCCGGATTTGGAGTCCAGCCTGCGTACCCAGCGCGTGACCCAGAAGGCGGAGAGTGAAGGAATCGAACCTCCCGTGCTTGTAGGCTTTTCCCGGATTCGCCCCTCTGACGGGGAGCGGGAGTGGGGAAGCTGGAAACGCTTTCGCGTCCTGATTTTCAGTCAGGTGCCAACACCAGTTGGCGTACTCTCCATGCGCTCGTTGTTTGGAGCGTTTGTGGGGCTGGAGGGAGTCGAACCCTCACGTCCTTGCGGACACTGGTCCCTGAAACCAGCGCGTCTGCCATTCCGCCACAGCCCCGTGGCATCTATCATCGAACAGGCGGAAGGTCGGGGACTCGAACCCCGGATACGTTGCCGCACACACGCTTTCCAAGCGTGCTCCTCGTCCAGCCGGACACCTTCCAAAAGAGGGCGGGGGAGGGATTATCGCACCCGACCTGTCCATCCGTTGAACAAACCCGCTTCGCGAGCCTCCCGCATCCCTTTCGCCACCACCAACCACGCCTCGTAGGGCATGTTCTTCCGGGTGTAGTTGCAACGGATACAGGCGGGCACCACGTTGTCCTGCGTGTGCCCCTTGTCGTTGTCGATGCGGTCAAGGGTCATTCGGATTTTGGATTCGCCGCAGTAGCGGCAACCCTTTTCTATCTCGGCAGCGATGAACTCGTGCGTCAGGTCGTTGTCCCGACCTGTTTTCCGGTCAGAACTGCGAGTGTCGGTTCGGATATATTTCTCAGTGTTTACACCGGTTGCCCGCTGTTGAGACCTCCGGGCGGTTGCTCGTCTACTATATTCCGGGTTCTCCTTCTGATACTTAGAACCTCTTCGTGAGTCACATGCTTTGCACCGCGCTCGGACATACAGCTTCCCATTTTTCCCTTTCTCTGTGGGGAATTCGGAAAGGGTTTTAAGCTCACCGCAATGTTTACAGGTTTTCGGGGAATCTTTCATCCACCCACCTTCCCCGACAACACATGGTTTGTCAAGCGGAAGAGGTGGGAATCGAACCCACGCGCCCTTGCGGACGGATGCCTTAGCAGGACATTCGGGACGCCAACTCCCGTCTCTTCCAATGTTGTGCGACAGGGGGGAGTCGAACCCCCACCCCGTTTCCGGGACTAGCCCCTCAAGCTAGCGCGTCTGCCATTCCGCCACTGTCGCAAATGTGCTGTCTGGTCCATGACTTACCAGTCCAGCACGTCGTACTTGGCTATTCGGTTGTCAATCTGATCCGATGCCCGTCCAGTGACGAGCAGGACTCTTAAACGACGAAACCCCCGGAAGCTCTTGGCTGCCGGGGGCTTGAAGTACCTGCTGCGATTTCGCTTGCTAGGTCGTCACCCCCCGGTCGCACTCATACAGCCGCGACCACTCGGTCGTGCTGGAGGTGCTAAGGCTGGTAAACAAGCGTGTCATCGAAGCTGTCCTCGTGTCTTGCGGGTGAGACACCCGCGGTTCGGTCTCAGAGCCTACACGGCTCGATTCACAGAAGTCAAGCCCCTTTTTTCGGGGCTTGGTGCTTTCACGCCGACTACGCACCGCCGTCTGGTTCTGAGCCTCGCCCGGCGTTTTTTCTCCTATGCGATGCCGGGAGTAGCGCCATGACCTGACCCGGAGGCCCCGATGAGTAGCACTGATATGACCCGCCTCGCCCTTCTGCGCCTTCGCCGCAAGCGGGCGGGGAACTTCAATGTGCCCCTTCTCAGGAAGAGCCCGCTGCTCGTCACCCCTCGGATGGTCGCCGCCGCGATGAAGAAGGAGGGCGGGTTCGACTTGACCTTCTTCGACCTCAGCAAAGTCGAGTTCGATACCGTGGACCCCATGTCGCTCAACCAATTCAAGGGCGTCGAGGCCATCTGGCGGGTGTTCCCCAAGGGCGAGTTTGGCAACCGCCAGTCCGATTACGTTTGGGGCACGGTGGTCGTGGGGCTGGCTTCTTCCCCCAAGGGTATCGAAGTCGTCGCGCACATCCGGGTCAAAACCTGAAGAGGCGTACCGTGCCAGAGCTTCACCTTTTCGATTTCGACGGGACGCTGTTCCGGAGCCCCGACCGCCCACCTGACTGGAAGGGCAAGGGGCACTGGTGGAACCTGTCCGAGTCCCTGGGGCAGCCCTGCGTCCCGGACAATCCTGACGGAAGCTGGTGGCACGGGTCGTCGGTCTCCCAGGCGAAGCAGAGCATCTCGAACCCAGATGTCTGGGCCATCCTCTGCACGGGTCGCAAGGAGCGGTCCTTTGCGCGGTTCCGAATCCCCGAGCTTCTGCGGTCGGTGGGTCTCAACTTCGACGAGGTGTACCTCTCGAACCAGACCCGCACGTTCAAGGCAGACGTCGTCCGGAAGCTCCTGCGGCGCTACCCGGACATCACGAAGCTCCAGGTCTGGGAGGACTCCGATGGGCATCTCCAGACGTTGGGGAAGCTCGCGAAGGAAATGGGGCTCCAGTACGAGGGGCACCGCATCAGCGGGCAGCCCCATGCTTGTGTGACTGTTCCCGGTGAGGAACGGGTCGCCAACCTGGCGAGCAAGTTCGTCCGGCAGATGCTCGCCAGGCAGCGGACGCCTGAGAGCCAGCGGTTCCACACCGACGAGGTGAACCGCGACAAGCATATGCGGGCAGCCAAGCGGGACTTCAAGGCGCTGCTGACCCTGCTCCAACCGCTCGCCGACCAGGCGAAGGCGGAGTTCCCCGACAAGGACAAGCTCTCGCTTCAGCGACGCGGGCGCCTGTTCAACAAGGCGGTCAAGACCGCCCCGGCGATGACCCAGTTCCTCGACACCTGGATTGGTGCCGAAGCCCAGCACCCCAAGGCGTACTCCTGGAGAACCGCGGTCATCTACCAGGCCCGCGACGTCCTGCTCTACGGCAAGACGATGCGCGACGCCCAGGAGGAAGTCGAGAAGCAGACGTTCAAGGGGTTCGAGGCCATCACGATGTCGCAGGCGCAGGCGCCGCTACGCGACGTCGTCCCGTCTGCGCTGCGTGAGTTCCTGCCGACGAACATCGTGGTCGAGGTGGACAAGGGCGGCACCATCAGCCACATCACCGACCGCTTCGAGAACGAGCACCTGACGCTCGGCAAGAAGATCGACAAGATGCGGCGGCTGGTCCTCAGCTACAACTCCATCGCCAAGCGGGTGAAGAAGGACTTCAAAAACAGCAACGAAGTCACGAAGATGGCATCTCTCATCACCGCCATCATCATGGAGACCGGCATCCGTCCGGGCAAGGCGGGCAACGGCGTCATCAAGACGGTTGCCGGCGAGCAGATCGAGATCGAGACGTTCGGTGCGATCACTCTGGGTCCGGCTCACGTCAAGTTCGTCCGGGACAAGTTCGCCACGCTGGAGTTCCTCGGCAAGAAGGGCTCGAAGAACACGGCGGAGATCGCGGACGGCGCCATCATCAAGGTGCTCCAGAACTACGTGAGCCAGGCGTTGAAGAAGGGGTCGCCCTACGTGTTCGTGACGGGCAAGGGCGTGCAGTTCACGTACACCGACCTGCAACGGTACTTCCGCGAGAATTTCGTGGACATCGCCCCGACCGACTTCCGTAAGCTGCGGGCGACCGAAGCTGTCCAGGCTGCCCTCCGCGAAGAGCAGGCTGCCCTGTACGCCAAGATCAAGAAGTTCGCCAAGGGGGCGAAGGGCGACCTGAAAGAGCGCATCGTCGAAGCCATCGTCGACACGTTCGAGGCAGCCATCGCGAAGTCACAGTTGGCGCTGTCCCACGACTCGGCGAAGACCACGGTCAAGGCGTACATCAACCCCGAGATCATCCTCCGGTTCCTGTCGACCGGGCGGGTGGACGACAACCTGGGCGCCGCCATCCTGGGTGGCGACACGAAGTTGTCGTTTGACCCCAAGGTGTTCCTGGACTTGGCGAAGGGCAAGCGGGCGTCCAGTCCTCTGTGCAGTCAACTGCACAGAGGGTCCGCGAGAACGGCGGCTCTCGGCGAAATTCTCGTGGAGCTACGGACGGACCTGGAACGGGCGGGCGTCAAGCTGGCGGCCGACACGAGTGTCCGCCTGGCGGAGCGATGGGTTCAAGGGGCTGGCACCGCCAAGGACATCACGGACAACATCCAGGGGTTCAGCAAGGCGTACAACGACCTGCTGGAGTTGATCCTCCAGGTGGACCGGCGGGGCCAGGCGGGAGACGACTACTCCCTCCGAGTAGATGCCCAGATGCCGATGATCAATCTGCGGCGCCACGGGCTCCCCCTCGCAGACGGCATCCTCTCGACCAGGAGCATCCCGCCAAGGCAGGCCAAGGGGATGGAGGTAGCGTACCGCCTGTTCTACCGTTGGCCGAGGCGGTTGCCCAAGGACATCCTCAAGTGGTGGGAGAAGAACCAGAAGCGGCTCCTCCTGCTCATCCAGGCTGCGGGCAAGTGGCCGGAGAAGCAGGAGGGTGGTGACGAACTATTCAAACTCGGTCCCTTCACCGTCCACAACACCGTCAGGGCGTCTGGGGCGACGCTCGAAGCGTTCAAAAAGATGGTGGAGGCTGCCATCAAGGCCGTGCGGAAGAACGCCATCCCAGGCTTCTCTAAGGTGCTGTACGGCAACCTCTACCTCGTCGGACAACTCTCCAAGTCCCAGACCGCCGCCTGGTACAACTACCAGGAGGACGTGGTGTACTGCCGCCTGGCCGGGAAGAAGTGGGGCTTCAACGAGACTCACGCTCTCATCCATGAACTGGGTCACCGCTACTTCGGCAAGTTCGCCAAGGGACTGACCAAGCAGGAGTGGATGGAGCGGCACTTCGAGATGAAGGGCAAGAAGGTCGAGGTGCCGATGCCCGAGCCGGGTGACGTGTTGCCCGTTCGCCTCAAGGGCGCCCCCCGAGGCTGGCGGCCCAGGATGGACCGCCTCGAAGGTGGGCTCATCTACTACGAGACCTTGCAGGGGCACGAGCAATTCGTCGAGGCGTACCGTATCAAGCAGTACCTCGACCAGACGAAGGGGGTCGAGATGAAGTTCCCGACCGCCTACTCGGCTCAGAGCGAAGAGGAGCACTTCTGCGAATCCCTTGCCCTGCTCTCTATGAACAGCCTGCCGGACGAGTACGCCATTCCATTCAAAGCGATCTGGAATTAGGAGAACACAATGAACAATGGAACCAACAAAACACGGCTGGCGGAGCTTCGAGCTAAACGAGCCACCCGATTCGATTTCAGTGATGCAGTATCGGACATCAGGGATTCCCTCAGCACAGCGAAAAAAAAGCGCGTTGAGACCCTGATCAAGAAGGCCGAGCGAGTCCTCCAGAACTGGGGAGTGACCGTCAAAGGATCATCCTTCTCGACCCCCCACCGTGGTTTCCTATGGGTGGGACTCGACGTGCAATTCGATCTCTCGGCATCACATGACTATGTGATAATGGCCGTCAGGGACTACCTGGGCTACGGCTGGAAGGTTGGGGCGGGCAGGCGCGGTCTCTGGCACCTGGAATTCACCTACGAGGACGGGGTCTAGTTCGCACCGTTCACGGGTAGAGTCGCGACAGACACAGAGGAGTCGCGACATGAAGCCACGCCAGGTCTTGTTCGGAACCGAAAACCGCCAGCGCCTCCTACAAGGCGTTGAGACGTTCGCCCGAGCCGTCCGCATCACCTACGGTCCCCACGGACACCACGCCATCCTGGACAGGGCAGCCGGACTGCTCACGACCAAGGACGGCGTCACCGTCGCTCGCGAGATCAGCTTGTCCGACCCGGTCGCCAACATGGCGTGCCAGGCGCTCAAGGAAGCCTGCATCAAGGTCAACAACGACGCGGGCGACGGCACCACCACCGCCGCCATCCTCGCGTCCGCCATCCTTCGAGAAGGCGCCAAGCTGGTCGAGGGCGGGCACAACCCCGTCCACATGGCTCGCGGCGTCCAGTTGGCAGCCCAGGTCGCTGTGCAGGCAGTCGAGGACCACCTGGTCCGACCCATCGAAGACCAGCCGCAGTTGGAGAAGGTCGCCCTCATCGCGTCCAACGGGGACCAGGAAACCGCCGCCAACATGGCGGAGGCGGTCATGGCGGTCGGCAAGAACGGCACCGTGAGCATCGAAGACGGCAACTCCGTCGAGACCGTCCTGGTGTTCAAGGAGGGGATGGAGATCGACCGCGGCGTCGCGTCGATGCACTTCCTCAAGGGCGAGACCGAACGAGTGCTCGACGGACCCATCGTCGCCGTCATCGGGGCGTCGCTCACCACGGTCGAAGACGTGCTCGATCTCTGCGAAGAGGCGACGACGTTCGGCGGACGCCCCCTGGTGCTGTTCTGCGAGAACATCAGCGGCGAGGCGTTGAAGACGATGCTGATGAACGACTCGAATGCCGAGGTCAAGTTCGACTTCGTCGCCATCCTCGCCCCGGGCAACTTCGACCGCAAGATCGAGTACCTGGGTGACATCGCGGCGCTGGCGGGCGCCGACCTGGTCGACCCGCGACGGGGCGTGTCGTGGAAGAAGTGGAACCCCGAGTGGTTCGGCGGACTCCGCTCTGTCCGCGCCGAGTCGAAGAAGACGACGCTGGTGGCTCACGACGAGGCGTCCGAGTGCATCCAGGATCGGATGCAGGAGATCCACGCCCAGTTCCAGCACGCGACCAGCCAGTACGACACCGACCGGCTCAACGAGCGGCTGGCTGTGCTGGAGGGCGGGCTCTGCATCATGCAGATCGGCGCCCACACCGAGATGGAGTTGAAGGAGAAGCGGGCTCGGGTCGAAGACGCCTTGGGCGCTGTCCAGTCCGCTCTCGAAGAAGGCATCGTCCCGGGCGGTGCCGCGGCGTACTTGGGGGCGTACCAAGGGCTGACCGCGAACACCGCCGTCGACAACGATGCGGTGCAGGCGGGCTGGCGGGTGATGCGCAAGGCGCTGCTCGCTCCGCTGGCACAACTCGCCGAGAACGCCGGGCACGACGGTCGCTACCAGGTCGAGAAGGTGCTGGACGCCCGCCCCAACTTCTACTCGTGGGTCGGGTGGGACGCCGTGGCGGACGAGATTCGAGACTTCGGCGAGGACGGAACGGTCATCGATCCGACCCGTGTGGTCGTGTCGGTCATCCAGGCAGCGGCGTCCGCGGCGGCGACGCTGATGACGGCAGAGGCGTCGATCACCGAGATCCCGTAGGGCTCAGGATGGGTCGGTCGCCCGTAGTAGGGGTATGAAAGAACTAGGGCTCCTCTACATCCTTGGCGGTGCGGCTCTCACGGGGCTCAAGGTCTACCTCGTCTTCTGGGTCATTTCGTGGCTCTGCAAGCGAGGGGGCAAGGCGCTGCAAGAACAAGGACAAGACCGATGAACCGTTCCCCGGACAAGCCCTGGAAGCGGGGCAAACATCCCACCTACACCGCTCTCCGACTGACCGTGAACATCTGCCAGGACGAGCACGGCAACGTGTGGTCGGACCACGACTTCGAGACCCCCGAGGACGAGAAGCTCGCGGGCGAACTGCCCCAGGGCGGAGCGCCGCAGGTTGCCCACGCTCTGCTGACCGAGGCGGTGCGTCGCGAGGCGTTCATGTGCGCCCTCATCGAGCTGACCAAGACGCCTGGGCTGCTCACCCTGTGGCGGGAAGCCGGCGATGCCGAGAGGGCACGCATCGAGCAAGAGTTGGAGCACGCGGCGAAGCACGTCATCACGAGCACCCTCACGAAGATGGTGCCCGGGGCGGTCGCGGAGATCCTGTCGATGATGGCGGACAACAGCTAGGGGGTTCGGTATCCATCCTTTCGGGTATGAAGGGGTGGAGGGACTATGAGAACGACCAAGCAGATCCTTAGCTCGTACCGCGACGTGATGACCCACCGCTTCCTGGCAGTGGTTCGGCACCAGGAGTCGGTGCCCCCCTCAGTCCGTGTCCCGGTGAGTCCTCGTGCAGCACTGCTGTTGGGGATGAAGCTGGGTCGGAAGGCGGGGTACGGCGATGGCATCGCGGAGGGGCTTCAGTTGGGGCTGAACGTGGGGCTGGAAGCCGTGGATGCGATGATGTCCCAACCCGTGATCTTCGGGCGTGTGGCTTCCGCCTAGCCCTCGACCTTCATCCTTCCCCCAGGTCGCAACTTCACAACAGATTTCGCTGGTACGACTGCTGTGCTTTCCCGGTCGGGGAGGGTGATGGTGCGTTGCTTGCTGTTGGTCATGCGGAACGCGCCAAGTGGGGTGCGCACGACGTCGTTGGGTTTCAGTTGAACCAGCGAGTCGGGCAAATGGTAGAGCACCCGCCGGACTACTTCGCTATGAAGTCCGGTACGGGCGGCAACATCGGTGATCAGTGCGTCGTAGTGCATTCCTGCTCCATCTGTCTCAGCGCCGAGGCGCTGCCCCATGTTACCGACGAAGTGCCGGCGTTGATCATCCTATCCCCCCAGCATTCGTAGGGGCGCCTGCGCGCTCTGCTGGGAGGAGTCCTCGATGTTGCACAGCATCCGAACCGCTTTTCTTGACATGGCAGCGGCGAATCCGGGGCTCCGTCCCACACTTCTTCCGCTCGTCCGTCAGGCGAAGAAGTGGCAGAAGATGCCGAAGGGCTGGACGGATGAGTCCCGCAAGAAGTTCTGGGAGACGCTGACCGGCGACAACAAGCACAAGGTCACGAAGTGCATCAAGCGGATGGGCGACAAGCCGGGCATCGACGACCCGGGTGCCTTCTGCGCTGCACTGGCTGACCGCGTCATGGGTCCGGAGTGGCGGAAGAAGCCGAAGAAGGCGTCGCACGACCAGACCCCGAACGCGGTGGACGGTGCGGCTGCCAGGTTCAAAGATCACCTCGACCTCAAGGTGAACGAGCACTACCGCACGGCGTTCCCCGCATTGGTGCCCCCGACCCTGTCCCTCATCCACGGCAACGACTTCATCCGCGTGGTGAAGGCAGACGGCGGGCTGACCCGCCAGGCCGTCGCGTTCGTCGCTCGCTCGACGGGCAACGTCTACTTGGCGGCTTCCTGGGACCGCCCTCGACCCGGCATCAGCGCCAACGTCCTCGACTCGCTGTCGTGGCGCAAATTCCAACTGGGTCTCGACACGGAGAATCCTGTGAACACTACACGACCTGGTCGTCTCGCCGAGTTGCGTGCAACCCGCCTGGCGGCATTCAAGACGACCCGCACCGCTCGCGACCTCAAGGGCACCCTCGCAGAGATGTTCCAGGGTGCCAACCAGTGGGTGAACCCGGGTGAGTGGGGGAAGTTCGTCAAGTGGCTCTCACGATTCTTCCGGTCGTGGGATGGGAATGTCTCCCATCTGCTGCGGAAGGAGTATCAGAGGAGCGTGTCCGGCAAGCGCCATTGGTCGTGGCAGTACAACCCGACGAAGTGGGCGGTCTGGAAGTGGTCCAATGTCTACGTCACCGACTGGGAAACCAAGGATGCCGTCGTTGAGGTTCATGTCACGGGTATCCCTTCCCGTTACGATGACGGCAACAACGTCCAGGACGAGGATGCAAAGCTGCGGTTGCCTTCTGCCGTAGAAGCTCGCGGACAGGCCACCGTCAGTGTTCAAGTCCTCGTTCGCTCCTTCCTCGAATCCGCCATCACGAGGAAGATGGTGGTTGAGGGCGGCGCGGAACCGATGCGGGAGTACATGCTCCGAGTCCTCAGCACTCGGGCAAGCACGAAACTCTGGTCCATCATGGCACAATCGGTGCAAAACTGGGACGCCGACGACGTCCTCGTGGGCGACCAGAGTTTGGAGCAAGAGGTGATCGGCCTCGTTGAGATCGACCCCGACGACTACGAGGGCGAGATTCAGAATTCGCTTCAAGATGCCGCAGTATCGGGCACCGGAGCGCCCAAGGTGAAGTGGAAGGCATCGGGGGATGTGGTCCTGTTCACTATCGAAATCGAAGGCTCGGTGGATTGGCAGCTCCCACAGGGCGATGTCAATGTCGAGGTCTCCGAAGAGTGGGACCGTGATCCTTACTAGCCTGTTTTGGTGAAGGCAGACGGCGGGCAACGTGTACCTGGCCCTCGAACTGGAGCATGGCGTGAGCAATTCAACTTCCCGACCTGGTCGACTTGCCGAGTTGCGCAAGATGCGGAATGGTCCAACTGCACAGGACACCCGCCTGGCCGAGCTTCGCCACATCCGGGCCGGAGTCGACCCCGCCGCCTTCATCAACCCGAAGACGGTGGCGTATGCCAAGGCCATCATGGGCCAACTCAAGAAGATGAAGCCCAGCTACGAGCCGAAGCCGGACATACCCTCGAACGTGGGCGGGCTCATCAAGCACCTGTTCCTGCAACTGGGCAACCGCCGCGCCTACTCCCAGATCCACAATCTCCTGGGGAATATGAGCGGTGTGGGCTCAGGGTTCCCTAGCCAGGACAGCGAGTTGGGCGACCTCGCTCGGGCCTATGCCCTCAAGATCAACCAGGCCGATGCCGTCGCCATCGGGATGGTGCTGCTCCGCAGCGCCCGGCGACCGAACGCGGCGCTCAAGCTCTCGATGTGGGCACAGAAGAACCTCGATATCGACCATCTCACGCCCGACACCGACGACGTCGAGGCACCAAACGCCGGTGCCGAGTTCGAGCGCATGGTCAAGACGATGAACGGGTTCGCTGGTCGGGCGATCCACGAGCTGGGCAAGGAGAACGCGCTCTACTTCGCGTACTCGGTTGCCGAGGACATCAACTGGCACGCCCTCAATCGTACAGGCGTGCTTGGCGCCGGGCAGCCTGGTGCCCCGATTGCGGAAGATGTCGACAACCGCCTGCTCGACCTGGTGCAGCAGCGCATCGACTACGGCGTCGAGGACGCGGCGGTCTACATCGTCGCCCTGCTCCGCCTGGCGGGTCTGCGGGGTGCGGCTCTCGCCGTCAAGCGGTACACGCTCAAGAACTTCCGCGACTACTTCGAGGTCTGAGATGCGTAAGGACGCTAAGGCGAACGTCACCCCAGTCCGGCAGCGCACGCAATACTCGTGCATGGCTGCGTCGATGACGATGTGTCTCCGGGCACTCGACCACGACGTCACCGAGGACGAGGTGAACGATGTCATGGGCGCTCGCCCGATGAAGGGTGCAGCGTGGGAGCAGGCTCTCGCGACGGCGCAGCACTATGGCTGCCGGGCGACGCTGACGATGCCGGCCACGGTCGAGCAGTTGAAGGCGTGGACCGACGCGGGCATCCCCATCATGATCGCGTGGAACCCCGAGGGGCGGGAGTGGTCGCACGCCAGCGTCGTGTTCGACGTGGACGATGACCTGAACGTCTACGTCGCCGACCCGAACATCCCGAACCCGAAGGAGACCGTCCGGGTCGTCCCCGAGGACGACTTCTACGGCAAGTGGTACGAGAAGTTCCCGAACTACCTCGTCCGCCGCCCCGCCTGTGCCATCCAGCGTGAGGTATCGATGGGCGGCGAGCAGTTGCCACCGACTCGCACGGCGAAGGTCGCCGGTAGTCGGAACGACGAGCGGCTCAAGCGGGATTACGGCAACCACCTCCGGCGGCAGCGGGAAGATCGGGCGGACGACCGTGAGTTTGAGCGACAAATCAAAGAACGGTACATCCGAAATGTCGCCATCATACTTCGGGGTTACGCTGTGTTGAAGGGGGGCAGTGACCCCGTTTTGATGTCTCTCCCTATCCTTTGGATGAAGCAGCGAGCCAAGACAGAGCGTAGCCTGCTCGGTTTGTTGAAGCGGATGGGTCTCGACGCCAAGCAGGTAGCCGAGATCCAGAAGGTGCTGCGGACTCCGGACGAACCAATCCGGTCATACGAAGCCCTATCCAACCGATGGAAGGCGCCGACGACGTTGGCGGCACCGCCCAAGGCGGAGAAGACCGTCGTGGACTCGGCAACCGCTGAGAAGATGGGCATCCTGGATACTCTGGCGGGCAAGATGTCCGACTGGCCCGAGGGGCTCGCCCATGTCGAAGCCCTCAAGAAGACCTATGAAGCGGGCAGCAATCCTTCCCCCGACGATCTCAAGAAGCTGCGGAACATGCTGTACCGCAACCGGATGCGGGACGAGGCGAACCACTTCCGCCAGGCAGGGGGAGAGAAGGTCGCCTACGAGCAGTGGTATGTCGACGCCAAGGGCTACGCCAACGACGACGAGGGCAACCGCTGGTACGTGGGCAAGCCCGAGGGGCACTACCGCCCCGGCTCCATCCCCGGCAGCGGGGACAGTGGCGGCGGGGACAGCTACGACAGCGGGTACCGACGAAGATCGCCTCTCATCGACATCCAGCAGGCAGCCGACAAGGCGATCCTCGCCCTCATCTACCAGGGCAACGCCCAGCGGGACATCAAGTTCCTCTGGGGCGTGCGCAACTGGGCGCTCAAGGGTCGTGGACCCACGGTGAAGCAGCAGGGCTGGTACGACGGTCTGATGAAGCGGACCCAGCAGCTCACGAGCAAGATCCCCGGCAAAGTCAAGCTCGACACCAACTCCAACGGGCTCATCTTCCTGGGGCGCGGTACGGACCCGTCCGTCGACAAGTTCGTGGAGGAGCGGTTCATCCAAACCGGCCCATTCATCGACGGCCCCAAGCCGAGGAATGCCCCGAAGGCACCGGCTGCCCCGAGCGGTGGCGGCGACAAGGCTGAGAAGCTGAAAATCCTGGAAGCCCTTATCGCCAAGCGACCGGGCGACGGGTTCCTCCAGTCGATCCGCAACCAGGTGGCTCGTGGCAAGGCACTTTCCGAGCCGCAGTTGAAGGCGGTTCGGCAGAACCTCTACCGCAACCGGATGCGCGGCGAGGCGGACGTGTTCCGCCAGGCCGCCGAGAAGGTCGCCAGGGACAAGCGCCCCGGTGAGTTGGTCTACTTCTGGCAGTTGTTCCCCAGCAGCCAGGGCACGGTCAAGCCGGGCACGAACGCCGAAGTCCTCAGCGCCCAGGACGGGTTCACCTCGTTCGGCCCCAAGGAGATGGCGCCGTTCTACACGGTGAAGTTGGACGACGGCCGCGTCGTCAAGGACGTCCCGTGGTCCTACTTCGAGAGCAAGTCGCCGAAGCGTCGTGACCCGTTGGAGCAGGCGTTCAAGCTGGTCGCCAAAGCGTTGAAGTCCTACGGGCTCAAGCGGGTCAACTCCCGTCGCCGCAACGGTCGTCGTCTGGAAGCTCCTCGCGGTGGCGGTGTGTCGACGTCGGCTGTGAAGCAGGCGGTATTGTCCATCCCGGGCGCCAAGGCGAGCGGGCAGAGCATCGAGATCCCCATCCGGGTCGCCCAGACGTCGAGTGCCATCATCGAAGCCACAGTCGCGGGTCAGCCATTGACGCCCGACGAGTTCACGTACGTGGAGCTTTACATGAAGTCGTCAGGACGCCAGGGCGCCGCCAAGGACACGCCCGAGCAGGCAGCCATCTGGGCTGCGTGGGACGCTCTCCAGGGTGTCGACAAGGTGCGCACCTCCGACTCGTTCCTCGGGGTAGCCAACGACTTCCTGTCCGACCTGACGATGGACTGGGACGGCAGCGGCGACACCCGAAGGGCCGACAAGATGCTGCGGATGCTGCCCGGCATCGAGAAGCGCAGCCGGAAGTGGCGGTCGGCGTACAACCTCTGGCGGGAGGGTCACGACATCAATTTCGGCATCCTGGTCGACGACCTGCAAAAGACGAGGGAGCAGGTCCACACCATCCTTCTGGCTATCAAGTCGCTCGGTGGTGACAGGGACATCCTTTCGACCCTGGCCAGGGTCGAAACCCTGTTCGTGACGGCTCGCCTGGGTGTGGTCAATTTGGTGAGGCAGAGGACGGCCCGCAAGAAGAGTCAGCCGACGCCGCGGGGCAAGTCGCAGGACCAGAAGAAGCGCGACGTCCTCAAGATCAAGGTCGACGATGGCAAGCCGCCGCGTGACCCGGCTGCCAAGGCGCTGTCCCAGCAGACGGGCGGCGGGAAGCACAAGAACAAGCAGGACTTCGCCCGCGGCAAGAGTCGGCGAGAGAAGCACAAGAAGCCGTGGCGTGGTGCGGCCGACCGGGTGACCCAGCGGACGGTGAAGGCTGTGATGCTTCCCATCCAGTCCCCGGCGAAGGCGCCGAAGGGTGTCGTCGGACCGGATTGGAAGGGGACGGCGGAGAGGCTGCTCAAGGCTCGCAAGGGCGTGGGGGTCAACGACCTGCACTACCGGGCGTACCTGCGGGCCATCCTCTCCGGTTCCCCCGCAGCGCACCTGGCGAAGAAGTTCACCGGTGCCCGGCAGGCGATGCACGAACTGATCGACGAAGCGGGCAAGGGTCGGTACGCCGCTCGTCAGCCGGACCCTGCGGACGCCATCGTGGGCGTGCTGAACAGGGTGCCCGAAGTCAAGACGGTCCAGGTCATCCGAGACCGCACCCGCAACCCCCACCTGGTCAGCGACGAGACACTTCGAGTCACGTTCAAGCAGCCGGGTACGCTGGGCTACTCGGTTGACCTGTTGCCGACCAAGCGGGGCTGGGTCACGACCCCGTACAACATGAACCTGGGCATGACTGCCCGGGAAGTCCTGAAGACCTTCCAGTGGTATCTCACGCCCCGGTACGACATCTACTGGGCCAATGACGCCATCCTCGTCGTTCGTGGGGGCACTTCCAAGGGGGATCTCGAAAGAGCCCTCAAGGTCAAGCTGGACCAAGCCGCCAATGGAATCCCCTGGAAAGAAACGGGGCGCTACACAGGCAATCGGATCAACTTGGACCTTTCGGACACGCTCCCCGGTAGCGCCTCCGCCTACATCCCGAGAGATTGGGATGGTGAGGGCGGGCACATGACAGATGACGGGATGGTGGGGGAGTCCCTCTACGATTTCCCGGACCTGGTTTTGGAAGAAGCCGAGGACTACCTCGGAGTACGTCGGGCTGCACAGGGCAGGCGGGCTGGTTCCTCGCTGGACGGCACGTACAACGTGTATCGGTCGGGGGCCGCGTACCTGGTTGTCGACGAGGGGACTTCGGAGCCGCAACTTCTGAGAGCCCTCCAGGCCCGTGCCACATTCGTCGACATGGGTATCTTCGAGGACGAGCTTGCGCCCTACACCCGCGGGCGGGTCAAGCTGGACGTCTCTCGCGCCCTTCCGGGGAATGCGATGGCGTACGTCCCGAAGGGATGGACGAAGAGCACCCCGGATCTCAGCACGACGACGACGCAGTGGGCGCACCGCATCCCGGATGTCATCCGGGAGAAGGGCCAGCGGGCTGGGGTTCGGTCGTCGTCCAATACGAATCCCCAGGTGGAGGCAGCGAGCGTACGTCTCGCCCGCCGGTTCTTCTCGGAGGTGGTTCGATGAGCACGCTGGCACAGGACTACGAGGCGTTGGAGCGGTTGGCGAAGTTCCCGAAGGGACAGTCCGCCGACCCTGCCAAGAACATGACGCCCGAGCAGAAGGCGAAGTGGGACGCGATGAACGACGAACACGGTGGCAAGTTCAAGAAGGCCCTCGACGGCCTGGCTCTCCTCAGCATGGGGGTTACCGCCAACGGATTGCCCGTGAACGCGGTCGACCGTGACCTGGTCGCCCTTGAACGGTTCGCCCTGGTCGACACCATCGACCGTGCAGCGATGAGCCAGCGCGGGAAGATCATCGAAGACCAGCTTGGCGGCTGGGGTGCCTTGCGGATGATGCTGGGCGCCTACTACCGCCAGTACCTCCCGAACGGCTACGAGTTCGGGTTCCCGAACAAGTCCCGGTCGAAGGGCAACCACGTCAAGATCACGCTCAAGGCGGACGACACGTACGACGTGGAGTTCTTCAACACAATCTGGGCAAAAGCCGGTCGATTCCGCCTGCCCGGCGATTCAAAGCTGGTCAAGAAGTTCCGTGGTGCTTACGCCGAAGACCTGGAGAAGATGTTCCGTGACCAGACTGGCTGGTCGCTGCGTCTCGCCACCGACCAGGTGGCAACCATCGGAATGGGTCAGCCCCGCCCCACACCGGACCACGTCGGCGAGGACGACGAGGACGGGATGTTCGCCAAGTTCGACGAGGGGGAGAGCGCCGACCCGACCGAGAATATGAGCGAGGAAGACGCGAAGAAGTGGCGGCTGGAGAACCTCAAGCACAAGGACCAGTTCACCAAGGGCAAGGAAGCCGGTGACGAATTCAAGGCTCTCGGGCAGGAAGTAGCCCAAGGTCTGACCCGCGCCCTGAAGCGGAAGGTGACGTACGCAGGGCAGCAGCCGGGAGTCGTCACTTGGATGGTCAAGGGCAAGAACCCGCAACATCTCGTGAGCCTCGGCGTGAACCCCGAGAACGGCTACGCCCGGTTCAGCCTGTTCTCCGGGGGCAGATTCCTGACGAACCGAGAGGTGTTCAACGCGGGGCTGCCCCTAGGCTCCCCTGCGATGGTAAGGGCAGTCCAGAAAGCGTACATGGATCGCCCGATGTGGAAGGGTCGCCCCGGGAAGAACCTCGCCGAATGGCTCGACGACCAGGGTGGGAAGGAAGCCGGGCAGTTCGACGCCCCGCTGCGGGTGTTCAACAGCCAGCACCCCTACCACAAGGATCTGGATCTCATCGCCAGTCAGCGTCGCACGCTGATCGGCACGGGTCGCTTCGACATCGACGGTCGTCGGGCCGGGGCGTTGGTCAAGGCCGGGCTGGTCGAGATCACCGAGGGTTCGTTCGGCGAGGAGTTGGAGCTGACTCGCAAGGGTCGGATGTCGCTCGACAACAGCGAGGACGCCTTCGGCAAGCTCGCCACCTTCGAGGAAGGCGCCCGCATCCCGGACGGCTGGGACGCTGGCCACATCGAAGGCGACCCCGAGGCGACCAAGTCCGACGAGGGGAGCGACATCCCGGATGGTCAGGACAACCAGTTCAAGCGAGCCCGCGGCGGCGACATCGTGAATATGTTCGCCCTCATCCACAACGGCAAGCGTCTGCTGGGCGCGACCGACAACTGGAACGACGCCCGGACGCGGTCCTACTGGTCGTTCGGCGACCGCAAGCTCCTCGACGACGACCAGATGGACCAGGCGGTGGTCGTCGAACTGTACGGCGTGCCCCTCGACATCGCCGAGAAGCTGATGGACGTCGGCACGCGGGCTTCCAAGCTGTCCCCGGAAGCCGCCGTCCGGCTCGCCAAGCCGTTCATCAAGGCGACCAACCGGGTCGGCAGCAGCGGTCTCGACTGCCAGTTCTACAAGGCCACGGACGGCAAGTGGTACATGGAACTGGAAGATGACTCGCGTCGGGACGAGTACAACGCCTACGGTCCGTTCCGCAGCCTCGACGAAGCCGACCGGTTCCTCGGCAAGAACTTCCAGAACCCGGGCGGCTCTATGGAGGACGACTCCGGAACCTCGCCCCCGCCCCGGAACGCCATCAACCCCAGTCGGATGAGGCGCCAGCGATATGCGTCCACCGGCAAGGAGGCACGTACGGGTCTCTACGGGCACACCAAGCGCGTCCAGGCGGACTGCGAGACCAGCATCCGCAAGGTCCAGAAGGCGGCACAGAGCATCGCCAAGGGCGCCTACGGCAAGAACGGGAAGGTCGCCGAGTTCCTGTCGGCGCATTCGTCCCGAGCCGACTCGCTGCCGGCTCAGATCCTCGTCGCCGCACTGGGCGAAATCGGTCCGAAGGTCGCCACCGAGATGAAGCGGACGGCACGGCTCGAAGAATTGCGCCTGGCTCGCGGTGCCGGTGGCTACGAGTTCACCGACCCCCGAGGTCGGTCGGAGATCCTGTTTGACTCGGACCTTCGCGAGCAGTTCGGTCAGGGTCACGAGGTTTGGAAGGTACTCCCCAAGCTCCGGCGGAATCAGGAGCACACCCTCTCGGATGGCTGGACTATCCGGAAGCGGGGTAGCGGCGACAGCAACGAGGCGCTCCGCCTCAAGGCGAAGCAGGCAGCACCCCGCGGCAAGGCACAGGCAGCCCGACCACTTCCCCGCACTCCCGGGGATTTCGATGTGACGGACAGCCGCGGTCGCACCACCTACTACACCCGACAGGACATCGATGAGGGATTCGGTCCCCATCACGAGATCACGAAGGCGCTCGACCGTCTCCGACCAGGGCAGACCTATGAGGCGAAGGACGGGTGGAAGTTCAAGAAGATCGCAGCACCCCGCGGCAAGGCGCAGATCGCCATCGCATCCCACATCTCCGGGTGGAAGAAGGGGCAGTCCGCCGACCTGACCGACATCGCCCGTGCGGCAACGCTGCGGGGCGTCCACTTCGCCAAGATCATGTCGGCTGCCGAGGCGCTCAAGAAGCAGGGCACCATCGACTTCGACGGCGTCAAGGTCACGAAGAAGGCGGGCAGCATCTACCATGCCCCGCTCGACGAGCAGGTGTCCTACGTTCTCGCGCAGCTCGCACAGAGTGGCAACCAGGGCGAGCGCATGGATCACCTCCCCCGCGACGGGGCACGGGAAGCCCTGCGACTGGGTCTGGCGAAAGCCGACCGGGGGCAGCTCTACCCGAACAGCCAGGCGATCCGGCAGTACCGCCACGCCAAGGTCTCCGACAGCGACTCCCAGGGCGAGGGGATCAAGCAGACGAGCGACAAGACCGCCAGCGGTGCCGTCAACGCCAGGTATCTCGCCAGCATCCCCGCTCCGAAGAAGACCATGATCCTCAAGGCCGTGGCGAAGCACTACGGTGTCTCCGTCCGTGAGATGGAGAGCGAGCTGGTGGACCGGGACGCAGAGGAACTGTACGAGTACCTCGCGTTCGACAACCGCCTGGCGATGCAGGTCTACCGCGAGTTCCAGAATGGGCGGTTTGCCTCGAACAAGACCGCCGCCCGCAAGTACGGGCTCTACGGTCACAGTGAGAAGGTCGCCAAGCTCGGGCTGGGCGCCTGCTCCGAAGTCCGGGCGTCTGCCGGTCGCATCGCTTACGACCTGCACCGTCGCCGGTCGGGGAAGCACGCCAAGATCACCGAGTTCCTCGACACGCACTGCAAGACCGCCGAGTGCCGCTACGCCAAGCTGCTCCACTCCTCGTACCCAGACGCGACGTCCAAGGTGGCTGCCATCCAGGAGCCCCGGTCGGTCGCCGCCTGGCTGACGTGGGAAGACTAGAGGGACCAGGATGAGCCACGAGTTCGACAGCTTCTTGCGGCTCGCCGATGAGGTGTCGCAAGGCATCGGGGGCACCACGCCCCTCGACCCGAAGGCGTTCGCCAAGCTCCTCAAGAGCGCGGATCTCCTGATCCCGCCGTCCATCTGGATGCGGCTCCGACGAGCGTTCACCGTCAAGGGGCTGCCGTTCTTCCAGTTCTACATCGACATGCGCCGCATCTCGCTCGGGGGCGAAGTCCCCAAGGGGCTCAAGACGCGGTACAAGCGGGCAGCCGACCGGCTCGCTCAGGTACGCAGCCCCATCGACGGGCGCCCCCTGTCCCCCGTCTCCGTCAACGCCATCGCTCTCAGCCGACCGATGATCAACCGGGTCATCGGAGGGGTCGAGCAAGGGCGTACCGACCCGATGCAGTGGGGCCGGTTCAACGCGGTCATGGTCGGTCTGCTCATCCAGATCGCTCGGGACAAGAGCGTGTTCATCAAGCCGACCCGGCAGGTCGGTCGCGAGCGGTGGGCGACGTTCCGCAAGATGTCGCCCAAGCAGGAGAGGGTCGAGAAGCTCCGGGACGACGATCCCGAGTCGTTCGCGCTGATGCAGAAGTTCGGCGAGACGATGGCCGAGATCGACGGCAAGCTCGAACAGAAGATCGCCGACGCCGGCAAGACGCTCAAGAAGGGGTTCCTTGCGGGACGCCCGGTCCTGCTCGGGGTCGACCCGGCGACGGGTGAAGAGATGGTCTACGACCGTGACGGTGACGTCACGACGAAGCCCGACTTCTTCACCAAGGTTCGAGCCAAGTCCGAGTCGATGGCGTTGCTGTCCCGGGTGCCGCACCGGACGTCGGTGCCGCCCAACCAGCTCCGGTTGCTCGACGACGAGGAGATGACCCAGCTCGAAGGCGACGTCGAGTGGTCGAGCATCACCGACGACAAGGCGAAGCAGGGCAAGCTGACCCGCCTGTTCCCGACGAAGCGTATCAAGAAGTTCATCCACAACGCGGAGACGAACGAGACGCGGGTCGAGGAATACAAGGTCGTCGCCGAGGGGCGCTACAAGGGCATCTTCCTCGACGACCTGATCAACTCTGAGGGTCGGCTCATCGAAGGCACGGCGTACGCCTACGACAAGAAGCGGGGGCAGGAAACGACCGTGCCGGTCGTGATCGACCCGTCCGAGCGTGAGCCCTACGTGAGCGTCGCCGAGGTGGTGACGAAGCGGCAGTTCCAGGGCAAGCGCATCAAGGTCAAGACGAAGAAGCTCTACCTCAAGATCGACGGCACCCGGCAGAACAAGGAGCTGCGCAACGCCCTCAAGAAGCTGGCGTGCAATGCGGGGACGAAGTCCGGGTGCATCCCGTCCGTCTCCTACGAGGCAGTGAAGGGCTCCCGGGCAGCCGGGTTCTACTTCGACCCCAAGGACTTCGGGGTCGTAATGGACTCGCTCCAGGGGATGTCGCTGTCCACGGCGGCGCTCGAAGAGGTCAAGGGCTACTACAAGGACTTGGCGGCTGCCGAGGCAGCCACGAAGAATCTCGAAGCCTACGAGCCGGAAGCTCTCGCCAGCGAGAACGAGGACGGCGAGCAGTTCCGGTTCATCCGGGGGTCGTACGGCAAGAGCGGCGACTGGGAGCCCTTCGAGCTTCGCGAGAAGCAGAAGGAAGCCATCGCCTGGATGGACGCCAACGGCAACTCCGGCGTCTGCGCTCTCGAAACGGGCGTCGGCAAGACCGCCACGAGCATCGGCATGATGCTCAAGCTCGTTCGAGACGGGCTGGCGGAGACCGACTCGACGTACACCCGACCCGATGGGGTCGAGGTGCAGACGAACGGTCGGTTCCTCTACGTGTGCCCGCCCAACCTCCGCGGCAACATCAAGAAGGAACTGCGGGGGATGCTGTCCAACTCGAAGGCTATGGAGAGCCGGCTGGACGTGCTCTCCTACGCGCAGTTCAGCAGGGCGAGCAAGACCGGCACCGTGCCCCGGCAGCTCCAGAAAGTCCCGTTCTGGAAGGAACGTGTTGGCACCAAGGGCAAGCGAGCGATAGACGAGTTCAACTTCTTCCCCGACGCGAAGCCGTATGTGCCCCAAGGAGCGGACAAGTACCGTATCGAAGTGGAGCGCAAGTTGGGGGGTCACCCCGAGGCGCTGGCAGCCCCAGGGTTGCTCAAACCTGCGGGAGCTTCCCTGGTCGCCGAGAATCGACTGTACTACTGGCGCAACAAGGCTTGGTTGATCCAGGTGGACGCCAAGGGCAAGAACGAAGCTGCTGCCAAGGGCAAGCGGGTCCAGAAAAACTTGGCGGGTAAGCGGAGCTTGCGTGCGTCCGACCCATACCTGCATCACATCCCGCTGTACGTCGTGTTCAACGAGGGCTGGGTGGCTCTGCCGGGAATCCCCGAGAAGGCCAAGAAGGATGGTCCGTCGCTGGCCGACCTCAAGTTCGACATCGTCCGAACGAGTAAGGACTTTTTCGGGTCTCGCAGCTCATCCCTGAGTGGGAAAGCTGGGGCATACACCCTGAACATTGCCCCCGCAAAACGGGAGCACAAAGGCGTGTTCCGGCCATTCCGAATCTCGGGGTCGCTTCCCGAGATTCAGGTCAAGTTGGACGAGGCCATTGAGAAGGTGCAGGCAGCCACATCCGGCAAGCGGGGCGGCTACGCCAAGCAGGGCAAGGCGTACAAGAGCAAGAAGGCGTTCGATGCCGCTCTGTACGCTGGCATCTTCTTCGACGAAGCCCAGGCGATGAAGAACCCGACGTCGCAGACCAGCCAGGCGGCGCTCAAGTTGCACCACCCGCGCAAGGTCTGCCTGACGGCGTCGCCGATGGAGCGCAACCCGATGGAGGCGTACGTCCTCGCCGCCATCACGAACAACACCCCGCTGTTCGGGCGATCCATCGAAGCTAGGGGCAACCGCAAGGAGATGCGGCGGTTCAAGGAGCGGTTCTGCGAGATCGTCGGTGGTCGCATCGTCGGCGTGAAGCAAGACCCGCTGGTGCAGCGCGACCTGCACACCTGGGTCAAGCGCAACGTCTTCCACGCCGACAAGACCGAGGTGAAGGAGTACAACCTCCCGAAGCCGACCGTCACGTCCACCCCCATCGAGATGCCGCCCGAGGTCGAGGCGATCTACCGCGACGTCGCGACACAGTTCTCCGTCGTGCTGGAAGGCGCCGCCCGCAAGTTCCGCGAGCGCAAGAAGACCGACAGCTACGGCGACCGCCAGGCAGAGAAGGTGTTCAGCCGGATGCTCGCTCCGATCATCAAGCTGCTCACCGACATGGCGAACCGCCCGGCGAAGGCGCTGCGCGACGTGGCGTTCGCCATCGACAACGGCTACCTGCCCGACTTCGTGACCCCGGTGAAGCCGGACGGCACGGGCGGCGAGCCCCGGGCGCTGCCCAAGCAGTTCATGTCGGTGCTCCGGCAGTGGCAGGAGCAGCACAGCGCCGAAGACCTGGAGGCGATGGCTGACCAGGTTGGGAACCCGAAGCTCAAGGCAGCCGAGGACACCATCGTAGCGAAGATCGAGCGGGCGAAGGGGTCGCGGTCGCTGCTGTTCTCGGACGACAAGGCGATGTGCATGGAAGCCGGCCAGCATATGGCCGAGACGATGACGGGGACGCACGTCGTCGGTCTCAACGACGGCATCCACTTCTTCCGCGGCACGACCGAACTGGAACGGCTGGTCTACCCGCTCGACACGGCGCTGCTCGCCAAGCTGGTGAAAGACCCCGAGGAGCGCAAGGCCATCATGGCGGAGACGGGTGGGGTGTCCATCCACCGGCTGCCGTTCAAGAAGCAGGCGCTCAAGAAGCACCCGGCGA
>Ga0209042_1000827_pt1 | contig 27664 bp, 19 predicted proteins | sample SaaInlV_200m_DNA_6_FD_184649 | JGI IMG/M metagenome (GOLD analysis project Ga0209042, IMG submission 184649) | Marine microbial communities from expanding oxygen minimum zones in the Saanich Inlet - SI037_S2LV_200m_DNA (SPAdes) (version 2) | ecosystem: Environmental > Aquatic > Marine >...
ACAAACGATAAACTCACAAATGGTGACTATATGATAAGCTCTGCTGGAACCAGTGCTCAGGTATGGACAAGCGATGGCAGTGGTGCCGGTGCATGGTCAACACCCTCCGGTTCCAGCCAGTGGACTACCAGCGGAAGCGATATTTATTTCAACCTGGGTAAGGTCGGCATCGGGACAACAAGTCCTTCTGAAAGCCTGCATATTTATACGGCAGATAACCAGGGTATGTATTTGCAGGGTACCGGTGCTGGAATTTGGTTTGATATAAAATCATCTTCAAGTAATCAATATTCAATTGGTGCATTGACTAGCTTTTTCAGCATATATGATCGAACAGAAACTGCATACCGAATGGTTATCGATAACACAGGCAATGTAGGCATCGGAACAACTAGTCCGTCATCAGAATTGGAAGTGGATGGCAGTATTACACTTTCCAGCTGGGATCAGAATATTAATTTTGGAAGTAGTGGAGGGTTTAGTATTGGAAGAACCTCAGGAAATATACTTGCACTTCGTACAAACTCAACTGAAAGATTAGTTATTGACAATTCCGGCAATATTGGCATCGGGACATCACCATCATATACTTTGCATGTGAATGGCAGTGTGGCAGGAACCAGTGCATATAACAATTTATCAGACGCTCGATTAAAAAAAGATGTTCTTGCCATTGAACACAGTTTAGATAAAGTAATGGCTTTGCGCCCTGTAACTTTCAATTGGAACAAAACTGCAAATACAGATTTGATACTTGATGACAGAAATCACATCGGTTTTATTGCACAGGAAGTAGAAGAAGTTTTTCCACAAGTTATAAGCACTGCCGACGATGAGATGAAAACAAAATCGATAGCTTACAGCGATTTAGTTCCCGTACTTACCAAGGCCATCCAGGAACAACAGGCACAAATTGAAGCACTTAAAGCTCAAAACGAAACCTTAATGCTGAAAGCCGAAGCTTTTGAACAACTGAAAGCCGATGTGGAAATCCTGAAAAAAGCCATAAGCTCAGACATGGTTCAACGAATAAGTAATGATTAAAAATTCCATGCTTTGAAAAACTTGTATCATTAACGGTCGTCCTGCTTATTGCAGCGGCCACTTTTGCCCAGAGCATCTACAATAATGGCGTTCATATAGTCACAGCATCAACCACCGATTGTTACTGGGTAATTGACAATGACGATTTTACACTAAGCAGCGAAAGCTCAACAAACCTGGCGCAGTTTGACAATCTTACCATTATGGGAGATGCATCTCTTACACTTACCGATGAAACATTTTTAACAGTAAACGGAAACCTGACGGTCAACTCCAGCTGAAGTATCACCCTACAGAGTAGCACAACAAGCACAGGTTCGATCATTGTTAACGGGACACCAACAGGAACAGCCACTTTGCAACGCTATATCACCGGCCACGATGGATCGGCCTCTGCCGGCTGGCACTTGTTGGGATCTCCAGTTGCTATATTCACTATCGATGGTTCATCATTCGATCCTGGTTCAAATGACGATTTATACAGATGGTCGGAAGTTGATGGCTTGTGGTTAAATCATAAAGCAGGTGATCCAATCCCAAGGTAATAACATTTCCAGCCCGGCAAGCGGGCTAGTCATTTACCAGACTGATGCATCATCAGGTTTGTACACGCATGATGGCAGTGCTTGGGTTTTCTATAGCTCAACCACTTAATTGATAGGCGATTATGCTCACGGCGGGATCGTGTTTTGGGTAGATGAAACAGGGGAACACGGTTTGTTATGTGCCGAAAATGACCACAGTTCTGGAGTAAGGTGGATTTTCAATTTAGCAAATCATTTGCCGGATATATCTGTTTCAGACTTTATTGATTCTTTGGAGAAGTTTTTTAACGTTACTTTCTTCTTTAATTCAAATCTTGCTGAATGTAGAATTTTGTGCAAAAATGATATTATCAATGATAATTCTTTTGTTGATTATACAGAAAATACAATTTCTATTAGAGAAATTAAAAATCCGGAAAATGTTGATGGATTTGAAATTAATATTTCGCCTGGAAGCGATGATTATTTCAATGATAATTATCAAGATATTTACGAGCCACCGTGAGTATATTTAGGAGAAATTGATGATATTGCATTTGCCCCTGCCGCTTCAGACAACATTGATAATATTTATTTCTGTTTAACTAATTTCCATTATTATCAAGCTAAAAACGCTTTTAATGATCCTGTTTCGCAAACTTCTGTAAATTCAGGCTGGACAGTTATTTCTCAACAATTTCAACACAGACGTTCCGGAAAAGGAGATCTGAAATTTGACACTAATATTTGTCAAATTTTATGCCCAAGCTTATATGCAAAGCCAAATAGTGCAACTGTATGGATAACTCCAAAAGTTGAAATGAAGGGCTTTGATCCCCAAAGAACGCTTGATTTAGAACCTGTAGATTTTGGTTTGCGGCTAATGTTTTATAGAGGAATTGCAGAAGATATTGATAGCAACGAATATCTTATTGGATATTGTGATTTTCAAGACGGATTTGGACAATCATTTCCGGGAGTAAAATATGCCCTTCGCCATAATCTTGATGATGAATATAGTTTGTACCACCACTTTTTTAAGGATTATATTTATTGGTTTTTAAACTTGCGAAAAGAAGCTAAAGCAAAAATATTACTTTCTGCTTCTCAATTGTCGGAATTAAAACCTTGGCGAAAAATTAGAATTAAAAATCAAAATTATTTATATAAATCTCATAAATATGTTTTGAAGAAATATGAAATTAAAGAATATGAATTTGTTTTGTATTCTTGTTAGATCATCTTATCAAAAACCATTAACGTTCTTAATAAAATGCGTTTTAATGATTTTTATTTTTTGTTATGGGCTGGCTTTTTTTTAATTTCTCTTACTATTGTTTATTGCCAACTGTTATCCACTCAAAAACATAGGTCGTATCATCAAAAACTTGTTTTTCTATATGCTCTAGTCTTAATTTCTTATTAGAATTATCTAATTCTCCAGACCCATAATAAACTGCAGTATATTCTACATGATATCCACCAGGAGAATAATAATCAATCTGAAATGATTGTTCATCAAAATATATAAATTTGTCATTTACATATCCCTCCACTTTCCCATACCTTGTGACTCCATTTATTATGACATTGGACGGACCTTTCGATGATTCTGTTATATTAAAGCCAGCTACCCCCCCCCCCAACTGTATAATTTCCCAAATAATCAGCTCTTGTTTTTACATCATCATCTTTTTTACAGGAAAAAGAACTCATTAATATAACTACGAAAACTATCAGTAATGCATTAATATATTTCATTTTATGTAAATTTTTAAGTGTAAATTTTATTACATGTCTGTGGCTTGCCTATAACATTAGTATAAACGGAAAATTCCGTTTATTTCTTTATTATTCTTTTTAATCATTTTTCAAATATAACTATTTTATCATAATTAAATCATCTTATCAAAAACCATTTTCATTTGTTCCTGCTTTCTGGTTTCTGAGAAGTGTAGGTAAATCATTGTTGTTTCAACTTTTCTATCTTGAAATAAATATTTATTTTTCGGAATTAATAATAAGAGAAAAATGATGGAATTCTGACAAATATTAAATATTCCTATAGATGATATTATTAAAGGCAATAAAAAAAGTTCCACATACACACCTATTTCAATATTGTGTTTATTATTTCGTTTTTTGCAATACTTTGCTAATGAAAGACTTATTTGTGCCATCTGATCTTTCCTAACTTTTTCCTAATTTTTTTTTCATAATATATATCATCAAATTCTTACATTGTAAGAACTTGATTTATAGCATTTTTTCTATATAATATAGAATTTAGTGACCCAGGGAGGACTCGAACCCCCAACCCTCAGAGCCGAAATCTGATATTCTATCCAGTTGAACTACTGGGCCAAAAATTTCTGCAAAAGTATAAAACAATCGGATTATCGAAAAATTAAATATAATTTTGCAAACTTTAAAAATTTGAAATATGGAATATCAAGTCAAAAATATTGAGCAAAAGTGGCAAAAATACTGGAAAGAGAACGAATCTTACAGAGTAGAAACCGACGAAACTAAACCTAAATTTTATGTTTTAGATATGTTTCCTTACCCAAGCGGTGCAGGATTACATGTTGGACATCCTCTTGGTTATATAGCTTCCGATATTTATAGTAGATATAAAACTCTAAGCGGATTTAATGTTTTGCACCCAATGGGATTCGATGCATTTGGCTTGCCGGCAGAGCAATATGCAATACAAACAGGGCAACATCCGGCGAATACCACTGAAAAAAACATTAAAAGATATAAAGAGCAATTAGAGCAAATTGGATTTTCATACGATTGGAATAGAGAAGTAGTAACTTCTGACCCAAAATATTACAAATGGACTCAGTGGGTTTTCATTCAGCTTTTTCATCACTGGTTCAATAAAAAAACGAACAAAGCTGAATCTATTGAAAAACTAATTGAAGAATTTGAAAAAAGCGGTTCTGAAAATATTTGTGCAGCTTGTACAAATAAATTGAGTTTCACTTCATCAGAATGGAAATTGATGAACGAAAAGGAACAGCAGGAAACTTTGATGAATTACAGACTTGCCTTCATTGACAAAACAACAGTAAATTGGTGTTCCGAATTAGGAACTGTGCTTGCCAACGATGAAGTAAAAGAAGGATTGTCTGTACGTGGTGGATTCCCTGTCGAGCAGAAAATGATGAAACAGTGGTTGTTAAGAGTTTCTGCTTATGCACCAAGACTTTTGGAAAGTTTGGAAAAACTCGAATGGACAGATTCTTTGAAAGAAATTCAACGAAATTGGATAGGCCGCTCAGAAGGAGCAGAAATTATGTTTAAAGTAAAGGATTCTGAGCACGAAATAAAAGTTTTCACTACTCGACCGGATACACTTTTTGGCTCTACATATATGGTACTTGCTCCTGAATATGAACTACTTGACGAAATTACTACTGATGAATATCAGGGAGAAATCGAGAATTATATAAAAGAAACTAAAAAACGCAGCGAACGCGAACGACTTGCCGATACTAAACATATCAGCGGGCAATTTACGGGAAGTTATGCTGTTCATCCTTTCTCCGGAAAATTGCTACCAATCTGGATAAGCGACTATGTACTTTCGGGCTATGGCACCGGGGCAATAATGGCTGTTCCGGCGCATGACAGTCGGGATTATGCTTTTGCAAAACATTTCGATATAGCTATTGTTGAAGTGGTTACAGGTGGAAATATCAATGAAAGTTCCTACGATGCAAAAGAAGGAAAACTTATAAATTCTGATTTTTTGAATGGGCTTGATGTTTCTGAGGCTATTGGCAGAATGAATGAGGAAATTGAGAAAAAAGGCATAGGATCATCAAAAATCAATTATCGTTTGAGAGATGCAATTTTCAGCCGCCAGCGATATTGGGGCGAACCATTTCCTGTTTATTTCAAAAATGGAATTCCATCTACAATAGATATTTCTGAGCTTCCGCTTGAATTGCCAGATGTTGACAAATTTCTGCCAACGGAAGATGGACAACCACCATTAGGTCGGGCGAAAAACTGGCAAACGAAAAATGGGCATCCTATAGAGCTTAGCACAATGCCGGGTTTTGCAGGTTCGTCAGCTTATTATTTAAGGTATATGGATCCTAAAAATAATGAAGCTTTGGTTTCTGAAGAAGCCAATAATTATTGGCAAGATGTTGATCTTTATATAGGTGGAACAGAACATGCTACGGGTCATTTGATTTATTCCAGATTTTGGAACAAATTCCTTTTCGATATTAACAAAGTTTGCAAAGATGAACCGTATAAAAAGCTCATAAATCAAGGAATGATTCAGGGAAGGTCTAATTTTGCATATCGGGTAAAAGGCACAAAAAAGTTTGTGTCATTCAATCATAAAAAAGATTATGATGTAAGCGAAATGCACGTTGACATTAGCTTAGTAGAAGACGACATTTTAAATGTAGAGCAATTTAGAAAATGGAATCCTGATTTTGCAGATGCAGAATTTGTTCTTGAAGAAGGAAAATATCGTTGTGGTTTTGCTATAGAAAAAATGTCGAAATCAATGTATAATGTTGTAAATCCTGATGATATTATTGAGAAATATGGAGCCGACACTTTGCGACTTTACGAAATGTTTCTCGGACCTATTGAGCAATCGAAACCTTGGGATACGCACGGAATAGATGGTGTTCACAGATTTTTACGAAAATTCTGGAGGCTATTTTTCACTGAAAAAGGCAGCTTTTTTGTTTGTCATAACAAAGCAACACAAGCCGAACTGAAAGTTCTACACAAAACCATTAAAAAGGTAAAAGAAGATATTGAAAGATTTTCCTTCAATACAGCAGTTTCTGCTTTTATGATTTGCATTAATGAACTTATTGAGCTTGAATGCAATAAGAGAGATATTCTTCAAAATATTGTAATTCTGCTGTCGCCATTTGCTCCTCATATTAGCGAAGAGCTGTGGCAATTATTAGGCAATAAAGAGAGTATCACAAAAGCAAAGTTTCCTGAATACAACCCTAAATATCTTCAGGAAGATAGCTTCGAATATCCGGTTTCTTTCAATGGGAAAATGCGATTTAAAATAAATCTTTCAAACGAACTTACGAAAGAAGAAATAGAAAAAACAGTTGTCGAACACGAAAACGCAACCAAATGGCTTGAGGGAAAAACCGTTCGGAAAATAATTATTGTACCTAAGAGGATAATTAATATTGTGGTGGGGTAGTTTTCAACGAGATAGCAATACAAAACGAAAAAAAGTCGGAGCATTTCTAAAAGTCAAACTCCGATTTTTTTTATTTGAATTCACCAATTCATCATATCAAAACTAACTTCCGAAATTCTACAAAACCTCTCACAACAACTTTCACAAAATAAATTCCTTTGGCTTCAGCTTTTAAATCGAATTGAAATTCATTGGATGACTTTAAGTCATCAGATGAATAAATGACTTTTCCGGTGATATTTCTAATTTCGACAGATTGCAAATTTTTGCCCTCGATAGTAAATTTTCCGAAACTTGGATTTGGGAAAATTTCTATTTGTGTGTTTGTCAGATTTTTTATTCCGCTTTCATCAAAAACCACAATTTGAACAGAATCGGAAATTGAGCAATTTGTGATTGGGTCGGTATAAAAATACGAAATCCAGAAAGTTCCAGTTCCGGCAATTTGAGGATCAAAACTATTTCCTGAGATACCAACTCCCGAAAATGTGCCACCCGCCGGTATAACATTTGGCAAATATACCAATCCTGAATTTAAACCTACAGAATCGGGATTGAATGGGTAGAGAAAAATTGTTGGTAGTGGATTTACAATTAAAACCAATTCTTCGATACTATCGCAGCCATTTATCGTTTGGAAATTTTCTGAATACGTTCCGGCAGAATCTAAAACCTGTGAATAAAAATTATAAGTTTCGTTTTGGCATATTTCAGCAGTAAAAACATCGTGAAATGTTGGATGAACATCAACATAAAAAATGTTTATGCTATCTGTTCCATTGAGATTTTGCAAAGTATCGGAATAATCTCCTACAGCGGAAACCCAACTCCCATTAATTAAAATACTATCCTTATCGCAAATATATACTGTATCTAAAACATTAATTAAAGTGTTTTCGTACCATGCAATTTTATCATCCCCAGTGGAGGCAGAGAGTATATCATTATCTCCATCGTCATCTAAATCAATTGCAAATAATGACATAGTAAAATATGCTGAATTGGTAATTGTTAAAGGAGGGTTAAAATTTCCAAAACCATCGTTTTCAGACCAAACTATTTTGTCATTATCCCAAAAAGATGAAATCACATCATTGTCTCCATCATTATCTAAATCTATTGCAAAAACTGACTCAGCATATTCAAAAGAAGTAGCAATTACTTGTTGTGGACCAAAATTTCCTAAACCGTCATTTTCATACCAAACAGTTTTATTATTTAGCTTTATAGCTGATAGTATATCATTGTCTCCATCATCGTCCAAATCTATTGCAAAAACAGATTTAGGAATAGATGAAAACATTGTATTATCAATACTAGAAGAATTTAAAAAATTACCTGTTCCATCATTTTCATACCATATTATTTTATCGTCATTTGATGAAGATATTACATCATTATCTCCATCTCCGTCTATATCTATTGCAAATATAGAATTAGCACCAAAAGTTGAATCACTAATTATTAACTGAGTACTAAGATTTCCATTTTTATACCATGCAATTTTATTATCCCAAAAAGAAGCAGAAATAACATCATTATCTCCATCTCCGTCCAAATCTATCGCGAAAATGGACTCGGGTAAATTTAGTGAATTTGTAATAATCAATTGTGAGCCAAAATTACCATTACCATCATTTTCATACCAAGCAATAACATTGTCATTTGAAGATGCAGAAAGCACATCATTATAGTTATTTCCATTTATATCTATTGCATAAACAGACAATGCTCCATCAGCCATTGAAGAAATGATATGTTGGTTTCCAAAAAAACCGTTTCCTTCATTTTTATACCATGCAATTTTATCATCACCTGGAGATGCTGAAAGGATATCAACTTCTCCATCATTATCCATATCCGTTGCAAAAACAGAATAAGCTCCTTCAGCAATGATAGAAATGACTTGTTGTGCCCCAAAACTAGCGTTTCCATTATTTTCATAGTATGCAATTTTACAATCATAATATGATGCAGAAATTACTTCATTATCTCCATCATTATCTAGATCTATTGCAAATGCTGATATAGCCCAATCGGTTGAATTACTTATGATTTGTTGTATCCCAAAGTTTCCACTTCCAAGATTTTCATACCATGCAATTTTATCATCATTCGCAGATGCAGAAAGCACATCATTATCCCCATCATTATCTAAATCTATTGCATAAACTGAATTAGGCAAACTAACAGACGTCGTAATAATTTGTTGAGTTCCAAAATTTCCATTTCCAAAATTTTCATACCATACAATTTTGTCAGATAAACCAAAACCATTTGCATTAATAACATCAATGTCGTTATCGCCATCTAAATCTATTGCAAAAACCGAAGTCGCTCCATCAGCGATATTACTTATAATTTGTTGGTTGCCAAAGTTTCCACTTCCATCATTTTCGTACCAAGCAATTTTATTATCATTATATGAGGACGAAATTACATCAAAATCATTATCGTTATCCAAATCGATTGAAAAGACAGAAGTTGCTCCATCAGACATATTATTGATAATTTGTTGAACTCCAAAAATTCCGTAACCATCATTTTCGTACCAAGCAATTTTATCATCTGTAAAAGAGGCGGATAAAACATCATTATCACCATCATTATCAATATCTATTGCATAAACCGAATAAGCTCCGAAAGCCAAAGTTGTTATAATTTGTTGATTTCCAAAGTTTCCGTTTCCATCGTTTTCATACCATGCAATTTTATTATCGTAATATGAAGCCGAAAGTACATCGTTATCACCATCATTATCTAAGTCTATTGCAAAAACTAACATAGCCCAATCAACTGAAATAGAAATTACTTTTTGCAGACTAAAAACTCCATTTCCATAGTTTTCGAACCAAACAATCATATCACCTTTATATGCAGAAAGTACATCATTATCGCCATCATTATCTAAGTCTATTGCAAAAACTGAATTAGGTGAAGACGATGTTAATGTGTGCATTTGAAACGAGGGTTGGGAAAAACCAATTAATGGAACTATTATACAAATTAAAAAAAAAATCGACTTTTTCATAATAATATTATTTTAAAATATGATCCTTCATTGTTTAATTCTTTTTGGCATAGAGAAAACTAAAATATTAAATCACCCCAATCATATATGACTGGGGCAATATATCATTTATTAAAATTATTGAAATAATGTATTCACTACATATTTTTATGATATTTTTGATAAAATATAAGCAGATAGCAAATAGTAATATTTCAGACAAGTTATTGATCTTCTATGCGAAATTTATGGGTATCTGTTGCTGAAATCCATTGTGTATAAAAGAAAAGATTATATGGCATACCAGGTGCAACATTAAGCTGAGGTAGGAGTAAATGGTTGACACAAAGTAGCAATAGGAGGTGGGGAATTAGGAGGATAATAAGCTCTTAAACATTCTAAAATAACATTGTTCTCCGTAAATTCATATTTAATACAAACTTCATCTTCACTTGGTATCTCCATATTTGGATCGCCTACAATTGGTGTTACAAAGTTTCCACCAGAAGTAAAGTTGGCTGATGTCTCATAATCCACATCTGAAGCATTTAAAACACAAACAGTAAACTTTGATCCTCCTTGTGCAAAACCAATACTGACACTTAAAACCAAAACTAAAAAAACTAATAAAAATTTATTATTTTTCATTATTAACAAATTAAATTTATACTAAAAAACTAAAACAAAAAAATCTAAACTTTCACCCTCCAAATTAAAAAATTTGAAAGGCTATTGTTTGATAAATTTGTTCTTGCCAATTTCAAAAATGGACTTTTTTCTTAAATTTAAAAAACTGGGGGGGGGCATAAAAGCCTATATAATAGGCTTTTATGCCACTCCATTTTTTGACAAAAAATATAAATTTGTTTGCTTTACTTATACACATCTTTTTGGAATATTTTAACTTTTACGTAAATTTAAAAAAATGTTTCAAAAATTTTGAGTTTTAATGGTTTAAAAAGTGTTAAATATGTTAAATGCTTAGTTATGGTGTCATTTGGAATGACACCGTAACTATTCACTCCTTAAATCAACTAATTATCAAATCCACAAATCAAAACACTTCTGAAAGTCACTTAGTACTAATTTCACTAATATTTTCAAGCTTTTTCAGATCTAGTATTTGGATTTTTCTGCCTTTTAAAGATATAATATTGTCGCTTGCAAAAGTAGATAAAGTTCTAATTGCATTCGAGGTATTCATATTAGAAAGATTTGCAATTTCTTTTCTCGACAAACTCACATCTATAGTTTTATTGTCGCTCTGATAACCATAAATATTATGTAGGAATAATATAGCATCAGCCAGTCTTCCATCTAAGTATTTTTGAGTAAGAAAAACCGATCTGTTATTTGAAGCTCCAAGTTCTGTGGCTATGTATTTAATAATACGCAAAGATAATTTCCCATTAGAAGAAATCACACTATTAAGTTTCTCTCTTTCTATAACACAAATTGTTACATCCTCCAGGGCTTTTGCAGTAGCTATATAACTACTTTCGGCAAACAAAGCCCTAAAACCAATGAAACTCATAGGTTTAGCTAATCTGACTATATGCTCCTTTTTTCCGGGAGTTTCTTTATAAATTTTAACTTTTCCTTTTGATAAAATTATCAAACCAAGTGGTTTATTACCTTGCTTATATATAATCTCGCCTTTCTTGAAAGAGGAACAATAATGTCCTTTCAGGAGTATCCTTTTTTCTTCTAAAGTGCAAACACTGAAAATAGAATCCTGATTTTCAATAACATTCCTACAATCTGCTTTTTTCCATACCATAATTATACTTCGATAAAAAAGTCAAAAATAGTTAATGTAGGACAAATAAAAAATCCAAATTAAAAATTCAATAAATTCCATTCAATTTCATTTTTATATTAAAAAAATATATCTTTGCAAGCTAAAATTGAGAGTTGAATTATTAATTAATTATTTTTATTATGAGAAAAATTACGTTGTTATTAGCATTATTTGCTATCTCAGTTTTCACATTCGGACAGATTGAGAAATGTCAAGATTTATCGAAAACTGACAAATTGCACAAAATGAGTGCAAAAGTTATGAATGGAGCAAAAGCTGCAGGAGACACCATCTATTATGAAGATTTTGGAGCTGGAATGCCAGCTGGTTGGACTTCTGTTGACAATACAGGAAATAACTTTGATTGGATTTATTCTACAGTAGGACCAACAGGTGCATGGACAGGTAGTTGGCCAGCTCCAGCAGATGCTATTGGCTCACCAACAGCTGCAAATGGTTTTATGATGCTTCCAATGGATTATTATAATACTGATGCTTCAGGACAGATGGTAACTACTACTGTTGATATGGATGGCTATCTACAAACTAGTGCTTTTGATTTTACAAACGAACCAACTGTTATTTTAACTTTATCTTCTGAATTCAGAACCTGTTGTGCATCAACAGCTGAATTATGGATTTCTGTTAGTACAGATGGTACAAATTGGTCAGACCATTTCATAGCTAATGCTGATATTCCAAACAATGAGTGGTGGTACACAGAACCAGAATTTAACATTTCTGATATTGCTGCCGGAATGTCAACAGTCTATATCAGATTTGGAGTAACTGATGCAAGTCACTATTTCTGGGAAATTGATGATGTAGTTTTCATCAAAGGACCTGCCAATGATATTGTAATTGAGAAAAATTATGCATATTTTTTCGCAAACACTGGATATTACAATCAGGTTCCTATCGGTCAAGCAGAAGCAGATTCAGTTTTTTGGGATTGTGCATTCTTCAATAATGGCTCAAACACTGCCTATAATTGTGTTCTTGATATAGAAGTAGAACATGATACTCAAGGTTCGGTTTACACCAGCACGAGTGCTCCTGTAACACTTATGGCTTATGAAAGAGATACTCTACGTTTATCAGAATTTGGTGATGGATACAGCCCTCAAGCAACTGGCGAATACACTATGACTTATACAATTTCTTCTGATTCAATTGATGAAATTACTGAAGACAATAGTGGTGAAAAAAGTTTCTTAGTTTCTGATTTCGTATATGCAAGAGACGATGGTAATGTTGAAGAATTTGATGAAGTTTCTCCACAAATATGGTCAGGCGGACAAATTGATGGTTATTTGTTTGGAGTTACATATCAATTAGTTGCAGATACCACTGAAGTTCATCAGATGCAAATTTATGTTCAAAATACTTCTGAAGAAGGAGCGACAATTATTGGTAAACTTATGGAAAGTGACGGTTCTGGTGGATATAATCCGGTACTTACAACTCAGGAATATACAATCAGCTGGACAGATACATCTACTTGGATGACATTAAATTTTGAATTAGATGGTCAATCTGAAATTCTAGAACCAGGGAGATATTTACTAGCTTTAGAATGTTATTTCCAAGGTTTCGATTTTTATGTAGGTGAAGATAATACAACAGAACAGGCTGCATGGGCTACTGTTTGGAACGACCCAACTGATCCTGGTTTTTACTATTATACAAACTATTTTCAATCTCCTGCTATTCGAATGTTAGTATTTGATCCATTAGCTCCAGACCCATTAGTTATTACAGAAGATGCCCCTGCATCAATAGTTGCCGGTGATCTTTATGAATTTACTCCAACTGTTGCCGGTGGAACACCTCCTTACACTTGGGCCGTTCCTACAATTCCTGCATGGTTGTCATGGGACGGTGGAACCGGAGTTTTATCCGGAACACCTGAAGTTACTGATATCGGCGATGGCGATGTAGTAATTGAAGTTTCTGATGATGCCGGAGTTACTGATACTTATGCTTTCACAATTGATATAATTAATAGTATCAATGAAAATGAAAGTAACATTAGTGTTTATCCAAATCCAACAAATGGATTATTAAACATTAATAATGTTCAAGGTGCTTCTGTAAGAATTACAAATCTTGTAGGAGAATTAGTTGCAACAATTGACAAAGCAGATGCTTTCAATACTGTTGATATGACTAATTTTGCACCGGGTACGTATCTTGTAAAGATTATTAACAATAGTCAAGTTATTACTAAGAAAATCAACTTGGAGAAATAAAATATCCAACAACATAAAATAAAAAAAGCCTTGCAATTTGCAGGGCTTTTTTTGTTTCAGCTAAGTCGAAAAATTCAAAGGATTTTATTTCAATAAATATGAAAATAATTACTGGCTCTAACTAATACATCGCAACAAGCGGCATTCGTCTGCCCATCCCAAACGCTTTTGAAGAAATTCTCAAAATTGGGGGCGTTTGAAATCTTTTGTACTCATTATTGTTTACCATTTTGATAATTCTTTTTACTAAATCTGAATCAAAGCCTTGCTCTATAATCTCTTTATAAGATTTCTTCATTTCTATATAATTATATAAAACATCATCCAGAATATCATAATCAGGTAAAGAATCTGAATCTTTCTGATCTGGTCTAAGTTCAGCTGATGGTGGCTTTTCAATAGTATTTATTGGAATAATCTCATTTTCAATATTTATAAATTCAGCCAATCGAAAAACATCAGTTTTATACACATCACCAAGAACAGATAAACCACCGTTCATGTCGCCATACAATGTTCCATATCCAACAGCTGCTTCGCTTTTATTTGAAGTATTTAATAATATATTTCCAAACTTATTGGATAAAGCCATAAGCAAAGTTCCACGAATTCGAGCTTGAATATTCTCTTCTGTAAGATCGCTTTCACACTCCTTAAATAGCTCGTTTAATGATAATTCAAATTTTGAAACAATTTCTTCAATATTAATAACATCATATTTTATTCCCAGATTCTTTGCTAAATCAATAGCATCTTTTATGGAATGGTCGGAGGAGTATTTCGATGGCATAAGTAAAACTCTTAGGTTTTCTTTTCCTAAAGCCTTAACTGCCAGCACTAAAGTAACAGCAGAGTCAATTCCACCAGATAATCCTAATGTAGCACTTTTGAAATTCATTTTAGCGAAATAGTCTTTAATTCCTAAAACTAAAGCATCATGAATTTTTGCAATGTATTGAATTTCTGGCTTTTGCATGTTCAATTCTGATTTTTCGGAAGCAGGAAGTTCAAGCTCGTCTAAATCAAAAATTAAAAAATCTTCCTCAAAATATTTCAGAGATTTTATCGAATTTCCCTCAGAATTTACAATTTGCGAGCCTCCATCAAAAATAAGCTCGGTCTGAGCTCCAACTTGATTAACATAAAAGATTGGCAAGTTGTATTTTTTTGCATTGTCAGCAAGAACGTTTTTCCTAACTTCCTCTTGAGTATATGAAAATGGAGAGGCAGAAATATTAATTACAAAATCTGGATTTAACTTTTTAAGTCGCTCAAGTGGTGAATCTCTGTAAAGTTTATTTTTAGCAAAAGAATTCTCTACAGGCTGGTCGTGCCATAAGTCTTCACAAATAGTAATTGCAATTTTTTGGTTTTTGTAATTTGCCAAAGCGAAATCTGTGTTCGATTCAAAATATCGGTATTCATCAAAAATATCGTAAGTTGGTAAAAGTGTTTTATGATGAATAGTTTGAATTTTTTTATCATAAATAAAATATGCAGAATTAAATAGTTTTTTTCCTTTCGGACTTTCATTTATTGTAGGCAAGCCAATCACAGCAGCAATTTCATCACAAACTTCTACAATTTTATCAGCAGATTTTTTGCAATCGAAAATAAACTCCTTTTGTTCTAACAAATCCTGAGGTGGATATCCACAAACAGACAGTTCTGAAAAAATTACAATATCAGCTTTTTGAAGTTTTGCTTTTTCGATTGCTTCGATTATCAATTTTGTGTTCAATTCAAAATTTCCGATATGATAATTTAATTGAGCTAAAGCGATTTTCATTTTCTAAGATATTGATTTTCAAACGACAGAAGATTTTAATGATTTTAATACATATTATTCAACCTAAAACAAAACTCCTATTTGAAATGAAATTGTATTTAAAATTGTTTTGTCTTCCTCACGTTTTTCGTATCCCTCTGCTTTTTCATCAATATTTGTTGTTAGGTCTAAAAATCCGTTAGTGAATATGAGGCTTGCAGAAAGAGACATATTTGTACCAAGCGAATATTCCAAACCACCACCTATGCTATATCCCAAACTGAAGAAGTTTACTTCATCGCTAATATTTTCTTTTTCAATAAATTTGTTCGGATTTGAAATATCACCAACAGCCCCGATATTATAAAATGTATTTAAGCCAATTTGTCCAAAATATGTAAAATAGCCAATCTCGGCGGTTTTCAGTTTTAAGGCAAAAGGAATTTCAATATACCTTAGTTTATATTCTACATGAGTATTTTTGTCGAAACCTTCGGCTGTGTTTTCATGGATAAATGTAACTGAATCGAGATAATTCAGCTTCCCTCCAGTATTATTAATAAAAATTCCGGTTGAAAAAGCATAGTTTTCCTGAAAATAATAATCAAGATTCAATCCGAAAGCTAATCCCATTTTAAGCCCGTCTGTTTCAACATTTTTATAATCAGACTTCAACCAAGACAGTTGTGGTCTTGCTATCAGGCTCAGCCTTAAAGGCTTTTCAAGCGTGCTTTGAGAATATAATGATGTGCCCATCAATACTGCTGCAACAAATAATAATATCTTAATTTTCATAGTTTTACTATATTTTTGTCAATAACTATTATTTTGCAAAAATATTCTAATTTTATTGAAATTTTATTTTAGTTATGAAAAAATTTAGTTTGTTGATTTTGACTGCAATAAGTATTTTTTGCCTTAGCAGTTGTTATCAAAATATATTTGATGTTGATATTTCAGACATTGATATTGATATTTCGATAAAAAGATTTGATAAAGATTTGTTCGATATCCCTGTTGATAGTGTAATGGGAAAAATTAATTTTTTCGAAAACAAGTATCAAGATTTTTTCGATTTATATAATTATGAAATTATTCGAATTGGAGGCACAAATAATTCTGAATTCGAAGAACGGATAAAATTATTCCTGACAAACGAAACCGTATCTAGTTCATATATAAAAAGTAAGGATATTTTTACAGACTTAGCACCAATTGAAAATGACTTTACTGAAGCGTTCAAATATTATAAATATTATTTCCCAAACAAAGAAATCCCTCAAATAATTAGCTTTGTATCAGGCTTTAACCATCAAGTTGCGATAGATAGCTGCTTGATTGGAATTGGATTGGACAAATATCTGGGGAGAAATTGCGAATTATATGCACAATTGGGTTTACCAAGATATATGACCAACAATATGCATCCGGGAAAAATTGCTACAGATTGTTTGCTAGCTTGGGCAAGATCCGAATTTGCATTTAATGATAGCATTACAACTTTGCTCTCATTTATGGTTTATGAAGGGAAGCTGTTATATTTTCTTGATGCTATGTTCCCAAATCAAACTGACAATTTAAAAATTGGCTATTCAGCCGAAAAACTAAATTGGTGCAAAACAAATGAAGAAAACATGTGGACGTTTCTTATCGAACAAAAATTATTGTATTCGCATAAAAAAGAAGACATAAATAGATTTATTAAGGATGGACCTTTTACTGCAGCATTTATGAAAGAATCTCCTGCCAGAACCGGAATTTATCTCGGTTGGCAAATTGTTAGGAATTATATGAAAAATAATCCCGATAAAAGTTTGCAAGACTTAATGAATGAAAATAATTACCAAAATATTCTATCACTTTCAAAATATAAACCTTAATATAATGAAGTTAAAAAACATAAATAAAACCCATCTTCAAATCTTACTAATTTTGTTAGGATTTATCATTATCCTTATTTTACAAGACAATTTTTTCAGATTTAAAAATACCGAAGAAAAAGTCGATGAAAATTCTGAAACAAAACAAATTCCCTACGATAATTTTTTCTTTCAACGAAGTTTCCCTGACACGATTTTCAACCATCGAGCATTTGCAGCAGCCCTATCTGAAGCGAAAAAAGATTTGAAATTAAAAAATAATTCCTCAATAAATTTGGAATGGGATATTGAAGGACCCGGAAACATTGGCGGCAGAATAAATGTGATTGAAATCAACCCCGATAGTTCAAATGTGATTTACGCAGGAAGTGCCTCAGGTGGCATTTTTAAAACTACAAATGGAGGAAATGATTGGTTTCCAATTTTCGATGACCAGCCATATTTAGCTATCGGAGCAATTGCAATTGACCCTTCCAATACCAGTATAATATATGCCGGTACTGGAGATCCCAACATTACCGGCTATCCATTCATGGGAGATGGAGTTTACAAAAGTACCGATGCCGGTAACACATGGATACACATGGGTTTAGCTGAGGCTTCTATAGTTTCAAAAATCATAATTGACTCAACAAACACTAATATTATTTATGCTGCAACTATGGGCTTACCTTTTGTGAGAACCAACGACAGAGGTCTCTACAAATCAATTGATGGAGGCTCAACATGGGCACAAATTTTATTTATTGACGATGATGCAGGAGTCATAGATCTTGCTATAAATCCTCTGAATACACAAGTTTTATACGCTGCCGGCTGGAATAGAATCAGAAATAATACTGAAAGTTTGATATACGGATATGGAGCAAAAATTTACAAAACTACCGATGGTGGAACGAATTGGACAATTTTAACATACGGATTACCACAATCCATAAAATCAAGGATTGGTTTACGGATGTCGGCACAAGACACTTCTGTTTTGTACACTTTGTATGTTGGAACTAACCTAAACCTCGACCATATTTACAAAACTCAAGATGCCGGTGCAAGTTGGAGTCAATTGCCGGCTACAAATTTACCCTCAAATTTTTTAGGAGGATTTGGCTGGTATTTCGGAAAAATTCGTGTAAATCCATTCAACGATAACGAAGTTTATGCTCTTGGCGTAAATTTATATCATTCCACTGATGGAGGAAACACATGGGCAATAATGGGTTCAAGTGCGGTCCATGCTGACAAACACGACTTAGCTTTCATAGATAGCTTAACATTTTTGCTTGCAACTGATGGCGGAATGTACAAAACTTCCGATGGAGGTCAAAGCTGGACAGATTGCGAAAATATTCCCAATACGCAATTCTATAGAGTTGCTACTGACCCTTTCAACAGTGGATTTTTTGCAGGTGGCACGCAGGATAATGGAACATTATATGGTGGGCAGTCTAATTATATGAGCTGGCAAAGTCTCTACGGAGGTGATGGTTTTCAAGCAATTTTTGATTATAATAACTCAAGCAATTTTTATGCTGAAATGCAAAACGGTTCGCTGGGATATTCAAATGGAAGTACATTTCAATATTTTGGATACGGAATTTCAACTTCAGACAGAAGATCTTGGGATATGCCATTTACGATGAGTCAAGTAAATTCTGATGTATTATATTGCGGAACTTATCGAATATATAAAATTACAAATGCCCCGATAAATAACACCTGGCAAGCTATTAGCGACGATCTCACTAATGGAGTTAATTCAACAAATCATGTAATTACAACAATCGACGAATCGCCACTTGACACTAATTATGTATATGCCGGAACAAGCGATGGATATGTCTGGAGAACACTCGATGGAGGAATTTTATGGGAAAATATTACAAACAATTTGCCTAATAGATATGTAACTTCTGTAGAATCTTCACCAAATTTCACGAATACAGTTTTTGTTTCTCATTCAGGATATAAAGACTACGATTTTCTTCCTCGTATTCACAAATCGACAGACAATGGGAATAGCTGGACAAATATTTCGGGTAACCTCCCTGATCTGGCAATTAATGATGTTTTTATTCTGTCCGGATTTTCCGATTTAATAGTTTTTGTAGCAACCGATGGAGGTGTGTATTATACAGCAGATGGAGGTTTATTTTGGGAAAGACTTGGCAACAATATGCCAATACTTGCTGTTTACGATATAGATTATCAAGCCAGTAGCAATACATTAATTGCTGGAACATTTGGAAGGGCAATCATGTCAATTTCAATAGATTCGCTGTTGCCGCTTGTAAATATTCCTGAAACAGTTTTGGCCAAAAGCTATAAATTAAAAATATTTCCCTCCATCGCCAACGAAAATTTAAATATCTCTTTCGATGACAAATTACTTATTGATGCTGAAATTCAAATAATTGATAATATGGGTCGAGTTTGCCAGGTTTCTAAAGTCGATAAAACTTCGACAAAGATTAATATTAGTAATCTAAAAAATGGCATTTACAATGTTTGCATCTATGGTAAGAATGGCAAATTATTTGGTCGATTTGTAAAATATTGAAAACACTTTCTATATTTCACCGATAATTTTGAAAATTCAAATTTTAAGAAAAAGTTCAAACTAAAATCAGAATCAGTTGAAAACAAAAAATCAAAAAAGTATTATTACTAACTCAAAACTATTAGGGCAAATATTTCTTTTTATTTCCGTTCTAATAATTCCACTTATATACTCACAAAATGCTATCGACAGAGCATTGATGCCAAGGTTTTTTGCGCTTTCCATTTTTTTGCTGCTCCTTATTTTAACTATATTTTTTTACACTAAAAGCAAAAAAATCGAAATTGATTTTGGAATATTAAAACAGCTCATTTTTCCTTTATTTTTAGGATATTTAATTTTTTCGGCTATTTCTGTTTTTTCTGCGATAAATAGTTCAGAAGCTATTTTTCATTTGCTTAAAATATTCGTGTTCTTTATTTTTTTTTCAATTTCTACTCTTCTTATTCAGACCGATAATAAACTTATAGAATTTTTAATAAAACTGATAATAGTCTATTCCCTAATTAGTGCTCTCATAGGATTTTATCAATTTATTTCTCTAATTTTTGAGGGCGAATTATCTCATGAATTGACCTATAAAATCAAAGGAGTTTCTGCCCATAGAAATCTATTTTCGCAAATTCTTCTTTTATGTTTGCCATTTTTGTTTTACGGAATTTACATTTTCACAAAATTGTGGAAAGTACTTTCAGTAATAAGTATTCTTTTAATTATTGTACTGATTACTATACTTTTAACAAAGTCGGTTTGGATTGCACTTGTTCTTTCCTCATTAATTACATTGTTGGTTTACTTAAATTATTATTCTAATTTTTCAGTATCGAAAAAATCAATTAAGTCAATAGCTTTATTTTTCATAACATTCTCAATAATAATAAGTATTTCAGTTATTTTTTATTCCAAATTCGATTCGTTCGAAACTTTCGACAAACAAGCCGATTGGATTAGAAACTATCAATTCGGGTCTTCGCTCGAAAGAGTTGATCTTTGGTCTAAATCCATGGAAATGTATCGAGAAAATCCATATTATGGTGTAGGGATAGGAAATTGGAAAATCAATCTTCCAAATTACGGAACCGATGAGCTTCGGTCGAATGAAGGCGAAATATTTTTCCAACGAGCTCATAATGAGTTTATTGGAATATTATCGGAAATAGGAATTATAGGATTCCTGTTTTATTGTGGCATTTTCATGTCAGCTTTTTACTACATTTTTACAATATTTTTCAAATCAAAAAATACACAGGACAAAATTTTAGCGTTGTTTTTGTTCTTTGGTTTGTCCTCTTTTTTAATAATTTCAATGTTAAGCTTCCCTACTGAGAGAATTGAACATTCTATTTTTCTATTTCTAATTTTAGCTTTAATAACAATCAAGTTTAACGGAATTAAAAAATCTGGAAGTATTAAATCCAAAAATTTCTTAAGGATCGCTATAATTCCAATTTCCGGATTACTCATTTTCGCAATAGTAGTTTCTGGTTTGAAATTAAATTCAGAAATTCATACCAACAAAGCCTTTTTCTACAGAGACAAACAGAATTGGAACAAAGTAATTGAAGAAATAAATTTGGCAAAATCGCAATTTTCTGAACTCGACAACACGGGAACACCATTGCTATGGTATAGGGCTTCTGCAAATTTTCATCTTAAAAATTATGAGAAATCGTTCGATGATTTTCAAAAATCCTGGGAGCAAAATCCATATCACATTCAAGTTATTACAAACTTAGCATCCCTCTATAAATACAGAAAAGAGCTTGAAAATGCAGAAAAATTCTACATGAAAGCATTAAAAGTATCCTCGAGTTTTGAAGATGCAATTTTGCATTTGTGCGATTTATATACCTTTCAAAATAGAACCAACGAAGCCTACGAATTAATAATAAAATGCAATCCAGAAACATTTAATCCTCTTTATAATAAGTTCTTAGTAAATTTATTGAAGAAAATTACGCTAACAACAAAAAATGAAGTTGCCGAAAAAATCTTAAAGAACTCAATTGAAAGAATTTACAACGATGAAAAATGGCTAATAGATGAATTTCCGAAAGCTCAAGAAAACAAAATACCATACAAAACTCAAATTATTATGGATGGGATTTATCTTTTAGAAATAGATAGCATCATTGATAAAAATAGTGTTTATGAACTAAAACTCAAATACAATTTAGTAGAAAAAAGGGAAGAAATTAAGTTTTGAAAACCCTTAATCCAGAGATATTTTAAATATTTATGTTTCAAACTATGATAGGAAATTCCACAAACAAGACTGTACTAAAAATTGTCATATTCATAACCATCATTTCCTTCTTAGATAGTTGTACATCACAAATTGGCAAAAAATCAGAAATTCAGGAAGTTGTAAAATATATCCATATTTCTCATACAAGAACAGATTCGAACCCGAACATAGATAAGCAAGTTGAGCAAATTTGTTTTAGTAATTTTGATATGCGTTGGCTTGGCGGAGATATGGCATATTTAAGCTCAGACGATACAGAAACAATGAATCGCCTTGATTCAGTTTTTGATCTAAGTAGTCTGAATACACTTTGGGCATTAGGAAATCACGATTACACTGACCTACAATTGATAGAATTTTACACAAACAGAAATAAATTCTATTCATATTTTAAAAATGGGATAAGCTTTTTGATTATAGACACTCAGGATAGCCTTAGTAATATTTGTGGTAGCCAAAAATCAATGTTCGACAATTTGCTTGACACTATTCAAAAATCGACACATTTGATAATTCTACATCATAAACTAATTTGGATGTATGATAATCCATTGCTTGAACCAAAAATTGGCTCCGTTTCAAATGGTAATTTTGGAGACTGCTTTTATTGTGTCAATCCAAACAATTTTTATATCGACATTTACCCAAAACTAAAAGAAATAAAACAAAGAGGTATTGAAGTGATTTGCATTGCTGGAGATATAGGTTTTAAAGCAAAAGAATTTGAATACCTCACACCCGAAGGGATATTTTTTCTAGCTTCAGGAATAAAATTTAATTCTGAAAATAACAAAGCTATTATTTTTGAACATGATATAAAATATGGAATTTTAAGTTGGGAATTTAAACTTATGAGTAACATTTTGTAAGAAAAATAATAAAAACAAATCTCTCAAAATAAAAACTGAAAATTGCTGAATAGAGAAAAATTATATAAACATTTCATTTCTAATAATGTTTTATTATTTTTGTTCAGTTAATTGAAATTATTTGACATTATTATAAAATTATTATTAAAATATAAATTAATGAATATCAAGATGTTAAAATTAAGCAGTTATTATCTATCTTTCATTGTCATATTTATGTTCTTGTTTGTCAGTTGTAATTCTGGCACAGAAAAACCCAAGAATATCGAAGACGAAATTAATGTTGAGAATAATGAAGGCTTAGCAGAAGATTTTAAAAAAGCTCAAAAAGTGTTTTTCAGATTACCTTCACCACTGGAATCTGCAATGTTATTAAAACGGGCAAATGCTACCTACGATGAATCTTTACTTAATTCTATTAAGAATATATCGAAATATAATACAAATAAATCAATGGCATTAAATCTTGGCATATATAGCTCCGATTTAAGTTTTGCAAGTCTTTACGATCAAACCCAAACTTCGATAAATTATATGGCCGCAGCCAAAAAAATGGCTGAAGGCTTAGATATTATTGATGCAATCAGCGAAAATACTTTGGAAAGATTAGAATCAAATGTTAATGATAGAGATTCTATTATGATGATTATTTCCGAAACCTTCTTAAATTCAGAGTCATATTTGCAGGAAAACGACAGAGCCTCAGTTTCTGCTTTGATGTTTTACGGTGGTTGGATTGAAGGTTTGTATATAGCCACAAAATTAGCTCAGAAATCGGAAACAATAAATGATATTCTTGCTGAAAGAATTGCAGATGAAAGACTATCTCTTGATTTAGTTAATTTGCTCTTATCAAAATATAAAGACAATAACGACATTCAGTCCATTCTACCCGATGTTAAAGAGTTAAAGGCTTTATTTGATAAAATTGAAGTTTCAAAACGACCTTCAGAAACATCAGTAAATGAAGAAACTAATGTTACTACTATAAAATCGGAAACTACTGTAAGAGTTCCCGAAGATATTTTTATTGAACTTAGCGAAACAGTTCAAAGATTAAGAAATAAATATATTAAAGAATAAAAATATGAAACCACAATATAGAATTCTAATATTAATTGCTTTATTATTCTCTTTCTATCAGTCTAACTCACAATGTAAATCGTTTGCGAAAGAGAAATCCCGAACACATTTACCTCCATATATTCACGATGGAAATTTCAATTCTATGTATTTCAACGAAGGTGAAGTTGCCGAAATGTTTAAAGCATTTTATTCAGGTCAAAGCTACAGAATGGTAGTTGCCAGCGATGATAAATTACCACCCGTGGAGTTTAAAATTTTAGATTCGGAGCGAAAAGTTTTGTTTGACAATACAGAGCATAAAATGGTTCAAAAATGGGATTTTCGTCTCGAAGCAAGCCAACAGCTCATTATTTCGATAAAAGTTCCAGTCTCCAAAGCACATGTAGATAATCCGGATAATATAGATTTTGGATGTGTTGCTGTACTTTTTGGTTTCGTGAACCATTAATATTAACTTAATGGTTAAATAAATCTTTTTTTTTGAAGTACTGATATTTAATTTTGGATTTTTAAAATAAATCCACTGCCATGAATATTACAAATTTCGATATTTTGGTCTTCTTTTAGATATTTTCTGAGTTTTGTAATAAAAACATCCATACTTCTGGTAGTGAAATAACTATTTTCTTTCCATATTCTTTGTAAAGCCTCATTTCTATCAAGTACTCTATTTTTATGAATACAAAGCAAATGAAGCAGCTCAGATTCTTTTGGCGACAGTTTGTATAAATTATTTTTATATTTAATTGAACGCTGAGAATAATCAAAAATGTAATTACCAATATTTATCTCACTATCAACAGATTCGGAATTCATATTATTTTCTCTACGTAAAATGGCTTTTATTTTCAGTAGCAGTAAATCTGAATCGAATGGTTTTGTAATATAATCATCAGCTCCCAATTTAAAACCTTTGACAATATCTGCTTTCATTGATTTTGCAGTTAGAAAAATTATTGGGGTTTTACTATCAATTTTTCTAATTGAACTCGCTATAGTAAAACCATCGACATTTGGCAACATAACGTCTAAAATGCACAAATCGTAATTTCTTTCTTTAAACTCTTTCAAAGCGGCATTCCCATCTTTCACCCAATACACTAAATATGAATTCATTTCGAGATAAGACTTCATTACTGCACCAAAATTTGGATCATCTTCGAGCAGAAAAACTCTGTTTTTTTTAGAATTCATAAGATATTGGTAAATAAATTATAAACTTACTCCCCTCTCCTACAATACTTTCAACAACTATTTTTCCCTTGCATTTTTCCACAATGTTTGCAACATAGCTCAATCCGAGCCCAAAACCTTTAACATTATGGATATTGCCGGTGGTTTGCCTGTAAAACTTATCGAAAATTTTGTTTTGGACTTCCTTGGTCATTCCTATACCATTATCTTCGATTGTCAAACAAAGCATATTTCTATCGTTGAAGGTGCTGATCTTAATTTCAGGATTTTCACTTGAATATTTAATCGCATTATCTAATAGGTTGCAGATTACGTTAGTAAAATGAAATATATCTGTCAAAACTTCAATCTTTTCCGCTTTCAAACTTAGTTCAACATTAGCATTATTTTTTTGTAATTGAAGCGACACGCTCGAAATTGCCTTTTTAATAATAATGTGAATATCAAGATTCTCAAGTTCGAGGACTAACTCATGATTATCAATTAGAGCCATCAATAGAACTTTCTCTACCTGATTGTTCATTCGTTTGTTTTCTTCTTTTATAATACTTGTAAAGTATTGAATTTGAGATTTATTGTCTAAAGTTTTTGGGTTTAGAATTGTATCAGCTGCAAGCGAAATTGTTGCTATAGGAGTTTTAAACTCATGTGTCATATTATTAATGAAATCGCTTTTTATTTCCGAAATTCGTTTCTGCTTAATTATTGTGAAAATTGTGATAAAAAAGACAATTAGAATTGTAATTGTGAAAAATATAGAAGCAATTAAAAGAGAAGAAAGAGATTTATATATATAATTTCTTTTTGTTGGAAAACTCACTGTCAGAAAATCATTTTTTAAAATCAAATCGTTCGGAAAAAGATTAATTTCATATTGCTTCTTAGAATTTAATTCTCCGAAGCCTAAAGATTTGTATTTGATGCTGTCGTCTTCGCTTGAAAAAATTGCATAAGCAAAACTTATCTCTATGCCCTTTTTTAGTAATTCCTGACGCAGAAGTGTGTCAATTGATTTAATTTCAATTCGATTTAACAATGGAACATCTTTAATATCATATTCTAAAAATATTTGATTTACAATTTGGTCGATTTTTCCTTTTTTATTATCAATAAATTCTTTAATATGAATTTCGTATTCATTTTCGTTGGTTTTCATGAAAATTTCTTTCGAAAAACCGTGACCTACAAAACTATCAATACTAATATCAGCATTGTAAATTAAAATAGAATTACTGTCAGTTTCAATATTTTGTTCATTAGAAAACTTAAGAACACTCAAACATACAGTATCTTTTTCAAGAGTTTTCCTTCTGATTTTCTTTTTCATCAATGCCGGTTCGCTATAAATTAATGTGTCATTCAAAATCGATTTGCAGATAATATTTGCCGATTCCTTAATCTCAATTTTTTCGATAACACTATTTAATGCTTCGTTAACCGCTCTGTCAAAAAGTTTCTCTTTTACTTCGGTAGCATTGTTTATCCACAACAACTGAACAATAACAATTCCCGTGAGAGCAACGCTCATCAATACAATTAATATAATTAAAAATCCCTTTTTCACAATTCAAAATTAGTTCATATTAATCTATTAATCTAAACTTTAACTTTTTCATAACTTTTTTTAACCTTACTATAACTACTGTTGATTGATTTCTGAATTACATTTGTACCAGATTTAAAATTGAATTATTAACTAATTTTTTGGAGGAATATATTATGAAAAAAAGATTTAAGAATTTATCTGCAATTCTTGTTGTGATAATGTTGATTGCTACATTTTTCTCAACTCAGGCATTTATAAATTATGGAAATAATGTTGATGGTGACAAAGTTTCTGTAAAAATAATAAGATATGTAGATGGGAAAAAAGTTGCTTTTGATACAACAATCGTAATAAACGAAAATTTTGCATTAAAAGATGTATTGTCAAATATGATATTAAGCGACGAAGAATGCAATATAGATTCGCTTTTGCAAACTCTGGATATTTTTATTGAATCTGATGAAGAAAACGGTGAACACGCAAAAATGATTGTGAAGATTATTGAAGGAGATAAAGCCTGCAATCCTGATTCTTTGCTTAAAATGCTCAGGATAGATAAAAATGGAACGAAAACTCTGGCATACACAATGTGTGTAGAATTAGATGAGGATGATATAAATATAGATATTGATTCTTTATTGAAAACCTATCAAATTGACATTATCGAAAAAGAGGC
>Ga0209042_1000840_pt1 | contig 27339 bp, 20 predicted proteins | sample SaaInlV_200m_DNA_6_FD_184649 | JGI IMG/M metagenome (GOLD analysis project Ga0209042, IMG submission 184649) | Marine microbial communities from expanding oxygen minimum zones in the Saanich Inlet - SI037_S2LV_200m_DNA (SPAdes) (version 2) | ecosystem: Environmental > Aquatic > Marine >...
TAGGTGGGGGCGAAGCATGAGCAGCCGCTGGAAAAAAGTTTGGGCAGATTTTTGGGGCAATAAAACCCGCACATTCTTGATGATTCTAACCATCATCGCTGGCACCTTTGCGGTGGGACTAAATAGCAATCTCGGCTTGCTGATGAATAGGGATATGGACGCAGATTTCCTCTCTGCGAATCCCTCCGAGGCGACTCTTTACGTCTCCCCTATTGATGATGATATGCTCGCCATCCTTCAGGATGTCGATGGCGTTGGCGAAATTGAAGGGCGCAGTGATGTGACCGCCCAACTCCTACAAGATGATGGGAATAAAGTGGTCGTCAGCTTTGACGGCATCAAAGACCCCGCAGAACTTAGCGTTAACACCCTCAAGCCTGATAACCCCAGCGATACAATTTTGCCCACACTGAATGACAAAGAAGTTTTGCTCGATAGAACCGCAAAATCTTTGGAGTATGAAATCGGCGATATGCTCAATATCGAACTCAGCAACGGGAAAGTGCGTCAGTTACGCCTTGCCGGTTATGTTCATAGCGTTACAACTATCCCCTACGCCATGATGGGGCAGGCGCAAGCCTATGTGAACCCAGAAACCCTCGAGTGGATGGGCGGCACTGCCGATTATTACACCAAACTCAATCTCAGTGTGGCAGAAAATGCCATAGATCAGCAACACGTTTCTAATGTGACGCAAGCAGTTTCTGATCGCTTTGAAAAAGCTGGTGGAACGACCTACTTCATTCTTATTTTCAATCCCGGGCATCATTTTGCATGGGATGTGACTCAAGGCGTGATCGTTGTATTGGGCGTGCTTGGTTGGATGACTGTTGCCTTGAGTGCATTTCTAGTCGTCAACACCATCGTCTCGCTCATGTCACAGCATACAAAGCAAATCGGCATAATGAAAGCCATCGGCGCAAATACTAAACAGATTATGGCAATGTACACCCTCCTGATTCTCTCTTTTGGTGTGGTTGCATTCCTTATCTCTGTGCCGCTGGCATCCTTTTTGGGTGGCGTTGTTCTTGAAGGCATGGCTGGCTGGCTCAATTTTGATACAGGCGCGTTTACCATCTTCCCGAAAACGGTCATGCAGCAGGCAGCAGTCGCATTTGTCATTCCCTTTTTCGCAGCATTGCTCCCTTTGTGGAATACGGTGCGGATAACTGTTCGGGAAGCGTTAAGCGATTACGGCCTGGGCAATTCAGGTGTGAAGCAATCTAAAAAGCAGACAAAAGATTCGAGAGTTCTCTCACGTCCAGTGCGGATATCGATCCGTAACACCTTCCGCCGTAAAATGCGCTTGGCTCTCACGTTATCCACTTTGGTTTTAGCGGGTGCTATCTTTGTCGCGGTAATGAATCTTTTTGGCACTTTCGATCAAACCATGCGGGATGTGGAGAAATACTTCCTCGCCGACATCAATATCTCATTTGACCGTGCATATCGTTATGAAAAAGTTGCCGGGATTGTAGAGGCGGTGCCCGGCGTAGAGAGTGTGGAGGGGTGGATGATGCTCGGCGGCGAGATCATCTCGGCAGACGAAACGACCGCAAATGAACTTGCTCTCGTTGCCCCACCAGCGGATTCGACCCTGATCGAACCCATCCTGACCGAGGGGCGTTGGCTGATGCCAGGTGACGAAAATGCCATTGTTATCGGCAACCACCTGCTCAGTGTGCGCCCCGATTTGAAGGTCGGTGATACGATCAAACTGAATATCCTCGACCGAGATTTAGAGTGGAAAATCGTAGGCATCTATAATATCCCTGGCAATGTTGTCCCGCCTTTGGTCTATGTAAATTACGATTATTTGAGCCGCGCGCTCAACGCAACAGGTGATGTTTACTCACTGCGTGTGATCACCAGTGAAAGAGATGAAGCAAAAGTTGCTGCCATTGGCACCCAATTGCAAACTTTGCTGGATGAAAAGCAGATCCAGGTCAGTAATATCGAGCTGGCGGCAGAATGGCGACTTGCCCAAACCCAACAAACTGATGTTTTGGTCTACTTTATGCTCGTGATGGCTATTTTGACGGCGGTGGTCGGTGGCTTGGGGCTGATGAGCACGATGAGCATCAATACTCTCGAGCGGACTCGTGAGATCGGCGTGATGCGTGCCATTGGTGCCTCAAATTTTGACATCCAGAAAATCGTTTTGGTCGAAGGGCTATTCATCGGCATACTCAGCTGGGCGGGCGGGATTTTCCTCTCTGCCCCGATCACCTCTGCGCTGGTATACGGCGTGGGCGTGGCGATCTTCAAATCCCCGCTGAAATTCACCTTCGGCGTGCAGGGAATTATGATTTGGCTTGCGATTACGCTGGTTTTGGCGGTACTGGCGAGTGCTATTCCCGCACGGCGGGCTTCGAGATTGACGGTGAGAGATACGCTGGCTTATGAGTAGATTTTAGACCGTAAACGGTGGACGGTTGACCGTAGATAGAAAAAAAGAGCGAGTTTTTCAAAAAACTCGTTCTCTCTGCTTTTTAATTCGTACTATTCGCAAAATTCGCCCATTCGTAATAACAAATCTTCTGCAACAACTCCTCCTCTCCGAAAAAACTGCTAAAAACTTGAAATTTCTCTCTTTTCTGCCATAATGAGTTGTGTAAAGAAAATCACCATAACGGGAGAATATCATGACCAAGCGAAAATACATCTTTAGTGTAATTTCTATTCTATTGGTTTTACTGGCTTTTTCAACAATAGCCCTCGCGCAGGAGGGGGGATTTAGCGAGAACTTTGACAATGTTGATCTATCTGGTTGGGAACTTTCTCCCGGCGCAGAAGTTCTGGATGGAAATTTGCATATCCCCCCAGAGAATTTTGTCGGCGTTCCAGGGATTTGGGGAAATATGGAGATTCATATCTTTGTTCGGCGCACCGCAGAGGGAGATTTTGCCCTTAGCTACGGTTCAAATGAGAATGGTTCTTATCATCTTGTGAGCGGAATGGGCAGAATTGGTTTGCAGTATGAGAGTATGGGGCAGCTTAATGATCTGATGGCGGTAGATGTGGAGCCTATCCCGGCTGGGGAGTGGTTTGAAATCTCGGTGCAGATTGTTGGGATGGAACATCACGTTTTGCTCAACGGGAATCCGGTTTTGGTGGAGGAAGGGTCTGCTGAGGCAATCGGCGGGATTTCTTTCGAGACTTTTGCCGAAACAGGAATAGAGATTGACAGCGTAGAAATTATCGGGGAGGGAGGGGGGCAGGAAGATGTTGAACCCCAAGCACCAAGCCAATCGGAGGCAACCCAGCCGGAAACAGGGGCGGACGGCGGTCTTTCATCCCAAAAATGGGTTTTTACAGGTGGTCCCAGCGGCGGGTTGGGATACGATATCCGCATGGATCCCGAAAATCTTGACATTTTATATGTGACGGATGCGTGGGCGGGCGCGTTTAAGAGCGTGGATGGCGGGGAAAATTGGAAGCCAATTAATAATGGCATCACGGCGCGGGTAGGGACTTCGGGAGACGGCATTCCCGTTTTTAGCTTGACGATTGATCCGAATAATTCGAGCAGGCTGTGGGCGGGGACGCAATTTGGCGGCGGAGTGTATCGAAGCGATGACGCGGGCGAGAGTTGGCAGGGGATGAGCAATGGGATTTTGGAACGCTCTCTAACCATTCGCGGATTTACCGTTGAGCCGGAGAATTCGAATGTGGTTTATTTGGCAGGGGAAGTGTCTAGCTGGGAGTGGAACGGCACGCCGCTGGACGGAATCGGTTTCGATTTGACCAAAGGGGTGATTTATAAAAGCACAGACGCGGGTGGGAGTTGGACGCGCATCTGGTATGGTGATAATTTGGCGCGCTATATCTGGGTGCATCCCGAAGACCATAATCGGCTTTACGCTTCAACGGGGATTTTCGACCGAGAAGCGGCAAATAGCAACCCCGCTGCGCTGGAAATGGGTGGCGTGGGCATTTTGCGTAGCAGGGATGGCGGCGCAACTTGGGAAGTCTTGGAAGTAGAAAATGGCATTTTGGCGGAAGATCTTTTTTTTGGCAGTTTATCTATGCACCCCCAAAACCCCGACATTTTATTGGGCGCATCGGGGAGCGATGCCTATATTTGGGCGTTAAATAAAGATATTGGCGCAATTTACCGCACTAAAAACGGAGGCGATTCTTGGGAGCGCATTTTGGATTTGCCCAATGCCAGTGCGGTCGAAATTTGTGAAAGCAATCCTGATGTGATTTACGCGGCATCCGTGAGCGGATTTTATCGCAGTGATGATGGCGGCGATAGTTGGCAACGTCAGGGCGGTACGGGCGATTTGGGGCAAACGGGCGTGGCATTATGGGGTCCACCTGATATTGTGGCGGGCTTCCCCATTGATATGCAATGCGATTTGAAAAACCCCAAGCGTATTTTCGTCAATAATTATGGCGGCGGCAACTTCCTCAGCGAAGATGGCGGAGCAACTTGGGTAGATGCCAGCAAAGGCTATACCGGCGCGGCTATGCACCAAATTATTGTGGCAAAAGATAATCCCGCGCTGATTTATGCCAGTGCCAGAAGCGGCGTTTTTAGCAGCATCGATGGCGGCGAAAATTGGCAAGGCATGGCACGTGGCGTAGCGCGGGCGATGGAAGCCTATGCCATTGCCGTCAATCCTGAAGATTCGGCGTACCTTGTCACCGTGATTGGCGATGCCGGTCCTTTGCCAAAAATTTCTTATGATGGCGGAAAAACTTGGAAAGAAGCAAAGCCAGAATTAGGCGAACACGGTTTTTATGAGTGGGGCATTATGAAAAAAATGGCGTTTTCCCCCATGCAATCTGGGCGCATAATCGGTATCCAGGCAGAAACAGAATGTCCCTCAATGGTCGGTTGCGCCGAAGGGCATGGCGTAATTTACTCCAGCGATGGCGGCGAAAACTGGCATCGTTCCGGTCTCACCGAAGGCATGGCAACCGAACTCACCTTCGCCCCCGATGGCACGGCTTATGTCTCCATTTACCCCGGCGATCTCTATCGCTCTACAGATGGGGGACAGAATTGGGAAATGGTAGCGCAAAATATCACATCCGGCATTGAGGTCAGCGACCCCGATATGGGCACCCCCATCCTCATCGCCCTCGCGGTAGATGCCCAAAATCCCCAAAAACTTTATGCAGGGTTTACACGCGGTGGTGTGATGCTTAGCGAAGATGGTGGCGCAACTTGGCAGGCATCTTCATCGGGAATGCCGCCCGAAACCTCCATTTTTGACTTCGCAGTGGATGGCGCGCATCCCAACACGATTTATGCCGCCTCAAACGATTCTGGCGTTTTCCAATCATCGGATGGTGGGCAGACTTGGCAGACAATCAACGATGGATTGCTCATTCGCGCCGGTGTCAGTTTAGCTTTATCGGATGATGGGACTGTCCTCTACCTCGCCACCACCGGCGGAGGTGTTTTTCGGCTGGGGACTCCCTCATCATCATCTACGGAACAAACGCAACCTGAGCTTGATACTGCCCCCCAAACATCGCCTGAAGATGAGCAACCTCCCGCCCTCCCCTGTCTCGGTGGGCTTGCGCCTGTTGGCTTGGTTGGGGTGCTTTGGGCGTGGCGGAGGAGAAGTAATTATATTTTTTGAACACGGATAAAAACCTTTGTTTTTTGTTTTGTTTGTAGTTTTAAGTATTTCTCCGTGAAATCCGTAAACTCCGTGTTCAAAAAAAGGAGTCCCCCATGTCCCCCCTCAAACACATATCCCTCCTCTGCATCTTTTTCTTGCTCACATCTTGCACAGCCACCAACTCCATCACCGGGCAGGTGCTGGTCGAAGGCAACCCGGTTGAAAATGCGGTCGTTCGCGTCCAATCTACCAAAAATCACACGCGCACAGATGCAAATGGCAAATTTACGCTCAGGGGCATAGAATCCGAAAATCCCGTAAATATCACTGCTTGGGCTGAGGGGTATTTCATTGGTGTCGCGCAAGATGTCACGGACAATGCTGAAATTCATCTCGAAGCGCACTCCACCGAAGATAACCCAAATTACGAGTGGGTGAGCGCGTTTGCTACAGAGAGGCAGGATAATTGCCAAAAATGCCACACTGACCCCGCAGACGAGAGCCTGCAACTTTTCAACGAGTGGCGCGACGACACCCACGCAAAATCTGCCGCAAACTCGCGCTTTATCAGCATGTATAATGGCACCGATTTGGCGGGCAATCAATCGCCACCCACCACCTACGGGCAAAGCACTGATTACGGTAGATTTCCCCTGCGCCCCGACCCCGAAAAACCCTATTATGGTCCCGGCTATAAATTGGATTTCCCCGAAACGGACGGAAATTGCGCCGCCTGTCACACTCCCGCCGCTTCGGTAAATGCACCTTATGGGATTGACCCAACAACTGTGACCGGCGTAGCAACCGAGGGCGTAACCTGCGATTTCTGCCACAAAATTTGGGATGTGCGCCTTGACCCTGTATCCGGCTTGCCGCTTGCGAATATGCCGGGTGTGCTCTCGTATACAATTTTGCGCCCCCCAGACGGACACCAATTCTTCGCCGGTCCCTTAGACGATGTCGCCCCTGGCGAAGATACTTACTCTCCTTTGCAGCAGCAAAGCCAATTTTGCGCCCCCTGCCATTTCGGCGTTTTTTGGGATACGGTTATCTACAATTCTTTTGGTGAGTGGCTGGAGAGTCCCTACAGCGATCCGGAAACTGGGCAAACTTGCCAAGATTGTCACATGCCTCCCCGTGGCGCAACGCAATTTGCCATAACCGAAGCAGGTGGTCTAGAGCGAGACCCCGCGACCATTTTCAGCCACAAAATGCCCGGCGCAGCGGATGCGGAACTCCTGCAAAATGCCCTCACAATGAACGTAAACGCCCACCAAGCGGAGGGCAAGGTCGTCGTCGAAGTTGAACTCATCAACGACAAAACGGGACACCACATCCCCACAGATTCACCCTTGCGACAACTCATCTTGCTCGTACAAGTCACGGATGAAAATGGAGAAAATTTAGAGCAAATCGAAGGCTCTGTTATTCCAAAATGGGGTGGAATTGGCAACCCAAACGAAGGCTATTACGCCGGTCTGCCCGGCAATGGACATGCAAAAATCCTGATGGAATTATGGACGGAAATATCCCCCACAGGAGCCTACTGGAATCCCACCCACATCCTCAGTGATAATCGTATCCCCGCGATGGAGAGTGATACAACAACTTATATCTTCCAGACTTCCGAAAATTTAGAAACTTCGGAAGTCTCCGTAGAAGTAAAACTACTCTTCCGCCGCGCCTTCATCGAGTTGATGGCACAGAAGGGTTGGGATGATGCGGATATTTTGATGGAGGAGGAAATAATCGAGTTGCCGTAAACAAAAAAGGGTCCGAGTTTTTGAAAAATTCGGACCCTTTGCTTTTAAATTCGTGTCATTCGCAAAATTCGCCCCATTCGTGATTAACAACTCTTTGGTAATAACTCCCTTGCAAGCAAATCAACTACCCGCGATCATGCTGGTATACCAAAGAGAAGAAACTGATTGCAGAAACTGGACGTGGATACTTATTCTTCATTTTTCACAAGTTCCATAGCTGCTTTTCCTGTCAGATGCTCAATCTTGATTTCTACCAGGCATACCGTGCCTAAATCGCTTTCAATTTCTTGCTGTCCTTCTTCAATATAGTCAGGGGAATATTTTTCTACTAAACTTTCAAGAGCAAATATTTTCTCGCTATCTTTCGTTAAAAATCTTGCTCTACCAAAAACAATTACGCTACGGTAAAGAGTGTTAAAAGTTTTTTGTATAACTTCATCTTTTTCTATAATGCAAAAACTTACCTTGTCATTTTTTTCTATGCCGTCAATTTTATGTCCTTTTTTTGCGCAATGAAAAAAGAGTTTATTATCTTTATAAGCATAGCTTAAGGGGACGGTATAAGGGTAATCATCATCGCCTCTTACGCCTAAAACCCCCGAAGTGCAGGTTTGCAAAATCTCAATCGTTTCTGCTTTGGATAATAATTGCTTCTTTCTTCTCATCTCTCTGAACATAATTATTCCCTATTGCTCAATTTGCATACCTGCGAGCATCTGTAATATTCGATGTCTAACAAATTCTCGGCAACAACTCCCCTGCAGGTAAATCTACAACGCGAGAGCCACCAATCGCCGTTTTCGCCACAACGCGACCCGCGTGCGCATCCACCACGCGCCCAATAATTGCTGCATCTTTGCCATATTCATTAGCCTGCATCACAGAAAGCACTTCATCTGCAACATCGGGGGCGACAATGGCGACCAACTTTCCTTCGTTGGCGATATAGAAGGGGTCGAGTCCCAGCATTTCACAGGCCGCGTTGACGGCTGGGTTTACCGGCACTTTCATCTCTTCAAATTCGATTCCCACTTTGGAAACATCTGCCAATTCATTTAGGACGGCTGAAAGTCCCCCGCGGGTTGCATCACGCAAACAATGGATTTCTTTTGTGACTTCGAGCATTTCTGCGATCATTCCGTACAGGGGGGCGGTATCGCTGACAATCTGGCTCTCGAATTCCAGCCCTTCACGTTTCGACATGATCGCCATGCCATGATCGCCCATGGTGCCGCTGACAATAATCACATCATCGGGGCGGGCGTTTTTGGCGGCAATATCTATGCTTTCGGGAATCATCCCAAAGCCAGATGTATTGATAAAAATCCCATCTCCGTGACCTTTGTTGACCACTTTTGTATCCCCTGTCACGATTTGTACACCCGCTTTTTGCGCCGCGCGCGCCATTGAAGTCACCACCGCGCCCAGTGTCTCCATCTCTAAGCCTTCTTCGAGAATGAATCCCACCGAAAGGTAGCGTGGCTTTGCGCCGCTCATGGCGATATCGTTCACGGTGCCGTTTACCGCCAAATCACCAATATCGCCGCCGGGGAAGATGATCGGGCTAACGACAAATGAATCGGTTGAAAATGCCAGGCATCCACCCGCGTTTAACGCACCGATGTCTAAGGTTGTCGAGTCGCCCATTTGCGCAAGCAAGTCGTTATGCAAGAGCGGTGCGAAAAGATGTCCAATTAAATCGTTCATCATCTTGCCGCCCGCGCCGTGCCCCATCACAATTCGCGGGTAATTTTTTAGCGGGATGGGGCAAGTCCATCCATCAAAAGTAGTATCCATAGCCCAATTGTACCTTGATTTTATACATCAAATTCTATAAGATTAGAGCATGAAAAACATCATCGCGCTGCTCACTTTATTTTTAGTAGCTTGTTCTGGGGATGTGGAACCGCAAACGCCCGCGCCCGAACTTGCCTCTGTTGAAGAATCATCGTCCGCGACTGAATCACCTCCCATTATGGGTTCATCTACCCTTGATAAGTTTTCGTTATGGATGGGCGAGACACAACTACGCGGCGCGAATACTTGGCAGAGAATCGTCGTTCCCAAATATGATGGCGATCAATTTCTCGGCGATGAATATATAGGTCCACCCTATACCCAGGCTGATTTTGATGCGCTGGCAGAGCTGGGTGCAAATTACGTCAATCTTTCACATCCCGGCGTTTATACCGAGAGATTGCCTTATCTTTTGGATGAAAAAGTTGTTGAGAATTTAGACAAAATGATAGGGATGGCGACCCAAGCAGATATGTTCGTCGTCATCACCTTTCGCACGGGGCCGGGACGCAACGACTTCACCTTCTACCGCGACGATGATTGGTTTGCCGACGAAGACCTGATCGAAAATCTGTGGAGCGACGAAGATGCCCAAGCCGCATGGGTAGAGATGTGGCAATATACCGCTGAGCGTTATAAAGATAATCCCGTTGTAGTGGGCTATGATTTGATCTGTGAGCCAAACGCCAACGAAATTTTAGACGAATGGGATATAGACGAGTTCTACGCCAATTATGGCGGCACAGTGTACGATTGGAATGAATGGTATCCTGAGATTGTAGAAGCCATTCGCGAAGTGGACGCAGAAACACCCATCTTGGTCGGCGGGGAGGGCTATAGCGTGCTCGATTGGCTACCTTATCTTGATAGAGTAGATGCTGAGAAAATTGTCTACACTTTCCATCAATACGCGCCCTCTATGTACACGCATCAAGAATCAGGTGGAGATAATGCGTACCCGGGTGAATTTGACCTTGATTATGATGGAGAAAATGAACCTTTTGATAAAGCCTGGCTGGTAGATTATCTCTCTCTCTCCAGTGATTTTTCTGATGAGCATGGAGTGCCAGTCGCCGTTAACGAATATGGCGTGGCGCGCTGGTCTGAGGGTGCAAGCAAATTCATGCATGCTGAAATGGGGATTTTTGAAGAACTCGGCATAAATTATGCTCTCTGGGTTTGGGATCCCGATTGGCGAGCGTGGAACGAAGGCGTCAATTTTATGACTTTTCGCTATGGCGCAGATGCAGAGAATAGCGTTGATGTAGAAAACGATTTGCAAAATACCATCACAGATTTTTGGGCAAAAAACGAAATTCGCCCATCCAGTTTTGAATGATGTTCTTGTTCTCAGATGAACCCGAAATTCATGGAGAAGATTTTTTTCTTTTTCTGCGTTCTTCCGTGTACAAATAAGGAAACCCTCATGAACACTATGCGTAAAATTTTTCGCTATCTCAACAAATACTTTATGGTTCCCGCCTTCAAAATGGGGCTGGGCCCCTTTATGGGCAATCCATTCTCTGGTTATATCATGGTCTTGAAAACCATTGGGAGAAAAAGCGGATTGACGCGCAACGCCCCTGTCAATTACGCTATTCATGATGGCAATATTTACTGTCTATCAGGATTCGGGAAGATCGCACATTGGTACAGAAACCTGAGTGCTAATCCGCAAATTGAAATGATTATGCCTTCTGGCTCAATCGCGGGAAACGCAGTCACCATCACTGAAGCGGACGAGCGATTAAGTATGATGCGCCAAGTTTTGAAAAACAGCGGATTCGCCAGCTTTATGTCGGGGATCAATCCCTTCACCATCTCAGATGAAGATTTAATAGAAAAAGGCAAAGAGATGGTCGTCATTCGCATCACACCAAACGGGTTTTTTGCTGGGTCAGCAGACCCTGGTGGTTGGTTGTGGGTGTGGTTAACGGTGGGAACAGTAATTGCACTTTTGCTTATTTTTTTTATATAAGAGTTCAAGGAAACTTGAAGGAAAAATCTTTTTAGTTCTCTTCGCGAATCTTCGTATCAGATTTTTTCAATTCTATATTTAGAAAGGAGACCCGCATGAAAAACGCAATAAAACTCACCCTCATTATCATCCTCGTTGCCTCCCTTCTCATTGCCGCCGCACCGCGCCAAACACCAGAACAGCCTGTTAAGCTCATTTTCATTCACCACTCCACTGGCGAGAATTGGCTCACCGATGGCTACGGCGATCTCGGCCGCACGCTCGGCGAAAACAACTATTTTGTTAGCGACACCAACTATGGCTGGGGACCCATCGGTATCGGCGATCGCACCGACATCCCCAATTGGATAGAATGGTTTGCCAGCGATGAAACGCCAACCTATATGAACGCGCTCTTTAATGAAGGTGGGCAAAATTCATCCTATACGCGTTCCCTCTTCGATCCTGGCGGTGAAAACGAGATTATTATGTTCAAGTCTTGTTTTCCCAATTCCGATCTTTACGGGAATCCCAACGACCCGCCCGGTGATTACGAAGATATTACTGTTTCCGGCGCAAAATACGTCTACAATACCATTCTGCAATATTTTGCCACTCGCCCCGATAAACTCTTCATCGCCATCACGGCACCACCTCTCTCCGATTCCACCAATGCTGTAAACGCCCGCGCCTTCAATAATTGGCTTGTCAACGATTGGCTGGCAGGCTATGAAGGAAGTAATGTGGTTGTTTTTGATTTTTATGACGTGCTGACCGGTCCCAGCGGCGGCGATACGCTCTACTATCCCTCCGACGATGATCACCCCTCAGCAGAGGGGAGTCGGGTTGCGGCAGAGGCATTTGTCCCTCAGCTAAACGATGCTTACAATTGGTGGCAAGCTGGGGACACCTCCGCACCGCCCGTGAGTGAACCTGATCCCGCCGAAGAAACAGAATCTCCGCCCGAACCTTCTGCTCCGCCCCCCGCATCCACCTCCAGCTTAATTGATAATTTTGAAGGTGGAAATCCCGCAAATACCTACGGATGGGAAGCCTACAAAGAGGATACGGGTAATAATCAGATTTTCTGCACGCCCAGCGGCGAGATTGTGAAAAATGGGCAATCTGCGATGAAAATTGACTACGCCATTGAGCTATATTCATGGGCAACTTGTGACCTGACCTACGAAAATCTGCAAAACTGGAGTGAGAGTTCGGGGCTTTCATTTTACGTTTATGCGGCGCAAGAAAACACCTTCTTCAACGTAGATCTTTTCCTCGAAAATGAAGATTATGTCTACGAAGTTTCGCTAGACAGTCACGCAGAATGGACGCAAATTCACATCCCCTGGGCAGATTTCAAACGGGTAGAATGGGAAGAAAATGGCGGCTCGCCCTTTACAAAATCAGACCAAATCATCGGAATCGCCTTTGGTTTCAGCACCCCAGAAGGCATCGAGGAAGCCCCCAGTGGCACAATTTATATTGACGATCTCGCGCTAGGGCAAGCTAGTGCAGAATCCGCAGCTCCCAATCTCGTGTCAGAAATTGACCCTGAGCCAGAAGAAAATATCCCCAATGAAACGCCCGCAGAAGAAGAGCCAAGCAGTAACCCGCTCCCCTGCGTTGGTGGATTAGTGCTTCCGTTGGGCTTGGGTGGATTGGCGTTTTCGCAGAAAAAGAAGAAATGAAAAAACGTGATTTTTAGATTCACGCTTCACAAGAAAAGGGAAAAATGTCTATGAAAGACAAAAATGCCTATCGAAAAATTGAAGTAGGTGGCATCGTTTTATTTTTTTGCATAACCCTCCTTCTTTTGGTTATTAATCCTTCCCAGGGCGTGGATGCAGTTGAGCAAGCCCCAAGCGCAGAGCTGGATGCCTACGCCTATGCCATGCCGCATCGGGGTTGGGCACCGTTGACGGTCTACTTTAGTGCCTTTGGTAGCCAGCCGCAGCTGGGGGAAATTGCTAGCTACGAATGGGATTTGGATGGAAATGGTCTTTATGATACGGATGCCAGTACAGATGGGGGTTATGCCAGCTACACATACACAAAACCGGGGGAATATCTTGTTCCCGTGCGCGTAACCGATGACACGGGGCGTTCATCCACCGCGCAAACGATGGTCACGGTGAAGCACCCTTCCTCGAGCAGTGTAGATTATTGGACGGTCTTTGATGATTCGCAGGTGCGAAAAGTGGAGTTGCAAATCACTCAAGCAAATTGGAATGCGATGTGGGAGCAGCCCGAATCGAAAACCCGTGTTGAAGCGGATGTCATCCTTTTCGGTGATTTGGTCGAATCAGTGGCTGTCAGCATGAAGGGCAATGGTTCTTTGGGTGGTTCTGGTGAAAAGAAATCGTGGAAGATCGACACCGATTATTTCATTGCCGAGCAGGAATATAAGAATTTGAAGCAGTTTCTTTTCCATAATAATTTTATGGATGCTTCGATGTTGCGGGAGAAGATGGGCTACGAGATGAGCACTTTTGCGGGCGTTCCTGCCGGGCACACGGCCTATGTCGAGTTTTGGATCGATATTGAGGATGATGAAAATCCATCTGAGTATTGGGGTGTGTATACGATGGTCGAGCGACCTGATTCTAAATATGTGCGCAATCGCTTCGGGGATGATAACGGGATTGGCAACCTCTACAAGGCAGATGCATGGTTCGAGCAGGGGGCTGCCGACCTAGCCTATTACGGGGATGATATTGAAGATTATCCAAAACCTCGGGGAGATGTCGCATACGGTCTTCGAACCAATAAAGATGAAGCTGATTACAGCGATATCATCCAACTATGCTATGTGATCGACGGCGTCCAATATGAATCCGAATCTGCTTTTACGCAGGCTTTGGAGCAAGTCTTGAACGTGGATGGTTATCTGCGCTATACGGCAGTCCTGATGACACATCAAAATTTGGATACTTATCAATATACGGGCAATAACTATTTTATTTATAACGACCTGACAACGGGTAAATTTGAGTTTGTGGCGTGGGATTTGAACAGCGCGTGGATGGGCAATCCTGAATTTCCGCTATATGGCGAGAAATGTTGTCAAGGACCGGTGCAGTGGGCACCGCTCTATACGAAGGTTTTTCAGGTCGCGCGTTATCGTCAGGACTATGCCGCTTATGTAGACTTACTAACTCGCTATTGGTTTAGCGATAATTATTTTCCCGTACGGGCGGCGTATTGGCAGGAGATGGTTTCGCCTTATTTAGCTGCTGATATAGCCTATGTTGGCGAATCGGCACTTTACTCGCTGGAGCAATTTACGAGCGAGCGTAATCAGTTGGTGATGCTAACCAGTCAGCGCAGCCAGTATTTGCAATCGTTGATTTCTTCGGGGCAGTGGAGAACGATCATCCCTGAGCCGAATGTGGATTTGAATACGGAGGGGAATGTCAATGAAATGCACTAAACAGGAATTAGATATCGGGAGAAGAACATGAAAACAAAAAACAGAAGATTTTTCTTCACGACCGTACTTGTCTTACTCTTCATCTTGCCGACCATTGTGCTTGCACAGGGCAATGGCTTCACGGAAAGTTTTGACGATGCTACTTTGATGGAATGGGAAGCCCCCGGTGCCACAGTTGAAGAAGGGGTGCTCAAGATCGCTGATGGCGGCTTTGCCCTCCATTTTGGCGATTGGTTTGAGATCACGCTGACGCTTAAATTCAGATTTTCCGGTGAAGGGGAAGGGGTTGTCAATTACTATTTCCGTGACGAGGGACGTTATGGGGTGGTTTTTAGCGAAAATATGCTTTTCCTTGAAAAAGAGACCCCACAGGGAATGGAAACTTTGGGTGATGCTAAGGCTGCCACGCTTCAGCCTGACACATGGAATGATCTCAAAATTATCGTTAGTAATGGTCAGCATCAAATCTATCTAAATGATGAATTACAGGTCACCATCACAGACTCAAACCCGCTCGAAACGGGCGCAGTCATGTTCAACTCTCGTGGGCTGACGCTTGAATTTGACGACCTGAGCGTGCAAGGCACACCTAGTCATGGCGCTATGCTCGAAGGCGAGCCTCCGCCCGAAGGGGAAGAGGCGCTACCAGAAGATGAAGCCCCGCCCATGATCGATGGTGTGCCAGAAGTTGGTAAAACGAATGCTCCAACCACTGACACAACCCAACCCACAAACACCTCCCAAACAAAGGATAGTCTCATGCAAGAACTCTTCTCCAGCCAAGCCAACCCTACCGATCTGACCACCTTTCTCATCAATATGGTGCTGGCCGCTATCGCTGCCTTCATCCTTAGCCTCGTCTACATTCATTGGGGATCATCGCTTTCGAATCGCCGCAAATTTGCCGCTAATTTCATGCTGATGACCATTACGACCACCTTCATTATTCTCGTTGTTCGCTCATCGGTGGCACTCAGTTTGGGCTTGGTCGGTGCGCTTTCCATTGTTCGTTTCCGTACGGCGGTGAAAGAGCCAGAAGAGTTGGCCTATCTTTTCTTCGCCATCGGGATCGGAATCGGCTTGGGAGATAATCAGCGACTGATCACTCTGCTGGCTTTGGTAATCGGGATTATCATCATCGGATTAAATAAGCTGCTCCGCCGCGCCGAAGCGGACGTGAACCTGCACTTGTCCATTGCAAGTCAACAGCCTGCCAAAGTAGAGTTGGAGCAGATCGAATCTGTCCTTCGGCAACATACGGCCAAAATGAAACTCCTCCGCTTCGATGAAACAGCCGAGATGCTCGAAGCAGGTTTCCTCGTCGAATTTCAGGAGATGGGTCAATTAAACGTGACCAAGCAAGAATTAAGAGCACTCTCTGAAAATATCGAAATTACTTTTATGGACAATAAGGGAGTCTGGTAGTCCCATCCCTTCAACCGGCTCAGGACATCGCCTAACCTTCCCCAAAAATGGTTAAAACTTCGTGATACTTCGTGTATCTTCGTGGATTCTAAAATGAACACTTCCCCAACAATCCGAGAATATCGCTACGAACGTAAATTCCGCGTCGAAGACCTCGATGATGTTCAGGTGCGGATGCTTGTAAAACGTCATCCCAGTATTTTCTACTCACCCTACCCACCGCGCTATATCAATAATCTTTATCTTGACACACTGAATATGGGAAATTACCATGCCAACGTCAGCGGCGTGGGCGAGCGGCAGAAAGCGCGCATTCGTTGGTATGGCGATCTTTTTGGCAAGATCACTAAGCCCGTTTTAGAATTTAAGGTCAAGGATGGTTTGGTTGGCGCAAAATACAGCTATCCTTTCCCTACTTTTTCTTTTGATACCAGTTTCTCTCAAAAAGGTTTTCAAAAACTTATCGCAAATGCTGATCTGCCCGATGACGTTCGCTGGCAATTGCGGGGCATGAGTGTGGTTTTGTGCAATCGTTATTATCGTTGGTATTACGTCACGAAGGATGAAAAATATCGCGTCACGGTCGATAAAGAAATGCGTTATTATCACATTCGACAAACTGGCAACCATTTTCGGCATCAATTTCTTGACCCCAAAGCCATCGTTGTGGAGTTAAAATATGCTCGTGAGCTAGACCCCTACGCCGATAAAATTGCGGGCTTTTTCCCCTTCATCATCACCCGTAATTCGAAATATATCACCGGCATCGAGCAGGTTTATCAATGAAAACAAAAGAAGCCCGTCAATTTGGAAATCATCTCGCCACCCTCCTCAGCGAGGATAATCTTGACGAAGCCTATGCCTTCCTCGAACCCATTCTCGCCCAAAAGATGCCCTTCCGCAGTCTCGATCTAATCGGTGAGCAGCTTGGCACAGTGCCAAAGGATTTTGTGGATGCCTTCACTCGCCTTATCGCATCTCATAAAACCATGGGCGGATGGGTGGTCATTGCCAGCGCATTAAGAAAATGGATTCCAATGGATATGGAGAGTGCCCTCGCACGTTGCCCGGAACTTGCCATTCCCGCAGATATTTGGTACGCAACCGATATTTTTGGCGAGCGCATCCCTGGGCCCAGCTTGCTTGCCGACTTCGACAAAGCTTTACCCCTCCTCGAACAGTGGCGTTTCCATGAGAGCCGCTGGATGCGACGCATGGTCGGTGTAGCGATCCACTTTTGGGCAAAACGCTCAAAAGATAAACCGGAGCTTATCTCGCGCGTCCCGGAGTTGCTCAACTTTCTGGAACCAACCTTCGAAGAATGGAATATGGACGCGGTCAAAGGCATTGGCTGGAGTCTGAAAACACTCGGGAGATATTATCCCGAGATCACAGCCCCGTGGCTGGCAAGACAAAAAACTCGCCGACATCGTGCCATCATGATGAAAAAGGCGATCACTTATTTTGATGATGAGCATCGCTCACTGGTATTGGGAGAATAGATGCCCCGCCGCACCGAATTCATCCCCTATAAACCTAAAATCATTCTCAACAAACACAAACGCGCCGACCACTGGTTCTGGACGCGCTATACCGCCTATCCCTACAAAGGCTGCCAGCATGGTTGTCAGTTTTGTTACTGCCGCGAGCAGAAATTCTCTCCCTTTGATGACCCGAAGGATTTTGCCTACACCATCCACGTCAAGGAGAATGCACCCCAGCTTTTGCGCAAGGCGATTGCGCGCGCGAAAACTGATTTGATCTTCACCGGCGATTATCAGCCTGCTGAAAAGAAATTCAAACTCTCCCGTCAAATGCTCGAAGTTTGCCTTGAGCGGAATTTCCCCGTTTTTATCCTCGAGCGCTCCCCGCTCATTTTGCGCGACCTCGATTTGCTGACCGAGATTAATGCCCACGCGGTTGTAGCAACGGCTTTTAGCATCATCTCCACACCGGATTCTGCCTATTACGAACGCATCCGACAAATGGAGCATCTTGCTCCATCACCTGAAAAACGTTTCAAGGCGATGGAGCAGTTTGCGCTCAAAGGTATCCAGACCGGAACGTGTATGATGCCCCTCCTGCCGGAACTTTGCGATACGGATGAAAATCTCGAATCGATCATTAAGTGGACGGCCGATCACGGTGGGAGTTTTGTGCTGGCTTCAGGCTTGACCCTCTCCGATCAGCAGCGTACCTTCTTCTTCAACGTGCTCGCTGAGCGTTTCCCTGATCTGGTGCTTGACTACGAAAAACATTATCCCGCCGGAAAAAGCTATGGTGCAGTCGATGGGAGCTGGCGTAGAAAGGCATTAAAGATACGCGAGCTATGCGAGAAATATGGTATCAAAGACAGGATGCCGCGCCCTATCATCCCAGGTGACAAATTTGCAACGAATAAGCGCATTGTCGAGATTTTGGCGGATAAGCTCTACCAAATGGAATTGGAGCGTGCTCATAAATCTCGGCTTTGGGATTACCGTAAAGCCGCTTGGGCTATCGAAGATTTGAAGCAGGAAGTTAAGCTAATTTACCGAACGATGGGGCTGAAGGGGTTGCAGAGTATTGAGAATGTTGGGGAGGAGATGGGGAGAGTTGTCGAGGGTTTGTTACTGGAACTAAACTGACTTTTTTAGATTTTGTGAAGATTAATGCCCCCAGTAGGGTATTGAATTATCAATAAGATTATTGTACTCTGTAATAGATTAAATCATTTACTTACCTTTGAACGATTACACTAAAAAGACATCATTACTGGCATAGATGTTGGAGATAGCTTGGTGAATAAAATTCGCTCCTTATTTCTCTTTCTGATTATGGTGTTTTTTGTGTTTTCTCTTCGATGGGAGATAAAAGCTGACGCCGAGCAGATATTCCTTTTTGGCAAGCAAGTTTGGGGCAAGAGCGGCACGGGAACTTATTCCATCCAAATGCGGGGATGCAGGAAAATCCTGCAAGTATTTCTATCTCAAAAACGAATTTTGGCAATGGCGTAATTATCTTGGAGAATACGGAGTAGGCATATGATGTTCTTGAGTGCTTGCGGAGAAGCACTAGCGGGCAAAACCTTTGTCTGGATTAATGTGCCATTGGATGGACTGTCATTCCTGGATATGCAACCGATCAAATATAGAGGGTCATTCCACAAGTGCGAGTGGTGTTGGCCGTATTGAAATATGGGTTGATAGGGTGTTGCTAAGGATAATCAATAGTCCGACCATGGATGGCAGCAATTCGGAATATGAACTGGATATAATTTATCCAGTTTTTCTGCCAATTATTTTTTAGTATGAAGCCTATCAATTTTGCGGTGATGTTAGGTGTTCTCGAAAAATGGGACAGATTTTTTGAGACCTTTCCTTCAATTTATATGCTTTGGGAACTTTTCGGCCTCTTTGTTATGGTGAAAACTTGTGAGATGAACACATTTTTTGCCGTTTGGGTGAGAAAAAAATATCCTTTCGGCTAATTTATAAGCCCGCAGCATATTAGACAATAATTATCTTATTCATATTCCGAATTGCTGCCATGGATGGTCAATTGGCAACTTTTAATATAGAATGGACTTCGCCTGAGATGGGCGAATATGTGATTTTGGCAGTAGCTTAAGGCGCGGATGGTGAGAGTAGCAGCCCTGATTCAGCGTGTGGAAACGGAGCACGCTTGGGTTTTCGATTAGAAAGAAAAGCAAAACAGGAGGTCTGAAATGAAAAATAAATTCTATTTTATAGTTGTGTTGATGATTTTTATCTTTGCATGCAATATGCCTATGTCAAGGGATACATCTCCCCCCTTGCCTAATGAAGGGGGACAACCAATCCCGCAGGTTCAGGGTGATGGACTGCCTGCGCCCCCCCAGCTGGAAAATACCCTTGTACCAACGGCAAGCCCCGAGCCTACTGTGGTTCATATCACTCAACCAGGGGAGCCTAGTCGCATCCGCACCTGGGTGACGGATAGATCATCCGCGCAATATGCTTCTGAGCATCGCTCTGTGGCTGATGGTTTTGATCAAAATTTATTTGAGCGTCCTTTTACAGCCGGTGAGATGACCTACCAGCCTTATCTTGATCTTACTAAAGTAGAAATGGGTGAAGGTGGGGAGTGGATTTATGTCATTTTGCATCTTGAAGGTGCTCCGCCTGAAGGATCTGAAGCGTTTTACGCCATCGAACTGGACCTCGACCGGGACGGGCGCGGTGATTGGCTGATCGGCGCGACGATGCTTGCCTCCACCACCTGGACGACCGATGGCGTAAAAGTGTGGCGCGATTCAAATAATGATGTTGGTGGTTCTAAACCGATGACCTCCGAAGCCCCTCTTTCTGGCATCGATGGTTACGATGAGTTGGTCTTCGATGCCGGGCAGGGTGCTGATCCCGATGCTGCCTGGGGGCGCATTGATCCGGCTTCCGCCCAGCGTATCCAAGTGGCTTTTAAGCATAATGTGATTGCTTCCGCCGATACTTTCCTGTTTGGAGGCTGGAGCGATGAAGGTGCCAAAGAAGTAGCCTGGTTTGATTATAACGATCACTTTACTCTGGTAGAGGCTGGTTCCCCGTTGAGTAATTCTCAATACTATCCTCTGGCAGCCCTCTTTTCAATGGATAATACCTGCCGATGGGGCTATGGTTTTGAACCAACGACTCCTTATCCGGGGTTGTGCCCCTTACCTGAACCGACAGCCGTTCCCCCAACACCTCCGCCTGACCCAACGCCCGAAATTTGTTTCCCGCCAACGAGCTATGTATGCAATAACTGGAATTACACAACCTGCCAGTGTGACGACCCGCCACCCAGTTGCTCGCCACCACCACAAGGTTGCGGCGCGAATTCTTCATGGGCTCCATACCCAGATTGCTATTGCGCACCTTACTAACCGACTAAATTGGAGAAAAGCTGCCAAGTCTCCAAACTTGGCAGCTTTCAAAATCACTAAATTATTTTGGACGCTTAGGAATAAGCCTGATCCCCTTATAGCAAGATCACCAAAAACAGGATAAACCACCGAATTATTGAACTGGACAGAAGAAATTTGTATCTTGAATTATATATGTACTAATGGAGGAAAACGCTAATGAACAAAACTCGCTTACTCTTTTTGATTTTGGCATTTGCCCTTTCGGGATTAACCGCCTGTACAGCAAATGCCGAATCTGTTCCGAATGCGTGGATAGACCATCCGCGTGATGGAGATGTATTTGCCTCGGGAGAGACTATCATGATCATGTCGCATGTTTTTGCGAAGAACGGTGTGGCTGAAGTCGTTCTTTCGATCAACGGAATCCCTTTCAGGCGGGATGTACCCGTTGAAGCCGGGCAGGATTTTGTCTCCATTGAGCAAGATTGGGTCACGGGCGAAGCGGGGATCTATATCCTTCAGGTGAATGTTTACGACACGCAGGGACAATCCGGTAATCCCGCTGCCATCTCAGTCGAGGTGATTGGTGGCGTTGCCCCCGATGCCCCGACGCCCACGCTGGTCGTCACGCCAACGCTTGTCCCGACCGGCATCCCCACGAATACGCCTACGCTTGTTCCGCCGACACCGACATTCGTGCCGGACGTGCCGACTTATACGCCCACATCGCCGCCCCTGCCACCTGCTGATAATACCCCGCCGCCCGCGCCCACACCTGCCGTTCCCGCAAACGGATTGGAATTGAGCTGTCCTATTACATCACAGACTTTGGTCTGGATGCCTGTCACTGACCCCAGCGGTATTGATGGCTATTATGTAAAGCTCGAGCGCGAATCAACACCCGATAATTGGGTCTCGTCGGGCGGATTCGGACCCCTCAGCGGCAAACAGGTGAACGTACCCGTAGACTGTGGCGGACGTTACCGCTGGATGGTGCGCGCGCAAGACGGTGCTGGAAATTACAGTGGCTGGTCGTCGCCTTCAACTTTTTCAGTTTCGCTAAATTAGGGGTGGGAGGTTGAGATGAGTTACGAAAAAACGCTTATATCACGTTCAAATAAAAAATCCAAACTCCCGCTGATTTTGGGGTGTTCAGCTCTTTTAGCTATTCTCGTTGTTGTCGTGCTTTTGGGCGGCTATTTTTACACCACCACCAGTGCTTCGGGACAATCGGTTATTTCGATTCGCTCGCCCCAGAATGGCGATATTCTAGTCACTGGCGATCCGGTGCAAATCAGTGCCCTCGCTCGCGATGATGACAAAGTTACGCGCATTGAACTCTGGGTCGACAGCGTTCTCGTCGATGTGCAAGAAAGCAACGTGCCCGGCGGCATTAACCCCTTCCCGCTACTGACTACCTGGTACCCGACCGAAGGTTCACATACATTGATTGTGCGCGCCTTCGATGGGCGCAACGATGATTTCCAGGCTACCATTTACGTGGGGGCAACTGCGATTGCAGATAGAGATTTGGATGGCATCGCCGATGATGTGGATGTCTGCCCCGATCAACCCGGCACGCAAGCAGCAGATGGATGCCCCGACCGTGATTTTGACGGGGTCACTGACGCAATCGACGCTTGTCCCGACGAAGCAGGTTTACCGCCAACAGGCTGCCCCGCCCCCAGCGAAAGCGATCGCGATGGAGACGGGATGCTCGACTCAGCCGATACCTGCCCCGATGAAGTCGGCTCCCCGCTGGCAGATGGCTGCCCCGACGCCGATGGCGACGGCACGCCCGACAGCACCGATGCCTGCCCATCAGAACCCGGCGCAGGCACCGATGGCTGCCCCGAAGCCGATGGAACGCTGCCCCCAGACCCCGCTCCCGGCGGCGAAGAACCACCGCCCGAACCCCGCCCCGGCGATGATCCCCCCGACCCCGCTGATGATGAAGAGCCGGAAGCAGGCGGCGACCCCGTACCCTTTGATTCGGGCGCACCCATCTCTATCGAGATCGAAGCCTATGAGTTTTGGATTCCTGGTCAAGTTTACGATGATGTCTGGTGCTATGTCCGTCTTGGTGATGAAGATCCGCGCCGCTATGATTTTGAAACACTGGGGGATGATTACTGGAATATCGAAGAAGAATTAGCTGGCGAAAATAGTGTGCGGATATTGCACGAAGAGAATATCCCTTTGAATCTCTCATTGTGGTGTTGGGGCTCCCGTTCTGGCGAAGAGCCGATCAATTTGGGCGAAATGGTAGCCTTGCATCCACCAGGAGAATGGGATGGTCGAGAATTGACAGCTGCTTCAGTTCAAGTACGTATCCGTTACAGAATTTGCACCCCATCTTGCGATGAGAGTGCCTTCCCTGCGCCGCTCCTCGCACCGCCCACCTTTGGACCCATAGGCGAAGGTCCCTACCGCATTGGTTGGCGCTGGGATGGTGATGAAAGTCTCATAGATGGTTTTGGTTTATTTGTCCTTAACGAGAATGAAGACGAGTTGCTCTGGACAGTCTTAATCGACAATCCATCAGCGCGCTTCTTTGATGTAGAAGACTACATGCCTGCCTGCGGTGAAACTTTCCAGTTTGTGATGGTTGCGGGCAGCTTTGCAGAAGAAGGCATCCGTTCGCCGATGAGCAATACGCAGCACTGGGTTGGTGCCCCCTGCACCTATTCGGCAACAGTTATGTTCACCACCCTCAATGTGCATAATCCGCCTGCCGATGAGCAGGGGCTGCATCGTCCGGGCCCCATTTATGGCAGTTTTTGGGCATCCAACGGTACAACAACAGAAGTATTAGAGTTTGATGCCTGCTGGTGCTATTTTGGACCTGGATATACATTATGGGGCACTTGCGAAGGACTAGAACTGCAAAGCGGCACATATGCCATCAACCGTGATATTTTTGGCTGGATAGATAGAGCAAAAGCCAGTTGTCTCGGCGATGGTTGCCGAAGCAATAGCTTCCATGCCCCATCTAGTGCAACCCTCCACATTCCTTTCGAAGATGGAGACGACCTCACCATTGGTGGCCGTGTCATGGATTGTGATGCAAGGAATTCTAATGATGTCGTTTTTGAAGAGCAAGGCGGCATCAGAATCAATGTAGATGATTTGGACTACCTGACCATCCCGCAGCCTTTTGGATTGCTCGGCGATCATATCAACCTGAATAGCTTTATTCGATTGGGGCGATGACGATGAAACGGATATCTTTCGCCCTAATGCTTTTGACGTTAACGATATTTGCCTGCACCCTCGGAGAATCGCCCCCGATTCAAACGGAATCTGAACTTGCTCCCCTTGCCTCAACATCTTCTGCGCCTCTAGCAGATTTACCTCTTCCCCCGCCATCTGGCAATCTGATTCAGCCAGAAAACTTTGAATACCTCGGCACATTTCGGCTGCCGGATGCTTCGGGCGGGTCAAATTGGGAGTACAGCGGTCACGGGCTGACCCACCGTCTAGCCGCCGACCAAGCCCAAAACGAGTATGGCTCGCTCTTTGGATTTGGACATGACCAATATCTGCAGGTTTCCGAGATTTCTATCCCTGAGCTGGTCATCTCCAAAAATCTGGATGATCTGAATACAGCTACAACCCTGCAACCCTTCGCCGACATCACAAACGGACTTTTTCATCCCGAAGAAATGAGCATCCCTCGCGCAGGGATAGCCTATCTTGATGGGTATTTGTATTTTACTTTTGGCCAGCATATCCAGGATTTTGAACCTTCGCATGGTTCTGCAAGTCTTGATTTGGCGAATCCACAAGCAGAGGGTGCGTGGGGATTTGGTAGCTATACCAATTATGTCACCAACGACTATCTCTTCGAAATCCCGCCGGAATGGGCGGTGGCTTTGGGCGGGCGTTCTCTGGCAAGCGGACGTGCCCGCGAAGGTCTCTGGAGCGGACGCGGTCCCGGACTCTTTGCTTATAATCCCGCGTATGTTGAGGGTGGAGTACTGACAGATATTGCCCCCCTTTTGCTCTATGGCGTTCAAGAGGAGAATATGCCAGATATTCGCAGCGATGAGAACATGGCCGTGACCGATTATCACGACGCCGCCCACTGGTGGGGTGGCGCATGGCTCACGGCGGGGGAAAATGCGGCAGTCATTTTTGCGGGGACAAAAGCGATGGGTAATGAGTGGTATGGATTTGCAAATGGGGTTGTCTGGGATCATAAATGTGCTGAGACTAATTCATGCCCAGAAATGCCCGATTGGCCCTACGATGATCGTGGTTTTTGGGCGGAGGATTATCAGGCACAGATTATTTTTTATGATCCTGCGCAATTGGTAGCTGTCGCAAATGGCGAGTTGGAAAGCTGGCAGCCACAACCCTACGCCACGTTGGATTTAACCGAATATCTCTTTGACCCCGAGCTAAATTTTGAGAACTACAAGCGAGATTTGGTTGGTGCGATAGCTTTTGATCGTGAGCATAGTTTGCTCTATGTAATCGAGCGACTAGCGGATGAGTATAAATCTGTAATTCATGTCTGGAAGATTGTCGAGTGATAAGTGAGCATCTAAAAACAACTTCCCGAAAAGCGCACCACAGAGACACGGAGAACACAAAGTTTTTCTCTGTGGTCACAAAGAAACTCTTCGTGACCTTTGTGACTTTGTGGTGATTTCTTAGAAACTTATTTCTAGATGATTACTAAGTTTTCAGAGATAACGAAAAATAAAAAGAGCAAAAATTCGTAAATTTACAAGATGCGATTCTCAAATCAAAAAAGGGCAGTGACCAGGGAGAGAGTTGCCATTTTTGAATTCTGATCTTTTAAGAAGAAAGGCAGAATTCTACCAAAACCTATATTGACCAGAAAATATCTCCTTGATAAAGTTATCTCCACTTAAGTTTATATAGATTTTCGAGTTTAAAAGGGTTTATGAATAAAAAAATTACAAATGACTGGCTTAGCCTAAGCGATGTCGCAAAGATGCTGGGAGTACACTCCAGCACTGTGCGGGCATGGGCAGATCAGGGTGTCTTGCCTGTTTATCGTACAGAGGGAGGGCACCGCCGTTTTTTACAAGATGAAATCAATTTGTGGGTGCAAACATCCCGCCAGAAAAAGGAAGTTGACCCAGAGCGTGCCTTGCGGGATGTTCTTAAGCGAATCCGATTTAAAATTGGGGAAAATCAGCTCGAATCTGAAAAATGGTATCAGAAATTGGATAATGATGCTCGTCTTAAATATCGAATGAGCGGTAAAAATCTCATGCAAAGCCTTGCAAGCTATCTCAGTGCAGAGGGTGAAGATGCCATTGCAGAAGCCCGCTCTCTGGGCTACGAATATGCCTCGCGCGGCCGAAGATATGGTCTCAGCATTATTGACGCAACCTGTGCCTTTTTATTCTTCAGAAACGCGCTTTTAGAAGCGATGATCGCTGTTTATCTTGATGCACGCGTTTCAGATACAGAATCATGGGGAGATATGCTTTCTCGCATCCATGCTTTTACAGATCAGACAATGCTTTCGCTGATGGAAACCTATCAAGCCTTTGAAAAGAACAATCGTTAAGAACTTTCATAATTTCATTGCCCCGTTCATCAGAGCGGGGCTTTTCATTTAACGGGTATAATCAGCACATCTCAAAAATGGAGTCATAAATGTCCCTGCTTGATCTGCCTTTCTTGCTTGAAACCCGTCGAAATCACGCCCTTGAACATGCCACGCTGCAAATTCTTTCGCCAAAATATCCTGCCCGTCCGCTGGGTGGACATTCCAACCCAACCGGATTTATGATTTTTGGGGATATTCATCTAGATGACCTCCGCGTTGCGGCAGATGAGGCCTTTGGTCGTTTGCGCGCTGGTGAACGCGATCTCGCCATTCATCCCGGTTGCGGAACCAACTACGCGACCTCGGGCTTGCTTGCCGGTTCTCTGGCTTGGTTCGGGCTTTCAGGCAAAGGCGCGTGGTATAAAAAACTCTGGCGCATCCCCTTCGTTTTGCCTTTAGCGGTACTCGTTTGGGGGTTGAGCAAACCGCTGGGTCCCAAGTTGCAAGCTAAGGTCACGACCGAAGCGAATCTTGGGGATATGGAAATTGTCTCGGTGCAGAAAATCCGCCCTTCTTTGCATCGTGTGATTACAAGATAATCCTAAAAAATGGTTTCGATACATTCCTCTAAGAACATTCGGGACTACTCAACCAACAGCGCATTTTTATCAACTGAGTGGAGATTGAGTAGGCGATGCTTTTCGACGTATCGAAATCGTAGAAAATAGAAACTATCCTATGGCTAAAAACACCTTACGCATCCTATATATCTACGGTGACGATGAGTTTGCTCGCGCGCAGCGGCTCAAAAAAGTGAAACTGCGTGTAGATAAAGATGGGATGAATACCACCGAACTTGATGCGCGCACGATGAGAAAAGATGAGATAAATATGGCGGTCAATGCGATGCCATTTTTATCTGAGCGGCGATTGGTTTTTCTTGAAAAACCCTCGGGGGAATATAGAGGCAAAAATCAGCGCGCAGATT
>Ga0209042_1000866_pt1 | contig 26688 bp, 18 predicted proteins | sample SaaInlV_200m_DNA_6_FD_184649 | JGI IMG/M metagenome (GOLD analysis project Ga0209042, IMG submission 184649) | Marine microbial communities from expanding oxygen minimum zones in the Saanich Inlet - SI037_S2LV_200m_DNA (SPAdes) (version 2) | ecosystem: Environmental > Aquatic > Marine >...
GTAGCGGTATGGCAGTAAGAAAGACAGCAGATTTCTTCGGCATCAACGCCGCTGATATCCTCGTCGTCGCTGATGATGTCGCTATCGACTTCGGAATGGCAAGAATACGCCCAAAAGGCGGTGCAGGAGGACATAACGGCCTCAAAGATATAACACTGCACCTAGGGACAACAAAATACTGCCGACTAAGGATAGGGATCGGAGACAGAGAACATGGTGACCTGTCGGGACATGTCCTCAGCGGCTTTAACAAAGAAGAAAAGGAACGCCTCGATGATATCGTCGTCGATGGCGCCGATATAGTACGGCGATGGTGCCGCGAAGATATCATAACGATAATGAATGATGTCAACGTCAAGCAAAAAAGTTCCACTGAAAATGAAGAAAATAAAGAACAAGAAGAAACCCCTAAAGAATAAGGGATAGGAGAACATAATGATAAACAAAGAGAAAAAGAATCTATATGAAGGGATGTATATCCTGTCGTCAACACTTAGCGATGACGCCAGAAAAAAAGCCCTAGATAAAATCGTCGTAGAAATAACGTCACAGCACGGTGAGATACATAAAATCCACGAACAAGGAAGACGTAAGCTCGCTTATGAGATCGATGGACATCTAGAAGGATATTACTACTTGATATATTTCTCAATAGCACCGTCGGCGATAGAAGAGCTGTGGAAAGAATACCACCTCAACGAAGACCTTGTACGTTTTATGACGATACGCGCCGAAGAGGTTAAAGAAACATTAGAATTTAAAACTTTAGAAGAAAAATAAAAAATAAGGAGTCAAAATGATGATGGGGAACACCTCACAGGGACCAAAAAGACGGAAGCCTTTCGGACGTAAAAGACGTAAAACGTGCCCGTTCACATCTGCAGGGATAAAGCCAGCAGATATCGATTATAAAGACGTAGAGACATTGAAGCGATTCATCACAGAACGCGGAAAGATTTTACCTCGAAGAATAACAGGCATCTCGGCAAGCCACCAAAGGAAGCTTTCCAGCGCAATAAAATTAGCGCGACATGTCGCCCTTCTGCCTTTCGTAGCAGAAGAATAAAAGAAGAATTATAACGTATATAAAAGGAGTTAATACCAATGACAAAACAGAGTGAACTACTTCTTCTTGAAGACGTCGAAGGCTTAGGACGTAGCGGTGACATCGTTGTCTCTAAAGCAGGATATGCTCGTAATTTCCTTATGCCTAAAGGATACGCCGTCCTCGCTGACAACAACGCTAAACGTATGCAGTCGCGACTACAAGAAGAACGTTTGAAAAAAGCTGCCCTAGACAAAGAACAGTCCGAAGCAGTAGCAAAACTTGTTAACGATATCACAGTAACAACAGAGGTTAAAGTCGACAACGAAGGGCATATGTATGGCTCTGTTGGTACGGCAGATATCGCAGCGTTACTAGAACAGCAAGGCATCGCTGTAGAGAAACGTAGCATAAAACTTAAGCATCCAATAAAGAAGGCTGGTATCTACGACATCACACTAAATCTAAAAGAAGATGTCGATGCTGCTTTCAAGCTTAAAGTTATGCCTGATGAAGCAAGCACGTTCGTCTTCAAAGAAGAAGAAGACGAAGTCCCAGCTGAAGAAACACCAGTAGTTGAAGAAGCTCCTGTCGCCGAAGAAGCCGAAGTGGCTCCCGTCGCAGAAGCCGAAGAAGCTCCTGCTGTCGAAGAAGCTCCTGCCAAAGACGTTACTGAATAATAATGCTGAAACTATCGTCTCCGGCGAAAGTCAACCTATTTCTTAAAGTGGTACGCCGTCGTGACGACGGCTTCCACGATATCGTCTCGCTATTCCAGACGATATCATTAGAAGACAGGTTGACTTTTTCTTTTTCAGAAAAAGACAAAGTCTCATGCTCAGATCCCTCCATCCCTACCGACGGAAGGAACCTCGTAAACAAAGCACGAGACCTCTTCCGTAAAAAGACGGGCACCGACGCCACATTCGATATCGCCATAGAGAAAAACATCCCAGCAGAAGCAGGCCTCGGCGGAGGAAGCAGCAACGCCGCAACAACACTATGGGCGCTAAATACCCTAGCAGGAAACCCTGCTACACACGACGAACTAAGAGAATGGGCTTCAGAACTCGGCTCCGATGTGGCATTCTTCCTGTCGCACGGCACAGCACTCTGCACAGGACGCGGAGAGAAAATAAAAGAACTGCCACCACTGCCACAACAAGATATATGGATAGTAAAACCCCACTACGGCCTGTCAACACCCCTCGTATACAAAACCCTCGACCCCACAACAATAACACCCTGCGACGCAGAATCACTAATATCAAACTTCTACAACAATAACCCACAATACGTCAACGACCTCGAAACTCCAGCCTTCACAATAACACCCGAACTCTCAGCCCTTAAAGACACCCTCCTCGCCAACGATTACGACGCTGTCCTCATGTCAGGGTCAGGAACAAGTATCTTCTGCATAGGAAATACCACACCACCCACAATCCCAAACACAACAACCTTCAAAACAACATTCATCAATCGTTCCACAGATTCCTGGTACTAAATGTCATCTGACAAAACATCAAACCTTTGTACCTTGTGTTTTCGTGGTTTTCAATGCGCTTTTTCAATGGATTTTGGCATGGTTCAAAACATGCCATTTTATGGTAACGGTTGATTCTACCATAGAGATCATAAATAGCGGATAGAAGAATTTCAGAATAGGACTTTCTACCACAGAGACACGGAGAACACAGAGGAAGAAAAAGATCTGGCTGGGGGATGCTCCCCCAGACCCCCAGACCCCCAAAAGAAAATCCTCGGGGTTCTAGGGGTGAAACCCCTAGCCCGCCCTATTTCTCTCTGTGTTCTCTGTGTTCTCTGTGGTGAAAATTCTATTTCTATTCCTAAATCCGAATTTTTTGGGGAGCTTCACCTTCGCAAGTTTTATCATCTGTTACTCAACTTTGAACTATCCCTGGATTTTTAATCAGATATCATGTAAAATAGATCGTAACTAATTTAATAAGAGGGCATTATGAGCACCAGCACTTCAGCGATCAATAGAATTATCCAATCGGTAGCCAATTATGGTGTTATGAATGAAGTAACATCATATGAGCTAGATGGTCATCAACAATTTTTAGCTTCACTTCACTGCCACACCAGCCTTTTGATGTTATCTAGCGATATTAAGATAGCAAAGCCGGGGATAAGAACTCATTCTATTGAAAAAGTTCCTTTGGCGGCAGGGTTAATTTATTCAGTCGCAACCCCTTTAGCTAAAAAATATATTGAAAAGCCAGAAGATCAACAGAACCCTTTATTGACACTTCTTTCTAAGCTAACAGTTCGTATCGATCCTGTCTGTAAGGTTATTTGCGATAATAGCAACAAGATTATGGTGATCGCTTCTTGTGTGAGCTATGTCGCTCTTACTGCTTTAGGGTTTACAGCAATAGGAGTGACTGGGCTTGCTGGGCTATTCCTTTTCGCGATAAAAAGAAAAGGATATATGCCGGCTATTGTAGATAAATATTTGAACCCTATCAGCAGTCTAGCAAGGATTTATACCGTTTTGATCACCCCAGAGTCTCTCCCGATAAAAGCCTTGCAATTACTCGTTTATGGTTCCGCATTGATTAATTTCTTGATGACGCAAGAAAAAGTAACTTCACTATTGCCAGCACATATAAGAAAAAGAGCTCCAGGTAGACATATTGTCTCAGAAAATCATAAACTTTCGTCTTTTTCCGTAGAGGCGATTCGTGAAAAGATAAAAAATGATAGTAGCTTTTCTGTTAATATGTCTTCGATACATTCTGACAGTGTTGAACAGATCTTCCCCGCAGACTACCATGAAGAATTAGAAGAAATTAGCCCTGAAATTCTTTTCGGAGAGCTAGAACAAAAAATTAAAGATCGAGATCTCTCCCTTACGGAAGATCAACAAGCAGGATTATCTCGATTAAAGAATGGATTTGTTGATGGCCATGTCGAGGATCAGGCTGTCCAAAATATGCAAATGTTCAGAAGGGTCATGAAGTCTCTTATTCATTCTATTATTCGTGATGATAAGAATTTTGACTCCAAGGCTAAAGAAATTGCGGAGATAGGAAAACAATGCATAGGAGGGTGGGTAAGAGAAACCTCTTCTATGCTATTGCCAAAGACAAAAGATGCGACATGGGCTGTCCACCATGAATTAGCAGTATTGCGTGGGGAGTGTATTAAAGAAAAATTGGGAAAAATGATTCGGGAATCGGAAACTGATGAGGATGCTAAGAGAAAATATGGCGGCTCTAACAATATACACGCTACTAATGCTGTTCAATTAGGGCTGTGGCATTCTCTTAGACCATATGAAGCTGAAGTCGCTCGAGATTATAAAGGTGCAGATCTTAGCAGTATTATAGTAAATCGTTGGCAGAATAGATTGCAGAAAGGAGAACAATTGAAACCCTTAGGCGCCTTCGGTGGCATGCTTGCGGAATGGCGTTGCGCAATGGCATACCCAGGAATTTCTATTAGATTAACAAATAAGATTAGGACGATTTATGAGACAGTAGTGGGAAAATATGAGCCTTCTTTGCTTGTCGATAATATTTGTGATGCTATTTCGCCACAGTATGTCCCTGCTGAAGGTGACGTCAGTTCTGTCGATACATCCCGTAAGATCTCATGGGATGCGATTACAGGCTGGCTGTGTGATATTGACGAAAGGTTATCCGACTTGCAAATTTTAGATCCAAATACATACGAATATAATGAACAGTTTGTAGAAAAGGATCCCGCCAACCAATATAGATTGACCAAAGAAGGCGTTCGGTTATTACTTTGGGACAAAGGCGTTATTGCACCTCGAATTAAACCTCATCAACGTTAAGGGCTCCGCGGTTAAGGGCGCTCCGCGCACCCTTGACAATCCCGCGACAAGGGGAAAGATCCCCTTGCATCCCCGCGACAAAGCAAAAAGCAAAGGCGAAACGCCTTTGCTTTTTTGCTTTGTCTTTGCCGTCATCACCATCGAAACGATGGTAATGAGGGTGTATGAAGAACTTCTGGGGTCACACTGGGGTCAGGCCGGACATTCGGATATTTCAAATGTCCGAATGTCCGGCCTTATACCCCTTATTAGCGGCAACGCTAATAAGAAACCGCGTTATTAGCGCTTTTGGCCAATTTCGATAATAGCAGCCACAATACCTTGCGTTTTTCATAAAAACGTGATTATGTCCACGCTTTTATGAAAAAGAACAAAAACCACAACCAAATCACACATATTATCAGACGCTGCTTGTTCATTATTTGATTGAATAAAGACATGGCATTATGCTACGATGTTATTCCGATAAAACTTAGTATTAATAGGATAGGTGAAATTATCATGAAGAGATTTTTTTTATTATTTATAATAGCGACAACTTTTTTCGCCAATACATGCTACACAGAAGCATACACTAATGGTATTCTCAGGCCTACGACGTTAGTCGCCAAAGCGAACGAGCAAATTGTTGATGTTTCTGACGGCACATATACGTTAGTTGAAGTTATAGGCAATGTTTCGGAAGTTTTCAAACAGCCTATTCAAGAAGCATTAGCGACAGCTTCTGCTAAAGATGATATTGATAATATCAAGTTAAAGCCACTGCTTGGAGGGTTGTCGAAATCAAAATTATTTCAATTCGACGTCAAAGGCAAAAGATATGTGCTGAGGATTCTCGATGAGATGAAAGACGTCGAAAAAAGAAAAGCCGAGGTTGCCGGACACTCTATTGCTGCAGGGCTTGGCATAGCTCCCGAGCTATTTTATGTTGATTCGATGTCGCTTGTTATTGTAATGGAATTTATTGATGGCAGGTTATTTTCAAGAGATGACTTAAATAACGAGGTCGTCGTCAGAGAAGTCCTGCATACAGTGAAAAGGTTTCATGATTACTCTGGTGATAGGCGATTGTTACGGGAGAGAACGACAATCGAATTGATACAGAACATTTACAAAAAACATTCGGCGCAAGGGACAGTATATCCTAGCTGTTTCGAGGGCTTGTTGGAGAATCTCGATCAAGAAGCCGTTGCTATATATGAAAACACAAAATGTGTGCCTTTGCATGGCGATCTTAACCACAACAATATCATCATAACCAAAGACGGCAAAGTATACCTCATCGATTGGTCGGAGGCTAGGATGGACCATCGCTTTTCCGATATTGGCTGGATGTCGTGTTTTTTGGGGGCGGAAAAAGAGGATATAAGAAACCTCTTAGAAGGTTATTTTGGCAGAGAACCTTCGCAAAACGAAATCGAAGAGGCGTTGTTTTTTAACGATGCCACGATATTGTTGGCGGCGGCAGCGTGGATGCATTGCCAAGAAGAACGCAACCAAGAAAAATTGGATATTCTTCTTGAAGAACCTCTTAAAAAAGGCACGCAATATGTCAAAGAAGGCATCACCACGCAAGAGGTTAATGCATTGGAAGGCATAGACGCTACGAAATATGCTTTGGGATGGCTAAAAGAATTTATTGAAAACCAAAGCTAAAACCACAACCAAATCGTGTATGTTATCAGACGTTGACAAACATTAGGGTCACAATCACGAGTAGAAATCGACTGGAATATTTTTTATCTCATCGCCATCGTTTTTTATAGCGGATAGGAATAGCGTTTAGCGGATAGAACCCCAAAAATCCTATTCCGAACTATACGCTCCACGCTATAACTATACGCTATAGACAGGGCGCGTAGCTCCGCCATTGCCAGTTGCTGTTTTTATGATGTTTTGGTATAGTATGGTGCTAATGAAACGAGAGGGGTAGTGTTATGGAAGACAAAATTATTGTTGTGACTGGTGGTGCTGGGTTTATTGGGTCTGGGATTATACGGCATCTTAATGACAGAGGAATTAGTAATATTGTTGTTGTCGATGAGCTTGAGGAGTCTGAGAAGTGGAAGAACCTTGTTGGCAAGAGTTTCGATGACATTGTCTCGAAGTATGATCTGTTCGACTGGCTTGAGGGCCGGGAAGACGAGATCGGTGCTTTCATCCATATGGGCGCATGTTCTGACACTACGGAGACCGACGCTGACTATCTCCTTGAGAACAACTATCATTATACCGTTGATTTAGCGGAATACGCTATCGAGAACGACATACGCTTTATATATGCATCTTCGGCGGCGACCTATGGCGATGGTGAGAAGGGGTTTTCTGACGATCATGAAGGTCTTCTTGGCCTTGAGCCTCTCAATATGTACGGATATTCCAAGCATCTTTTCGATCTGTGGGCGCAGAAACAGGGCGTTCTTGATAAGGTCGTGGGTCTGAAATATTTCAATGTTTTCGGTCCTAACGAAGGACACAAGGGACGCATGGCTTCTGTTATCCCTAGTTTTGTTAAGAAGGGACTTAAAGACGGGAAGATATGCCTTTTTAAATCTTCGGAGCCGGAGAAATATAGCGATGGCGGGCAGAAAAGAGACTTCGTATATGTCAAAGATGTTGCTAGGATAACGTGTAGCTTCCTCAACAACACAGAATGTGGAATCTTTAATGTCGGCAGTGGTATTGCACATACGTGGAATTCCTTGGCGCATTCTATCGTTTCTGCTGTCGATTTCGATGTGAAGATAGAATACATCGACATGCCCAAAGACCTTATAGGGAAGTATCAGAACTACACTCGCGCTGACATCGAGAAACTTCAAGGTGTCGACGACAATACAATGACGCCGCTGAAAGACGCTGTCGAAGATTATATCAAAAACTATTTATTGGTGGATAAATTATGGTAACGTTAACAGGGATGTTCAACAACTTCAAACCTTTCAAAGCTCTCCTTGTCGGAGATCTTATGCTCGACACCTACACGATAGGTGACGTAAGGAGAGTTTCGCCAGAAGCCCCTGTTACGGTTCTTAACGTAGAACGCGAAGAACAGCGCCCTGGTGGTGCAGGAAACGTTGCTCTAAACATCATGGATTTTGGCGGCAGCGTTTCTTGTGTGGGACGCGTTGGTAATGATGCCACTGCCGATGTTCTCAAAAATCTCCTCGACAGCGAAGGTGCTGACGTGAAAAACATCGTTACGCAAGACGGTCTATTGACACCTCTAAAAAATCGTGTAATTGCTGGAAGCCAGCAGATAGTACGTGTCGACTTCGAAAAGGTCACCCCAATTTCCGAAGACAAAGAAAAAGAAGTCCTCGATGTTGTAAAGGCTGCTATCGGTGATGTCGACGTCGTCGCCATCTCCGACTACGGCAAAGGTCTGCTTACGACTAGACTACTACAAGACATCATCGCCGTAGCGCGTAATGCCGATGTTCCTGTCGTTGTAGACCCCAAAGGCCTCGACTATTCGCGTTATCGCGGCGCTACACTGATAAAGCCTAACTTCAAAGAAGCTTATGAGGCCGCTGGGATGAGCCACGACGCTTCTCTAGAAGACGTCGCCGCTAAGATATTACGCGATACTGATGCCGAATACCTCCTCATAACGCGCTCTAAAGATGGTATATCGCTATTCGATGCGAAAGGAAAACATCAGCAGTTTTCCGTTACAGCACGCGATGTTATCGACGTCACTGGCGCCGGAGATACCGTTCTTTCTATGTTGACATGTGCTATAGCAAACGGTTTTTCTATGGAAGACGCAGTAAAGCTCTCTAATGTCGCTGCTAGCATAGCAATAGAACGTTTTGGATGCGCTCGCGTCACCCTTAAAGATATCGCAGAACGCCTTCTCGATGACGATATTGATAATAAGATCTTCGAAGAAGAACATATCTTCGCCCTTAAAAATATCTTGTCGATGAAAAGCTTCGTCACTATCGGTGTCGAAGCTACTAAAGGCCTGACGTCGACGATATTCCAAAGTATAAAGCGTTATGCAAGAAGCCATGAGAGGGAGCTTGTCATTTATATCCGTGACGTTGACCCCGACGAGGAATTCGTCTCCATCTTGGCATCGCTGTCGGAAGTAGGATTCATCGTGATAAAAAGCGATAGCTTTATGCATCTGTGCAACACGATACGCCCCGACGAAGCCTTCGTCATCGAAGACAACAAACTCGTCGCTCTCGAAAGCCCAGAAGCACTTTTACAATGAACAATGAACAATGAACAATGGAATGTTGGTTTTATCGTTCAATATTAACATCATTAATGCTTACTTTTATTGATAATTGATAATTGAGCATTGATAATTGATCAATGTAATATAGTGTGCTGTATCCACCACTTTTGTGGGTGGTCGGTTATCGTTATAGGTGTGGTTCTGGAGGCGTTTTTCTCTGCGATGAATTTCTCTGCAGAAGCGTCGTGGGGGCATATATTTATCCAGCGTAGCGATGGCGTCGTGTCGATGATCTTTCCTAGGATGGCAGTGTCGACGTGGTCGCGGAAAGTCCCCAGACATAGACCTTCAAGGTGGGAAGCCTTCTTAGTGAAAGACAGAAGGTTTTTCCAGTCGAAATAGCGTAAGGCGAAGAACCCGGCGATGCGAAGGTGCGGACATAGCTTGCCGAGGGTCTCGAGACCTCTAGATGTTATGTCGTTGGTTATCGATATCGTCACAGACGTCAGGCCAGTAGCATTGTGAGCAAAACGTATCAGCGCCGCGTCGTTGAGCTTGTAGTCGTAGCACGTGGCAGCCTTCAGACGGCTATTGTTTTTGGCGAAAGCGATAGGGGCTTCGCCGAGATGCCGTATCTCGAAAGCCACAAGGTTCGACGTCGCCGCTGCCATAGCATCGATATGGTCCAGCATGCTGGCATCGTGATGCAGAACAAGGACCTCTAGCTGCGGGTTCTCCTGCAGAAGGGTTACTGCGCCGGAGCCTATGGCGCCACAGCTGCCGAGGTCAAGAAAGCGGAGCTTCTTGGAAAAAGAAGCAAGGTGCCGTAGGTATTTGTCAGAAAGCTCCGAAGAAGATAGACGTAGCGTCGTGATCTCGGGGTTTTTCTTTATAAGAGCTAAGGCGTCTTCGGGAGATATCATTTCGACATCTTTGCCGATATTCTCGCGCAGCTCCAGAGATGTCAGCGTGGTGATCTCGTCATTGTCGATGAAATTTTTCTTGAAAGCCGCCCTGTCGATAACGCCGCCGATGAGGGCAAGAGAAGTTAAAGCGAGGTCGCCGATGATTTTTGTCGCCTTGGAAGTCATGGTGAAATGCTCCAGACGCAGACTCGTAAGCTTGGGGAACTTCGGCAAGGTGTCGATGAGCTGCTTCTGGGCGGAGATGCCAAGGCGGTTAAGCTTAAGGGTTGTAAGGCGCTGCAGCTTCGTGAAAGACTCCAGGCCCCTGGACGACAAGTGGGCATACTCTTTTTCTTCGCTGCCATCGAAAGAGATGTCTTCGAGGTTGACAAACGTCGACACCAACCCTTCAAGCTGGTCGTCGGTGAGACTGTTGATCTGGCCTAGAGAGGCTTTCTTGATAAGACCGCGGTTCTCAAGAAGAAGGACGAGGTCGGCAGGAGGTATCTTCGTAAGGTCGCCGCCGGACTTCACCCACCACGTCTCCAGAAGGTTCGTTAAGAAACGCTCTTTATTGGAAGAAAAGACGCCTTCGTCACTGAGGTCTATAGAATGCTGATGACATATGTCACTCCAGGCAGCGTCGATGTCTTTGGAAAGTCCACGAAAATACTCTTGCTGCTTAGAAAAGACCTCGGAAAAACTCTCGCCGATGTTGCTCAGAACCCCTTCCCAATATTCTTCTAGCTCTTCGAAGGTGGCAAAGACTTTCTTCAAAGCCTTCTTGGCGACACCTGCCGAAAGATGACTTTTCCAGCGCGCGAAGATGGAAGCATGGACGCCTGTCAATGCGTCGCCGAGGCGTATCTTCTCACACTCGTGAAGAAGGTTGGGGTTGCCTATCTTGGCGATGAGCTCTATAGGATATTCCAGACACAAGCTCGTAAGCTCGGAGTTTTCCTTGTCATGGACACTAGACCTTTTCGAGACGCCGGAATCCTGGATGACCTGCTGTATGAGTTCGTTGGCGTCGGAAAGGATGCCTGACATATTTCGTGCGGTGACATCGTTGACATAAGCATTCCAAGCATGAGGGTGGAGCTCTACGACAGGAGGCGAAAGGTTGTTGATGAAAAATCTGTCGACAGCGTTGTTTATAGAAGAACGAACCTGTGAAGCTATGGCATTGACATTTTCATTGGATATAGGGTTTTGCTCTGCGTCAGTATTTCCGCTCATCTGCGGTCCGAAAACATTGTCAGGAAGGCCACCTACTGTCATGATAATTAGCTCTTATATTTCTTAATAATTGAGGTTAAAGATTTTTTTACGAAAATAGCAAGCGAAAAAAGAACTTTTACACTAAATTGTGGGTTACAGCAATAACATAGGAAGTTAGTAATATGGACTATAAAGACCTTATAGCGTTGGCGCGCATGGCGATAGCTAAGAATTTCGGCGATAATTACGACGCCACACAATACGAAGAAAGCTTCACGGAAAAGCAAGGAGCATTCGTAACCCTTAGAACCTTTCCTGATGAAAACCTCCGTGGATGTATAGGATATACCCTCCCTGTTTTTTCCTTGGCAACGACGATACAGCGCGCTGCCGAAGCCGCCGCCTTCCAAGACCCTAGGTTCCCTTCTTTGCAGAAAGAAGAACTCGATGTCATCACCATAGAGATATCGATACTTACAGTTCCCGAGCCACTAGAATGCCTTCCAGAAGAGCGCAGCAAAAATATACGCATAGGAACCGATGGCCTCGTCATAGAATACCACGGAAGACAGGGACTGCTACTGCCACAGGTCGCTACGGAAAACAACTTCTCCGTAGAAGACTTCCTCGAATGTCTTGCCAACAAAGCCGGCGTCGCCTCTGAAGCAGTACTGTCGCCGGAAGCAAAAATCCTCACCTTCCAAGCAGAGATATGGCACGAAGAAACACCTAATGGAGCAATTATCAATTATCAATGATCAATGTTTTCTCTATGATTTCCACGACAGCGTCGATGTCTTCGACGGTAATAACACCTACTGGCAACAGAAATCTCACCCTTTTCGGTGTGCCGCCGGCAGTGAAGGCAATGACACCAGCATCATAGAGCTTCTCGACGAACGATGTCGTCGCTTCTTTATCGCCAGCGCGATAGGTGAATGCCACCATGCCACCTAAACCATAAGGCCCTGAAATTGTTCCGGGATACCGCTCAGAAAGGACTTCGAGGTTTTTAACGAAATGCTTATGGTATAGCGATATCTTACCGTCTTCGCCAAGGAAATCTCCAGACACCAACTTTTCGATGATGACCTTCCCAACAGCTAACGCCGTAGCACTAGAAGCGAACGTCTGGCTTATAAGGCGCGGTGGTGGACGATAATACTCGTTGAAGAGAGTGCCACACACCTGTGAAAACTTCCCGAAGGTGACAATATCAGCATATTCTTCCAGGCCAAAATGCTGGAAGGCGAAAATCTGAGGAGTCCTTCCGAACGTCTGTACCTCGTCGATAACGACCGCGATGTCGTGTTTCTTCGCTATAGCCATTACAGCAGAGAAAAAGTCATGCGTCCCAGGGTATATGCCACCATTGCCCTGGACGAGTTCTACACATAAAGCAGCATAAGCGCCGGGGTTAGCGGCGATATGCCCTTCTATGGCATTAATAGCGTCGTTGGTGCTCTTCTCAGGATCGTTGTGGTTATAAAAAGGTATATAGTCGACGTCGAGGGTGTTAGGAAGAATGTCTTTGCAGCTGCCGATGTCGGAGATCTGTGTCGTCGCCAACGTCCTTCCCATGAAACATTTCTCGAAAGCAAGGACCCGTGATGTCGACGTTTTCTTCGCGAAAGCAAGCTTCAGAGCATTCTCGCAGGCTAAAGCACCAGACGTCGTCAGAACACAATGGTCAAAACCTGAAACCTTCGTGATAACCTTAAGAAAAGAAAGATATTCCTTGCCAGGTTGAAGATGTCCTTGTATAGCTACATCTGTTAGAGCAGCATCTACAGCAGCAAGGACGAGGTCTTCGTCGCTATGCCCCCAGCCATAGACGCCGATGTTTCCGATGAAGTCGTATTTTACGCTGCCATCGTCAAGCTCGACAAGAGCGCCGTTTCCGATACCACTGGCGATATATGGGAACAAGGGTTTCTGGCCGCGCTTCTGAGATATTACGGCAAGGGAGTCTTCATAATCTTGGCGACACGAAGGATCGCCGTCAGCGATATCAATAATGCCCTGACGATGCTCTTTGAGGGCTTCGGCGATGAGCTTCTTGGCCTCAGAAATTCTAGGGTCTGAAAGAAACTTTTTTGCGTGTGACATGATGGTATAACCTCTTTCTTTGTCCATGAGTATATATAAAACAGATTTTAAAAGCAAAAAATGAAAGATCATGTTGACGTAATATCATGATAACAGGCTATTATGAGGTATACTTTTGACGAAGAGGAACAATGAACCCAAAGAATAGACATAAAGTCAAGCCCATCGCACCAAAAAACACTAAGAAAGCGTGTTCTTTGGTGATAACATGCCAAGAGCCTAACGACGACGGGAATATGCATGTTGAGATGACATGCGAAGGTGACACCACGCTAGCAGCATACCTCCTCGAAGAAGCACAATATTACCTGAAAATCTAGTTCAATGATCAATGATCAATGATCAATGCTCAATGATAACTGTTGACACTCAATACTCGTTCAGTATACTTCTTTAGTAGTCTTTGAAAAATAATTTATAGAGAGTGTTATGGCCGTTATCACAAAAAATCTTAAAGAGCGAGCACAGTTTTGGACTATGCTCGGACCAATTATCATAGCTTTTACCATCTTCGTCAATGCAGTGACGCCGTCTTCGACGAGTTTCTATCTGCCTTTTTCTGCGATGATAGGGATAGGGGCATGCTGGCGATGGCGGTGGAGCGGAGCCCTGGGAACGGCAGCGTTTATGTTTATGATGTTCTTAATAACATATAGCGGTATCCACGTAGAAGAGCGACTGTGGCAGCTGGGGATGGCTTCGGCGACGCTTATGGCTTTCGCAATAACGGTCCTTTCCTTCGAAGAGTCTGATGCTACAACATATGCTATAGAGACGGAGTCGAAGAGCCGCCTCGACAGCCTACTAAGCCTCGACGAGAAACTAAAAGATACACAAGAGCAATGGTGCAGCGACCGTGAAGAGTTCGAAGAAACAAAAGGACGTCTAGAGGATGATATCACTACAAGACAAGAGCAAAAACAGACCCTTAACAAGACGATAGAAGCCCTAAACGCCGAAGTAAAAGACCTAACCAAAAACAACGTTGCTTTTCATTCCGAGGCATTAAAGAACCTAAGGAAATATGCTCAAGAGCATGAAAATCTTCTCGATGCAAAGAAAGATATCGCAGAACTACAACGTATGTGTGACGACACAAAAGGCAGCAAGGCAGAAGACAGCAGTGTTATAGAAGAAACCCTCCGCAATAAAGATCAGGAAATAGAAGACCTCAAGAAAAAAATCGACGAAAAAGAAAACGACGTTGTCGGCGGCGAAGATTTCAAAGAAGTGTATAGTGAATTCCATTCCATACAGAATAAGATGCAAAATAAGATGCCTTCAGGGCCTAAGAAGCCAGGCGGTGACGACGCTGCTCCTGCCGATGCAAGAAAGATGCAAGGCATGTATAAACAGCTGCGTGAGCAGTTCGAAGAAAAGACAAAAGTCCTCGATAAGACAAGAATAGACCTCTTCGACGTCGAAGGTAGGCTAGAAGCCCTTACAAAAGAAAAAGCCCTCAGAGATACTGAGCCTACGGAATATGAATGCGAGCTCGAAGAAGAGCTTAAAAAAGTCCAAGAAGAGGCTATGCAATGGCGTGAAGAAGCTCAAGAGCTAGGAACTCTCGTAACGACACTCTCAGAAGACCTCGCCAATAAAGAATAATACCAATTACCGGTGAAAAAGCCATAAATTGGGCTCAAGATTTTTGCGTAGAAGGAAGCGCGGAGATCGCCGCAAACATTGGTGTGTTAGCAAGATCGAGCGCAAATTTCTATGCAAAAAGATGAGGATGAGTTTATGATTTTTTTATCGGGGATTGGTATAAGATGGAACATATAACGATAGGATATACACATCGGAACCTTCCCATCGAAGTATACCAGTGGGAAGGAGAAAAACCTCACGTCCTCGTCATCGGCGGCGTCCATGGCGACGAAAGCGAAGGCGTCGTTGCAGCATATGGACTGATAGGGGAGTGTATTCCTAGAGTAACAGTAATCCCTACCTTGAATCTCGATGGTGTCATCGCCGGAGAGCGTAAGAACGCCGCTGGCGTCGATCTCAACAGAAACATGCCGACAAAAGATTGGACAGCAGAAATCACAGAAGAACGCTATTGCCCAGGAACACACCCCAACAGCGAGCCCGAAACACAGGCATTAATAAATTATATCTCTGAAGCAAAGCCAACATTGATAATAAGTATACATTCCTGGAAAAATCCCTGTATCAACGTTAATGGAAGCTGTCAAGAAGAAGCACAAGCAGCAAAAAACCTCGTCGGCTATGATATACGCGATAGCATAGGATACCCGACGCCGGGATGCCTAGGAACATATTACGGACTAGAGCGTGATATCCCAACGATAACATACGAGATAGAACGAGGGCTCGACCATAAAACGGTCCTTGAAACACACCTTCCAGCGCTGAAAGCGATGATAACAACAAAAAATAATAAAGAATTATGTACGAAGATATAAAAAATATTATAGAGCCTGCCTACGACGCTGAAACACTGACAACAGAGATGAAAAAAGCCGTCGAAGATACCATAGAATTCCTCGACAAAGGCAAGCTTCGCGTGTGTTCGTGCGACGATACAGGAAAATGGACGACACATCAGTGGATAAAGAAGGCAATACTTCTATATTTCAAGGTTAGGGATATCACAGTAATTAATGCCGGAGATATAACATTCGCCGATAAAATACCATTGAAACAATGGACGGGAGACGAAGGCGTCCGTGTCGTTCCTCACGCTATAGCACGGTATGGGTCGTTCCTCGCCAAAAACACTGTTATGATGCCGGGATATGTAAATATCGGTGCATACGTCGACGAAGGTACCATGGTAGACACCTGGGCGACAGTAGGCTCTTGTGCGCAGATAGGGAAACGCGTACACCTCTCCGGCGGCGTAGGAATCGGTGGCGTCCTGGAGCCACTGCAGAACACTCCCGTCATCATCGAAGATGACGCCTTCATCGGAAGTAGATGTATCGTCGTCGAAGGAGCGCATATTGGTAAAGGCGCCGTCCTAGGCGCGGGAACAATAATAACAGCAAGCACAAAGATCGTCGACGTCACTGGCAACGAGATGGTGATATCTCGGGGTTCCGTTCCAGCAAATAGCGTCGTCATCCCAGGGACACTGCCGAAGAAATTCCCCGCAGGAGAAGTAGGCGTTCCATGCGCGTTAATTATAGGATCCCGCAACGAAAATACCGACAAAAAAATATCGCTAAACGACGCCCTCAGAGAATATACCGTAGCTATATAATGTTATCTGCATAAAGTATTGATTATTAATAGCTACAGATAGTATAATAATTGTCTTTATTATCCAAAAATAATTATACTATGCAACCGCCGTCATCATTAACGTTATCATATAGGCCTTTAGCTGCTACGCTAGAAGGTCGCACGGATGTCTGTGTACAACATGCGGAAGAGTTAGGACGGCAAGCATTGCTAAGTGATAGCGACACCGCGTCGCTAACCTCGGAAGTGTCACGACGAGCCCTTTCTCCGACAGCCAACGCTTCCGGCCGCACCACCCCGACAAAACGACCCGGAGCTTCGCCTCTCCTTATTTTATGCGATCCACAATTCTTCAGGCCCACAACCTCTACTGTAGCTGTAGATAGCGCACCGTTGGAAGTCGAAGAACTTGAACAAACAGGGGAGCTGCCATCACAATGCCACAAAGAAAAGCTTTCTAAGGCACAAAAATCGCGACGCGAAAGTTTTCGTCAAAGGCCTCTCAAAACGACGATAAATAAAAACATAAAAGAAGAAAAATTGGAAAATCTGGGTATCTCAAAGAAAAATATTAAGAAGATTTCTTTTGAAAAAAATCCCAAGATAGAAGATTTTTTGTATGCTTTCAACGCCAAGCTTCAAAGCCATTACGGCGAAAAATACGACAAAGTTGTAAAAGGAAAGCGCATCTGTGGCTCCGGAGCTTCTTCGATAGTCGTCCCTGGAGTGGTCTCGGTGAAGAAGCTCTCCGATGCCGACGTCGCATATTATCTAGACATCTCTGATGAACTTGTGGACAGCAAGGGTTTTAAGCTATTTCTTGAGGACAAGATCCTCGAAACATACTACGACTTTATTAAAAAAGAGACACTTCCTGAAAAATTTAGAGAAACAGAAGAAGCAAAAAAGCTGCTAAAAGCGGCATATCTTAGCAATCGTAAACCTATGTGTGACATCGAAAACGACTGGATGCTTATCGGCATCGGAGATCTGGAGATACGCTTAACAATACGCATCGCTCAAGAGTATGATCGCACAGAAGGAGCCTTTCAGGTGGACCTCGACGGCGATTATTGCTACTATCTCGACGAAGACCCCGAAGAGGGAAAAAGACATTATAGTAAGGGAATCTTTTTATGCCATACGCCCAAGAGCGTAGGCCTTCCTAGAGCATTATACAGCATAAGCAAAGCGGGAAGGAGATGTGAGACAGCTGTTTTAAAGCCGTTTTGTAAACACTGTCTCGAAGAGGAAAGTAGCGAGAAACCTTACAGTCGTTTTGTTCGTTTGATGAGAGAACATTTTGATAAAGATTCTGATAATGAAAATTATTTACTCGCTATTATCCAAGCCTTGAAGTCGTTGCGCGAGATAAATCACAGCGACGAAGACATCATATTCCGACAAACTATATCGTATATATACAATAGATTTTTTCCAGGAGCAAAAAGCGCCTTCGGCAAAGAAAGACAGTGCCTCTATCCCTTGCTACAAAAGCTCATAGAAAAAAAATGGCATCACGCTTCTGTGAAATTATTGGAAGTTATGCAGGATAGCCTGGCTTTCGAAAAAGAAGGTGATAAGGAAGATAATTCGATTTCGTATAAAAAAAAGAAAGGTTTGTATGAAGATATCGTTAATGGCCTTATCGACACAGGAAGTCCACAGTCGATATGCCAGGCATTAACTATCATGGAAACAGCCTCTATAATTCCAGTAGCCGCAAATAGAAAATTTGTTATTGCATCAGCTTGCAAGGCCTGTGATTTAATATACGAGGATCCATCTAAATTCGAGAATATAGAAACAATAGTTGATATCGTCGAAAGGCTTCATAAAAGTCATTTTTTCTTCGAATCTACAAAGACAAAGGAATCTTTCTATACTGATATTGTTAATGCTCTACTAGTGCAGAAGCAGAAGCCGTGCTCTGTTGATAACATAACAAACGCATATAGCATCTTCGCGAGTAAACTTCAAGGCGCTGATGAAACGACTAAAGCACCTATTATATGTAAGATGATATCAAGATATGTTTCTCGGGGAATGATAGAAAATGCCGAGGTCTTGCTTGATTCCTTACAAAGTATGAATTGTTTTTACAATGAGGATAAATTAGTAGAAAGCGGAAAAGCGTGGTATCTGGTATGTGCAGCACTGCTTGGCAGCGATGATCCCGTTAAAAAAGCGCGTGGATACGCAATGTTTGATGAAGTAGATGAGATAACAGCACTTGAAAAATCGGAAGAACGCTCTAAGGCAGAAGCTTTAGTCATTAGCTATGACCTTGAAAAAGCTGGTAAAGGTCTTGATTCATGTATAAAGGCAATAGACGACACCGATCGCAAGGACAAGCATGAGAAGGTGGATACAGCATTAAAAATCATTAACGATATCGATAATAAAACTATCGAAACCATCAGAAGAGATACAATTATTTTTGCCGTCCATAAAGCTTGTGGGTTCTTCGCTAAATATCCAGAAGACTTCGAAAATGCCGAAAACACAATATCCATCATCGAACAACTTGATAAAAAACATAAGGTTCTTGATGGCCTGACCGCATCGGCAAGACCTAAGAAGAAAAAAAGTAAAAGAAGAACGGTGGCAGAACCTGTTGTTGTCACAAGAGAAGGGTTTTATACAGGAATCATTGAAAAGCTTGTGCAAAAACAGGATGTTACACACCTCGGGAATGCATATAACATCTTCATGAGAAACCAGAAGATCTTCGACGAAAAAACGAAAGTCGACCTTATATGTAAGATTATATTGGGAGGCGCTTCTTTAAAGATGACAGACAACGCCGAGGCCTTGCTTTCCACGTTACGAAGCATGAAAAACTTCTCAGAACAAGATCAAGCAAAGAATAAAAGGAAAGCGTGGTATTCGACATGTACAGCGCTACTTACTGGTGATGATGACGAAGCAAAAGTCCGTGGATGCGCTCTGTTCGATGAAGAAAAGCTGCCGACGTTCCTAAGAAGCCCTCCGGAAGAACGCGCCCGCGTAGGAGTTTTTGCCGCTCGCTATGAAGTTGAAAAAGCATGCAATGTTTCAGAGGTCTTTGAGGCTATAGAGAGAAGACGCTGTTCGAAAGATGAGACGACATTATCATTGGTTATCGAGAAGCTTTCTTCTATGGGGCTACCAAATACTATGAAAGAACTCGATAAGATAAATGGTTTTGTGATTTCGCATATTAGCGCGATGGAGAGGATGGGTAGCGCTCTCGTAGAAAAATATATCAATATCGCCAAAGAAGAAAGCGACGACAATGTTCGTTTTGATGCTTCTATTAAAGCATGTGAACTTGTAAAAACAAGAGAAAAACAGACTTTCAACGACGACCTTAAGACAATAACATCTCTTGGGCGAGCACTGAATACTATCAATCCACCAAAAAAACGACGTACACTTCATAGGAAAAGGGTCGAAGATATCGTTGAGAGCTCTCTAGAGGAATGGCGTTATACAGAAGCCAACGAAACTGTACGGCAGGCGTGGCGAGAATACGTCTCTACGATGATAAGACAATGGGTTAAAAAAGCTGATGGAAGTATGTTTGAAAAGGCATATGATACCTTTGAAAGAAGCAGAGACAGGTTTTCCGAAGAAGAAAGAACAGCGCTGGCGATAGAGTTATATGACATGGCGATTACTTTGGAGGCTAGGGAAGGAAGAGGCAATTTCTTAGAAATTGCTAATAATGTTTTCAGGGAAGAGCCAAAAACAGAAGACAGCAAGGAAAAATGGAAAGAAGGAATTTTTGCTTCTGCAGAAAAGAGAAAAGGGAATTTCAAAGAGCTATGTACGTTGATGCAAAGCATGATAAAAAGCCCTGAAGGTAATACATTTTTTGATATCATAGTAGATGACGATGAGGCTATTGTGGGCGTTCTGGCTATGTTTTTTATTGTAAGTGGTTTGATGAAAACAGGCGATGATATGAAACGAGTACTTCCTCTTATAGAAGACGCTATACGCCATAAAACATGTAGTGGTAGAAGGCTAGAAGTAGTAGTGGGCATGGAGAAAAGCTTGTTGTCATGCCCTTTCAAAGCTCTTAACGACGCTTTTGGTGAAAACCGTCTGCCAGTAGAAAAAGTGGTGGAGATGCTTAAGGTTATACAGAAAAGCGAGCTATGGAAGACGTCAAAGCAATCAGAGGAAGAAGATATTTTGCTTTATAGGCTAATCACAAGCTTTTCTGAAGACACAAAACATTGGCAAGAAATGATCGATATCATGGGCAAGGACAAAGAATATTACGATCGACAAAAGGAGAGCACAGTCAAGCCACGAAGATTATCTTATATGCTTAGTATATATTTCCATGAAATTGAGAAAAACATGCTTAGAAGTATGAAGACATGGGAAGACTATAAAAAGTATCAAAAAATCCATGATATTATTAAAAGATATAGTGTGGAGCTAGTTTATACACCGGAACAAATGGAAAGACTTAGTATAATGAGAAACCCCGTTGTTTTGCTTGAAATTCATAAAATGAAGATCGATAGCATTTTGAAGGTTTTTAATAATGATATGGAGCCGGAAAGTCCTAGAGAGCGCAAGCCAGAGAATATTATGAGTTGTGTGAAAGTAGTTTTCGAAGAATGGCTCTTGTTCGAACACCGTACAGAGATAGAAGAAGTACGTGAATGCCATCATGGTGAAAAGGGAGAACTTTTAGCAGCGAAAAAGAAGGCAAAGCTTTTAGCAGCGGAAAAGGAGGACGGGACAGTCAGAGAATCAGAAGAATATAAAGAGCTATTAGGATCAGCTCCAGGATTAGAGGAATATCGTAAGTTATGTGCAAAATATGAGCGAGAGGACATCTGCAACAGAATCCTAGAGGCCCTGATGAAATATTTTTTTACAGAACCTTCACAAGTAGCTTCTATAGGAGGTGGACGAGAAGAGCTGGATAAACGTATCACTGAGTTTCATATTAAGAGCGAAGAAAAGAATGAAAAGGGACACTCATTAATAACACTCTTAAATATGTTGTATGCCTTGCCGCATATAGAGTTATGCGTGAGTATGATTGATCCTGAAAGTGGAATACAGCTCAGTTCGCATTCTTCTCCTATAAAGATGTTTTTGGATATGACATGGAGAATACCAATTAAGATTGACCCGACAATAATAAAAGGTACCTGGTTCGAAAAATATTATGATTCTCTTCCTAAAAAGACGACCCCAGCTAAAGATGTGGCACCAATGATTGTAACAGGAAGTATGAGTGTTGAACAAGCACAGTCATGTATGTATATACCATTCGGAAGTTCGACAGGAGACGAATGATGAGAACTTATTATCGAGGTAAATACTTGTTATGCCTTCTCGTCTTGTGAATCCACAACATGTCGATCATCAGCCGACACAGATTGCGCATGGCGTCGTTATGACGAACAGAGCTGCATAAACTATTGATTTTAAACGAGGACTTGCATATAATCTTTGCGATGTCAACAAAAATAAAGGATAAATTAAAAGATGAAACCACGACCACCAGAAAGAAATTCCCTACAACCGCTTTGGGCTGAACAACCTTATTATCCTGATTATGAAAAAGTCGAAGCTGCTGCATTAGATGAAAGAGAATGTGATACTACAGATACAGTAGAAATAACTAGAAAAGAGTTAAATAAGACAAGAGAATTAGTAGAAGCAATACTGAAGGGAACGGGTGTCAGAAAAACGCCGCTACCATCACCATATTTATCCGATATTGAAAGCAGAGTTTTTAGCATTTTGGGATCTTTTAATCTCCAAGAAAAACATACAATACCGACTCTTATTGTTGAAAAGCCGCCTGCTCCAAAACAAGAAATTGAAGAAAGACCTTCAGAGCCGCTTGATCCAGTACAAGCCATTGAAGCAAGCCTTAAAGATCCTAAAAAGAGTTCGTCTGATGTTTTTAGAAGCGTGGCGTCGCAATACATAGAACACAAAGATGCCGGATATTTCCTTCTTGAACTTTTAAAAAGCGAAGAATTTACAAAAGATACATATAGTGAGGCAGAAAAAAAAGCTCGCAGAGAATCTTGCGTAACCATTGTGATGAGGCTCATACAATCCGGCGACGATGATGCAGCGATGGAGATGCTGAAAGAAGCAGAAAACGCTCTTGGTAAAGGTGAAGTACGCTCTATGTATGGAGCTGTTTCTCAAAAATGTCAGAAAGAAGAGCAACTTATTCCTTCCCTTGAAAGGCTCGCTCTTCAAGCAAATGCAAAGAGAGTGTTTAGCAAAAGTAAACAGCGCGCAACTTTTTTTAAAGGAGCTATAAATTCTTTCTGCGGGCGCCATACAGAAGTCGCTATAAATTGTGCGATGAATATCGAAGGTGAAATTAGGTACACATATGGTTTTAAGGAGGAAAGTGTAGGATATTTATGTAGTATCGTAAAGTCGTGGACCGAGTGCTCTACCGACGACGCAATTGATAAAGCATGCGATATGCTGTGTAAGTATAAAGATACTGATAAATTCCGTGCAGAAAAGAAACATAAATGTGAAATAGCAAAAGCTTATTATTCTGTTGTAGAAGCATTAGTAAAAAAAGGAGATGTTATCCGCGCAGAAGAGTTCTTCAAAGAATCTGAAGAACGCGGTCTTACTTGTCTTGCATGGAAAGAAGCAAAAAAATGCTTCGACACAATCACGGGGAAGAAACTATCAGAAAGCAGCGACGCAATGTCGGTACTGTCCATTGTAAAAGACGTCATTGCAGCACATGAGATAGCCAAAGGAAACCGTTCAACGATAAGCTCCGAAATAATAACAGCAGCCATAACAAAAGTCGCAGACCTCATCGAATATAAGCCGTCGACAGATGACCTCGACATCATCGAGACTTTGATGCGCATAGGATGTCGAGACGTTACGGCAGCAGAAAAAAGAAAAGCCGTATGGAAAAAACTTGTCGCATGGAATATAGAAGATAAACGCCATGTAAAAGCATATAAAATCTTCCAAGAATGCGAAATAAGAAAAGACCTATTTCCTGAAGAGCGGTTCTCGTTCATAGCGCATCTCTTGCCTTTGATTAAAAAAGATGAAGCGAACAGGCTAACCGAATCTTTCAAAGAACACATTCGCAACCGCACAGTCGATACGCTTTTCGCCGGAGTCAGAAGCGTTCAAGATATGGCAAAAGCCATGGATGAGCTTTCTTCAGCAGGAAGGACAACACAAAGGCCTGCGTTTGTCATTGACGTCGCAAAGATGTTCTCGGCCATGGAAAGAAAAAAAAGCCCATTGTTTAGCAATAATCTCGTCCCTGAAGAAGCACGAAAATTTTATCTGAAGACGATAGGACTTTTGTGCCAGATGAAAAACAAAAAGCTTAAAGACGACGCTCGTGAAGTGGCTGGCAATGTTCTTATTCTTAGCATTAAAAATGGTGTTTTTTCTTCTTCCAGCGAAGAAGAGAAACAGAGCCTCGTGCAGTTTTTTAAACAAACAGTAAATTATAATGCAGCAAAGGCTACGGTTAAAAATATAAGACAAGCAAGACTGTTGCTTAAAAGTGCAGTTGAAGACACCGCAGAGCTTTTCTCTGATGACGACAAAACAGCTATGGCAGAAAAGATAGTAGAAGGATATGCCGACCTTATGATACAGCCTGGCACGTATTTCAATTGTGCTATCCAAGAGTGCATTAAAAGCGTTGTGGGCATTATTGATGGTAAAGAAATAGCGAAAAAGATCCTTAAGAAGACAGTAGAACGATTTAGCCAGACGACAAAAGAAATTCGTGATGAGTTGGAAGTAATGAAGGCGGCAAAAAAGTCTACAGAAAAAAGTGCTACAAAAGAGTATGAGGAAGCCAAAAGCAGATGTGATGATGCGATAGAAAAACAAAATCCGGCGATTAGAGAGATAATAACGTTTTTTAACAAAATGCAAAACTCTATCTGTTGGAAAACACACTCCGCCTATGGTTGCATGAATAGAGAGCTCGTTATGGGTATGATAGAGCAGCTCAGTATAAGTAAAGCACGGATTGGCGTCGAAGATATAAGGCATATCACGGAAATAGTAGAAAGTGACGCTTCGGGGTTTAAGGAGAGCGGAGAAGTTAGAGACGATGATGAAGACAACGCTTTTTATGATATGCTTATTAAAACATATATCGTTACAATAAAGACAGAAGCATCAAAATATGAATGTTATGAATATTCTACTAGGATGTTTGCCGCTTTTGAAAAAAGTGATAGTTTTTTACATAGAATGGAAGGAGAAAAGAAGACGGTCTTGCTTATGGCGAAGTTTGGGGCTTTATACGAAGCAGTAGGACAAAAGTATAATGCAATGACTGCTTTTGTAGAAAAGAATGAGTTTCTTGTCGAAAATTTGGCGAAAATGTTTGATCTGTGGTTGGAGCTGGAAAGAGTCTGTGATAAAGAAAAATATAAAGGGAAAGAACGAGAAATAATAACACAGCGTCTGCTTTTTTTAGGGGTTCAGCTTTTTGGTAAGACTGATTCGGAACAGGAAGAAGAACAGGGACTTTGTCTAAAAAAGCTTTTTTATTCTAGCCTAAGTGATGGAATTAAAAAATTAGGAGTAACAGATCTAATAAATAGGGCTAGTAATGAAGAGATACCAGCAGAGCTTATGTTGCGTACCGCTCATATTCTGGAAGCACCATTCTTAGGAGATATTGGGGAAACAAAATTAGACGGGGAAGCATTCCTAAAGAAATACGGATACCTAAAATTCTATCTAAGCCTGGGTAAAAGCTCAGAGAGTTAATATCTCATAGCCATCATCAGTGACGAGGATAGTATGCTCCCACTGCCCACTAGCCATGCCGTCACAAGTTTTCACCGTCCAATGGTCTTCGGTGTCGACGATGCCTTCGGCCTTGCCGGCGTTGATCATAGGCTCTATGGTGAACGTCATCCCAGAAACTAATGGTATATCGTTGTCATTACTACAATGCTGAATCTCTGGAGCTTCGTGGAACCCTACACCAACACCATGCCCGACAAACTGGTATACCACGGAACATCCCTGCGACGTCGCATATTCTTCGATGACGGCACCAATATCAGAGATAAGAGCTCCTGGCTTGATAATGTCGATAGAACGCATAAGACATTCGTATGAAACATCGACGACACGCTGACGCTCTTCCGTAGTTTTACCGCCGACAACAACCATCCTGCTGCAGTCGCCATAATATCCTTCTAGGATACATGTTACGTCGATATTGACGATGTCGCCGTCGTTTAAAACAGTGCCATCGGGGATGCCATGGCATATCACCTCATTGATAGACGTGCATATGCTTTTGGGGTACGGCGGAGAACTATAATTTAGCGGTGCAGGGATAGCACCAGCGTCGAGGTGAAGCTTGTGGGCATAGTCGTTGAGCTCGAGAGTAGTGACACCAGCGACAGCACGAGAACACGTCTTGTCGAGGATCTCGGCAGCAAGGCGACAAGAAGCGCGAATGCCTTCGATCTGCTCGGCATCTTTTATGATGATACCATAACGTTTGTGGTACTCGTCGACGACAGAAGTATTCTCTTCAGGATAATGGCATTTCTTCCATTTATCCCCACTGCCACACCAACAAAAATCATTACGTCCTATCATTTGAATACTTCCCGCTCTAAGCTATTATATTTACTAGTATAGCGTATCAATGAACAATTATCAATTATCAATTATCAATTAAAACTAACTTTTGTCTCCGAACCCCGAACTCCGAACTAATGTGGCGTAGACACATTGAACGTTAACGCTGACTCCACGGAGGCGTGATAATCGGGTTTGAAGTAAAATTCTTTTTACTATAAGATGACTAGATATATAGGAAGGCACTATGATGAAAAGACTTACCGAAGAGCAGATAGACTCGCTGTGGGAACGTTATTCGCGGAACCATGTGGTGAAATACCGCGATGAGATAATTACTCACTACCTTCCTCTTGTGAAATATGTCGTAGGACGTATCATTCCTGGACTACCGAGCTTCGTCCGTAGAGAAGACCTATACTCTACAGGAGTTATGGGCCTTATGAAAGCTGTCGACAGATTCGATACCTTAAGAAAGACGTCATTCTCAACATACGCCGTCTTCTTAATAAAAGGCGCTATCATCGACGAGCTTCGTGCCCTCGACTGGATACCACGAAGTGTACATAGCAAAAGC
>Ga0209042_1000867_pt1 | contig 26676 bp, 32 predicted proteins | sample SaaInlV_200m_DNA_6_FD_184649 | JGI IMG/M metagenome (GOLD analysis project Ga0209042, IMG submission 184649) | Marine microbial communities from expanding oxygen minimum zones in the Saanich Inlet - SI037_S2LV_200m_DNA (SPAdes) (version 2) | ecosystem: Environmental > Aquatic > Marine >...
CCGGAGATTGATATCTCATTTGGCAGTTTTTGTTTTTTAGATCAATTGGCTCAGATCACAAGAGTTTTTTCACTGCTCTTGACAGGTGCAGTAATCGGTACCTGTTACATACCCTGGGGCGCAGCGACAGCCAGGTCAGCGTTAACGTGTGACTGGGTAGCCCATTGTTTAAACAACTTGATATCATGTTTTCCCAGCCGTATTCCAAATTGGCTGAAACTTTGTAATTAAACTATCTTCTAAGCCAGCCGCTAAATTTAGCTGAATACCACGATATATTATCTCATCTTCAGAAGGTGCAAAAACATAAATTTCAACCCTCTTTCCTTCTCCTAGTAATTTTGTGATATTCTGATGGTTTTTGATATTCGTACTCTGTGTTGGACCAGGAGTTGAATAGCCATTTAGTCTTTGAGATAACGAGCGAACAGATTTACCGATATAAAGAATTCGCCCTTCAGTAGCAAACGCATACACAATCTTTTTGGTCGAATTGTGTTTAGATAGATGGTGCTTCACGGTTTTATTTTCAAGTAACCATTCGCCAACATATTCAAATCCGATCCTTACTAATTTTTCAACTTGCGTATTGGTATCAGATATTGAATTCGGCAATTGAGCAGAAACTGCCGAATTCTTATCTATAACTGGCAAATCTTCCTGACCTTGGACAAGATAAAATACTTTTTGCCTACCACTTATAGAAAATGTCAAAAATCCATCTTCAACCAATCTCGCTGTAAGTTGATAGACTTGTTGGTGAGGTTCTATGCCCGTTACTCGTCTAATTTCTGAATTGGTAGCTGCCGTAACGTCACCATCCGCGAACAATTTTCGTATACGCTCAATATTTTTCATCTCTTTTCTCTTTTACTGTTCTTGCGAATACAAGACCCCCAACGATGGTGTAAGCTGTCCCGCCGAGTTTGTGAACGCAACCTAATTTTACCCTGAAAAAACTGAGCAAAAATCGCGCCGCATCCCCAGAGCCGAAGGTGGGTCAGCTTAACGTGGGGTTCGATGTTTTGTTGATAAATAGTCTGGTAGTTAGGCAAGATATATCCAAATAATAACATATCAATGAAAATGATAGATCCCCAGAGAGAGTGTTGCTTGGGATTCGCCTAGCGCCAGAACTAACTTCGTTTGTATAAAGGCCTTGACTTAAAGTAATGTCAATGATACTCTATGTAAGATAATTTTTACATAAAGTAATTTTAACTATACAGAAAGAGGCAAAAATGACATTCCAACAAAAAAATATCACAGTTACCTTGGTCAATTTTCTCCTGATTTTGGGATTTTATCTGATCAGGGTAACGCAACTGATCCTTATCGAGAGTTTCACTCTCGATAAGATCATAGGAGTCTGGGTCACTGTCGTCGTTATGGCAATTGTCGTCACGATCATCGGTACCATTCTCACCCACATCATATCCACGATTATCGAAGTGATTAAAACCGGTAACGAAGAACCAGAGGTTGAGAGCATTCAGGATGAGCGCGATGAACTGATCGACCTGAAAGGTACTCGTGTCACCAATACCGTTTACTCGTTTAGCGTATTGCTGGCGATGTTGACCTTTGCCTTGGGGCAACCGGCATTGGTCATGTTCACCTTATTGATCCTTTGCGGGATTATTGCTCAGATCGCTGGTGATATTTTCCGTCTACGTCTTTATAGAAAGGGGTTTTAAGATGGGCAAATCTCAGATCAAAAACAACATCCGTACATTACGTTTTTTCAATGACGAGATGACGCAGAAGGAACTGGCAGAAAAAGTCGGTGTTACGCGGCAGACCATCATTGCCCTTGAACAGCAGAAATACTCTCCTTCTTTGGAGTTGGCTTTTCGCATCGCCCATGCTTTTGGCGTGTCACTGGATGAAGTCTTTTCTTATGAATCGGAAGATGCTTCAGACTAAACAATCGAAAATTAAGGAGAACAAAAAATGAAAACCTACAGAATGAATTCAGCTATGGCAGGTGGTCTTTATGTTCTGGGCACGGTCTTTGGAGTTTTGTCCGTCGTCACGGGTGGGCAGACGCTTTCATCAAGTGTTACCGACCAGGCACTGGAAACTGCGGACTTACTCAATCTCTTTGCCGCAGATGCATCCCGACTTACCAGCGCGGCATTCTTCATCCTCTTGATGGGAATCTCGCTGTCGTCAATGACTGTTTTCCTCTACCCGCTCTTCAAAAAGGACAGCGAAGAACTAGCGCTCGGTATGTTGATTTTCCGCGGCGCACTAGAAGGAGTCTACTACTTTATTGTCGCTCTCGTCGTGTTGACGATGGCTGCCCTCGGCAGCGAGTATGTTGCCAGCGGAGCGGATTCGGCGACATTGCAATCTTTGGGTAATGTCCTGGTTGAGTTTCAGAGTTTCGTTGGGAATTCTGGCACCTTCCTGTTTCTGATTGGAGCGATTTGTTTGTATATCTCGTTCTACCGCACCCATCTGATTCCCCGCTGGCTGTCCGTCTGGGGTCTGATCGGTGCAGTTCCCTATATGGCGAACGCCGCGCTGCACCTCCTCCATGTGGACACAGGTGGCATTGGGTTTTATATCGAAATGCCACTAGTACCTTAACTTTCTAAAGATGTAGGGTAGTACTGCTTGAAAACTCTGCGTGCGTCATCGGTGGTGAATCTCCAGTTGATTTGTGCTTTGCGTTGATTGCGTGCATTCTCCCAAGCGGCAATTTCATAACGGAGTGTCCATTCATCTGGAATACGGCGAGATAAACATTGCCCTGATAAAATGCTGAGTTCAACTTCAGCCATATTTAGCCAAGAAGCATGCGTCGGTGTGAAATGGAAACGTAAACGGTCCATGATACGATCTGCTTCCTTCTTTCCAAAGGCTTCCACGAGTGAGTGGTAATGATGAGTGTTTAGATTGTCCATGACCAGATCAATGTACTCGGCATCAGGGTAGACGATATCTACCAAGTAGCGCACAGCATAAGCAAAATAAATTTTTGTGCGGCGTTCAGTCACGAGTACTGTGCGCTCTCCTCGTTTCGGTGCGACCATCATAAACAGATTTCGGGTGCCGTTGCGTTTGTATTCATGGTCTTGACGAGCCGCTTTCCCGGGTTGAGTTCCCAATACCGCTCTGGTTTGCATCAAAAGCTGAATGCTTTTCTCATCAAAACAGACCAAAGGGTGCAAGAAATCTTCTGGTTGAGCATATAACCAGAGAATATGCTCCATTCTTTCCAAAAATTCGGCGGTTACTTCGGGAATGCACCAGCTTTTTACTAGCCAAGGCTTGAGTTTGTTTTTTTTAGCAGTAAACGCACTGTGTCAGGCGCAATGCTATCAACGATCCCGTCTTCGACCAGCCGCTTTTGTAGTAACTCCAGTGTCCAACGTGCATGTCCTGCGGGTGGTGTGCTACAAGTAATTGCTACTAAATGGGCTTCTTGTTGCTCGTCCAGTTTTGGCGTTGGCTTAGGGTGTGGCTTATCTTCTAATGCCGCTTGTAGCCCTTCCCTAACATAGCGCAAGCGAGTGCGGCGGATGGTTTGTTCACTAACATATAGAAGCGCACTGATTTCGGCATCTGTTTTGCCTTCAAAAGATTTCAGCAAAATATGGGCGCGCCGAATCACTGCAGCTTTGTTTTGACCCGTAGAAACGATTGCTTTCAATTTCTTCTTCTCTTTGGAAGAAAGGACAACCTCATGTTTTCTCATGACAACCATCTTACTCGCAACCCTACATCTTTATCAAGTTAGAGTACTAGCTATTCAGGAAATTGTGATGGGACTTTGGTTATTGATCGCGGGCTTTAACAAAGATGCTATTAAAAAGTTGGATGAGGTTTAATAGGGCTGCATCCCGACGATAAAACAATCAACTAAATTTATTTTCATCAAAAAAACAAACCGAAAAAAATATTGGTATTGCAAGGAGTAAACATGAATACGACACTGACGATGAACGATTTAGATAAGAGAGCAAAGTTATCCTCCCTGTGGGTCTTTGTTTTCTTCAGTATGATCTTCCGTGATCTGCATGAATTTGGACGCCCCGGATTCCTCGAAGAGGCGATGACAGGCGTCGTGGGTGGCGTTCAGGTAACAGAGGGCATAATGCTGATAGGGGGGCTCATTATCGCAGTTCCCCTCCTCATCATCCTACTCACTCAATTCCTGAGTTTCAAGGCGAACCGTCTAGCCAACATTGTCATGGGTGTGCTCATGATTGTGAGTACTATCGGAACCAACATGGCGCCTGATCTTGATAACGTTTTCTTTGCTGTAATCGAGATCGCTGCGCTACTGCTGATTCTCCGCTTGGCATGGAACTGGAAAGAAGACACAACGAAAATGGCGCTGGCATAGACTGAGAACGCGCATGGTGGAGGTTAGCAGAAAAGTTTAATTATTCAGATACTTTGGAAGGCCAGTAAGCCTCCTAAATATGCTATCCTCATTAGACAAAATTCCACAACCTGATCAGTTGTGGAGTTTCTTTATTCTTTACAAGGGTTCAATACCCCGCCGCTTGCGGCGTGATTCTTGCTTGAATTTGTATATGTTGTTAGATATACCTTTATTGCCTTGTATAGTAGCTCAAGCTACTTTGGAGAGCGATACCCCGTCCGCTCGCGGCGGGGTAGTTCATTTCTTGAGAAATCTTTCTTCAACACGCTTCAAGAGACTCTTTTGTGGAAGCGTTGGCTCTCCAGACTTTAGTTGGAATGGTTTTTCAATAGGGCGCTTTTCAATGACAAGAATGCTATCGTAAAAATGCAACGAATGCACTGATCTAGTAAATTCCGTAACCTTTAGCTTGATAGTTTTAGAATGCCAAGCGTTTATGTAATCGATAAATTTTTTGCTGTATTCTATAAAGCTACTTGGCTTTTTGTAGCCTCCACCCCATTTTGCCCAATAGGATGTATGTAAATCCTCACAAAGATAAGTACCATTTTTGTCGATATAGGGGAATAGTTCTTCAAAGGTGCATATTTGCTGCTTCATAGTATGACCGCCATCGTCGATCAATATATCAATGCGCGGTATCTGCTCAGACAAAGATTTTAGAAAGTTGCGGTCTTCTTGATCTCCTATAAATATCTGAACCTGATCTTCTTCTAGCTCCTTGCAGTGCGGATTAATATCGACGCCGAATATTTTGCAACGGGGTCCAAAATATTCTTTCCACATCTGCAGTGAACCACCATGCGATACACCGAATTCAACAATGTGGACATCCGTGTTTCTGAAGCGTGAAAAATGACGATCATAAATTTCAAAATAATGTTTCCACTTATGGATCATTTTTCCGGTATTCTCTGTAAAATATTTTTCTAGATCATTCATGCTTTTAATTTCCTCTCATTGTTAAGAATCTATTCTAAAATCATTTCAAATTGCTTCCTGCGCTGTCTTCGCAGTTGGTAACAGCGGTGAGAGCATTGATAAGCCACTATTATAGTGGGGCTTTTCGCTCTCCGGCTGTGATGGGAAGACTCAATGTATTTTGAATGGGTGGTAAAGGACAAGTCGCAAAATCGGTGAAGGCACAAGGCGGGTTGACTGCGCGGTTGAAATCAATGATCGCCTTGCCATCTTCTGGCGCACCCACCGAGAGATAGCGCCCTGAGCCGTAGGTCTCGGTGCCATTTGTGGCATCTTGGAACATGATGAAAAGATCGCCATCAGAATCTTCAAAGGCGAGCAAAGAATACTTTTCTCCACCCAAGGGAAAACTGACCATGCCCTCTACCTGCGCTTCGAAATCCGCGCCATTTTTTCGTTGAAAGCTGACCAGCTTCTCGCTCTCATATCTCTCATAAATTCCCTCGATGCAAAACTCCTCTTGGATGGGAAACCATTGCCGACCGGGGAATATCTCACGCTCAGGGCGGCTATTATCCCATAAGCGGATGCCGAAACCATCTTCCCGCTGGATGAGAATAAACGAAAGCGCCCCCCATTTGAGTTGGGTCGGTGCTCCCGAAAGATCGGGCTGAAGAAAGGCTTCTTTTGCCGGAACCCCGTCCACGTCCACGAGCGTGTCGGCAGTCACTTCCATCTTTACCTTCCCATCTTCGACGATAAATCGCCCGATCTCTTCGGGAATCGAGTCACCGGGAAAGACGACGTCGTTTGTAGCCCCGGCGCCGAAGGTATTTATCCCTTCTTCGAGCCAGAAAAGCCCCGCCAATGCAAGCCAGTTATTCTCCTTGCGCAGGTTGGTATCGAGCGTTTTTTGCCAGTCAGTGATTTCTTTTCGGTAATTGTCCATGATTATATTTTAGCCGAAAAGCGCTGCGTCCACTTTGGAGTTGCAAAAAAAGCTCTCTCTCGTTATAATGTGGGACGCTATTCGGGCGGTTAGCTCAGCTGGTTAGAGCGTTGCGTTGACATCGCAAAGGTCGTTGGTTCGAGTCCAATATCGCCCACTAAGTCGCTTGACGATTCCGTCAGGCGACTTTTATTTTATGTTCCAAAAAGGGAAATTGGGATAATATTAGAGCAATGTATTTTTATAAGCCTAGAAAAGAGTTGCTATGAAATTTGTAATAATTTTCGGTCCGCCTGCTGTTGGAAAAATGACTGTCGGTTATGAACTAGCTAAATTAACAGGGATGAAGGTTTTTCATAATCATATGACCATTGATCTCATTCTTGAATTCTTCCCCTATGGACATGAAAAATTCTCTACCCTTGTCAGTGAATTTCGTCAACGGATTTTTGAAGAGGTTGCAACCAGTGAGTTGCCTGGGATGATTTTTACTTATGTCTGGGCGCTGGATCAATCTGATGATAAGAAGCAAATAGATATTTATACTGAGATTTTCAAACGTCATGGTGCAGAAGTTTATTATGTTGAATTAGAGGCCGATCTGGAAGAACGCTTGGAGCGCAATAAAGGTGAATTCCGTCTTGCTAAGAAGTCATCCAAAAGAGATATTTCTCGTTCTGAGAAAAACTTGTTGCAAACTGAGAAAACATATCAAATGAACTCAGATGATGACTTTTTTTATCATGAGAATTATATGAAGATCAATAATACAAATTTGCTACCTGATGAAGTTGCCAAAGAAATAGCCTCCGCTTTTGGTTTTACAGACAATACTGGCGTTGCTTGACATTTAAATTACATTCAGCTAAGATAGCGACGAATAAAGAAATGTGTTGACCGGGACGAGTATGTGGACCCAGTCGCTGACAGGGAGAGCAAGCCGTAGATTGAGAGCTTGCTCCAGCATCCGCCACAGAAAACCACCCGCGAGCGTTGAACAGAACAGTGTTCAGTAAGCAGTACATAGTAATCAGTAAAGCAAAAAACTGATCACTAAAAACTGATTACCGATTACTCAGTAAGTAAAACGGCAGGCTCCGTTATCAGCCCCCAATGAGATACCCTGAGTGTTGGTTGAGTTTATCGAAATCAGAAGGGTAATCTGGGTGGAACCGTGAGATCACTCTCGCCCCAGTACTTGGGCGAGAGTTTTTTGTTAACAAGGAGTTCGATATGGCAGAGCAAGAAAGATACGAAGATAGTGAACTTTACCGCGTCCGTCACTCGGCGGCGCATGTCATGGCACAGGCTGTGATGGATATATTCCCCGAAGCCAAATACACCATTGGTCCGCCCGTGGAGAATGGTTTCTATTACGACTTTGATCTGCCACGTACCCTCACGCCGGAAGATATGAAGCTGATCCAAAAGAAGATGCGCAAGACATTGAGTGGCAAGCACGAATTTCTAAAGAAAGTGCTTTCTGCCGATGAAGCGCGCGAGATCTTCAAAGACCAGCCCTACAAACTTGAGTTGATTGCAGGTCTGGAAGATGGTGGCTTCGATGAGTACGGCAATAAATTGGATGAAAAGCCTGAAATTTCCATTTACGAACATTCAGGATTTGTTGACCTTTGTCGCGGACCTCATGTAGAAAGTACGGCGCAGATCAATGCAAAAGCCGTCAAGCTGATGTCCATTGCTGGCGCTTATTGGCGTGGCGATGAGAATAATACCCAGCTTCAGCGCATCTATGGCACGGCATGGAATACCAAAGAAGAGTTGGATGCCTATCTCTGGCAGCTTGAAGAAGCCAAGAAACGCGATCATCGTAAACTCGGCAAAGAACTCGATATTTACGCCTTTGACGAAGAAGTGGGCCCCGGTCTTCCGCTTTGGCTGCCGAATGGCGCGGTCATCATCGAAGAGTTGGAGCAGCTTGCAAAACAGATGGAACGCGAAGCAGGGTATAAACAAGTCCGCTCCCCGCATTTGACGAAGGAAAGTCTCTTCATCCGCAGCGGACATCTGCCCTACTATGCCGAGAGCATGTATCCGCCCATGGAGATGGAAGGCACGAATTACTATATCAAGCCGATGAATTGCCCGATGCACCACAAAATTTTCGCGGCACGTCCACATAGCTATCGTGATCTCCCGATCCGCTTGGCTGAATATGGAACCTGCTATCGCTATGAAAAAAGTGGCGAACTCTTCGGGCTAATGCGCGTCCGCTCGATGCAGATGAACGATGCCCACATCTATTGCTCAGAAGCGCAATTTGAAGAAGAGTTCATGGCAGTGATTGATCTCTACATGAAATATTTCGAGATTTTCAACATCGACAAATACGTCATGCGTTTCAGCACACACGCCAAAGAAGGTCTTGGCAAAAAATATATCGACAACGAAGCCCTCTGGCTCAAGACCGAAGAGATGGTGCGCCGTGCCATGAAAAACGGCGGCGTTAATTTTGTGGAAGTGGAAGATGAAGCCGCTTTCTACGGTCCCAAGATCGACGTGCAGGTTTGGAGCGCGATCGGTAAAGAGTTTACGCTGGCGACGAATCAAGTCGATTTTGCCGTGCCGCCCAAGTTTGATCTCAAATTTACGAACGCCCAGGGCGAAGATGAAATCCCGCTCTGTATCCATCGCGCGCCACTCAGTACGCACGAGCGCATGATCGGTTTCCTGATAGAACATTATGCAGGCGCAATGCCTGTTTGGATCTCGCCGGTGCAGGCTATGATTATCCCGATCACCGACGACCATCTCGACTATGCCTACGAAGTCAAAAAGAAACTTGAAAAAGCAGGCGTGCGCGTAGAAGTGGCAGATGATAGTGCGCGTATGAATGCCAAAATTCGCAAGGCGCAGAAAAAGAAAATCCCCTATATGCTCATTGTTGGGGATGCAGAAATGGAAGCAGGTTCCGTTGCCCTGCGCATGCGGGATGGGGAAGACAAAGGCGCAATCCCTGTGGATGACTTTGCCGCTCTCGCCAAAAAGGCAATTGCGGATCGCTCGTGATTTAGGCTTGGTTCCGTTAAAAAAGAAACCTGACAGGTCACCAAGACCTGTCAGGTTTTTTGCTTTATAAGACACTGTCTTCGCGAGCCGATGTTTTTCGGCGTGGCGATTTCCTTGATTGTGTAGGAGATTGCTTCAGCGATAAAACCGCTTCGCAATGACAGATGTGAGGGGCACTAATCCGCTGCCCGCGCTACCTCGTCCGCCGCAAAAATGACTTCCTTCTTTCCGGTCAGCATATCGTTTATTTTCGCAGCGACCAAGTTCAAATGTCCGCGATGTGCCACGTAGTCCAAATCGTCGGCGGGCACTGTTAGCACGGGGCAAAGCGTAAACCCTGCAATCCATGTTTCGTAGAGATCATTCAGCCCAGATAAATAATCGGGAGCAATATCACTCTCGTAGTCACGCCCGCGTGATGCGATCCGCCCCAACAGAGTCGGGACAGATGCGCGCAAGTAGATGACCAGATCGGGGGGCGGTAAAAATCCGATCACTGTTTCGTAGAGTTCGCGGTAGGTTTGATAATCGCGCGGCTGGATATGCCCCTGCCGATAAAGATTCTGCGCAAAGACCTCGGCATCTTCGTAAACGCTGCGATCCTGAATAACGGACGTTGGATGGTTCGCAAGATCGTGATGACTGCGCAAACGATGTGATAAAAAGAAAACCTGCGAATGAAATGACCAGGTGGGCATATCATCATAGAAATCTGCAAGATAAGGGTTTTCGGCAACCGGCTCGTAGAAAGGTTCCCAATCCAGTTTTGTGCAGAGCATCTCTACCAGCGTGGATTTTCCCACGCCGATATTGCCAGCGACGGCGACGAATTTTTTCATAAACTCCCCAGCCCGACTCTAAGAATCGCCTGCTAGTTCACTGTCGATGATCTGGCGGAAAACTTGTATGGGCTGTGCGCCAATAACAATTTGCCCGTTGATATAGAAAGTGGGGGTTGATTGCACGCCGATGCTGATGGCGTAATTCATATCATCTTTTACGAAATCTTCATATTGCCGTGAACTTACACACTCCTCAAAAGTAGCGGTGTCCAATTGCAATTCGCTGGCATATTCGTTCAACGCAAGTATGCCTAAGCCATATTCACTCTCGAAGAGTTTTTCATGGTATGCCCAATAGGAATTTTGGTCACCCGCGCACATGGCTGCCTCAGCGGCAAGATGTGCATTTGCATGTATGCTGGTTAATGGGAAGTTGCGGTAGACCAGCTTGATCTGATCGGGATATTCTTCGAGCAGTGGCTGATAAACTTCGTTATGCCATTTGGTGCAGAAGGGGCATTCAAAGTCACTGAACTCAACGATCACAATAGGGGCGTCATCCGGGCCTTCGCTGGGGAAGCCCTCAGTGGGGACATCGAGGCGTTGAGCGGGCGCAAGATTTGGCGCCTCGGCTGCGGGAGGAGGGGAATCTACTGCTTGAGATGGAAGATCCGTTGCAGCGTTATATCCCCAGACGAAATAACCTACCATAATGCCAAGAGCAAAAGCCACTATGGAGGTTAGGGCGTTGAATTCTTTGCGTTTCAACGCTGCCAGTTTCTTCTCTTTTTGGGTGGGGGTGTTTTTAGAATTCATGCGGCGGATTATATCATGGGGAAGATCGTTCTCTTTTGGCATGCATCCTTTTTTGCGCAGAAGCGTATATCTTTTTGGAGGAAAATATGACAAATACACATAAACCCACTTTCTGGCTTTTTTGGCCCTTTATTGCACTTTGGCGCCTGATCGCAGGCATAGTCGAAATGACTGGGCGCTTGGTCGCCGTTATATTGGGGTTGGTACTGATGATCGTTGGGGTGATCATAAGCCTGACTATTGTCGGCGCAATTATTGGTATCCCTTTGGCGGTAGTGGGCTTTCTGCTTACTTTGCGAGGGCTTTTTTAGTATTCGAGACTTTTGTATAGGGCTTTGTGAATAAATAGAAAAACTCCCCGTTTGCTTTAGGCGGGGAGTTTTTTAGCTGGGCAGATGTTCTTTCTGCAATGAGCAAGTTTAGGTACGTGCGCGTTTCGTTGTGATCGCTTTGCGTATGGCGGGGATCCTTAGAGTCAGTAGCAGAAGCAGTATCGCGGCAAAATACCAAGGGTCAAGAACGCCTTGTTTGACGAGCCAGATATAATGGACGACAGCTAATATCCCAGCAAGATACGTCAACTTGTGAAGCTTTTTCCAGTTTTTCTTCAGGCGTCGCTGCCAACCGATGGTTGATGTGACTGCCAGAGCGAGCAGAATCAAGCCTGTGGTTAACCCTACAATGGCATAGCGTTTTTCGAGCAAGGCACTTTGAATGAGCGTAAAGTCGAAGTAATAATCAACGCCGATAAAAATTGCAAAGTGGATGCTGGCATAGAAGAAGCTGTACAGCCCTAATGGGCGGCGAAGCTTGAGAACCTGTTTGAATTTGAAAAGCGTATTTACGGGTGTACACGCTAGCGAGAGCAATAACAAAACCAGCGCGGTTTTTCCTGTACGTAGCGTGAAATCACGGATTGGGTCAACGCCAAAGTTACCGGTGGCAATATCCCAGAGAATGAAAGCCAGTGGGATAAGCGAGCCCAAATGTGCGGCTATTTGCAGTGGGGTGAAATTCCATTTTTTACGTTTCATCTCTAGTAAGACTTTGTTAAGTCCATTCCCTCGTAAAGGTGCGCAACTTCTTCAGCGTAGCCATTGAACATCAAAGTGGGGCGGCGTTTCAACTCACCAATGCGACGTTCGCTAGCTTGTGACCAACGCGGGTGATCTACGCCGGGGTTGACGTTGGCGTAAAAGCCATATTCGTTCGGCGCAATGGTTTCCCACATGGTGGCGGGCTGCTCATCGGTCAGTTCGATCTTGACGATGGATTTGATGGATTTGAAGCCATACTTCCAGGGGACGACGAGCCGGATCGGCGCGCCATTTTGGCCTGGTAACGCTTCTCCATATAGACCGGTGGCGAGGAGCGTGAGATCGTTATACGCCTCATCCAAACGGAGTCCTTCCTGATAGGGCCACGGGTAGAGTCCGTTCTTTAGTCCAGGCATTTGGTCGGGGTCGGCTAGGGTTTCAAAGCGGACGTATTTCGCATCAGAAGTTGGTTCGACTTCTTTGAGCAGGCTGGCGAGAGTGAAACCGTTCCAGGGGATGACCATGCTCCAGGCTTCGACACAGCGCATACGGTAGATGCGTTCTTCCTGTGTAAAGTTGGCAAGCAGGTCTTCGACGCCGTAGGTTTTAGGGTTGTTGACCATGCCGCTGACTTCCACTGTCCACGGGGAGGATATGAAATCTTCGGCAAGAGTGGCAACGCGCTCTTTATCGGTGGTGAACTCGTAGTAGTTGTTATAGTTGATGACGGCTTCGTGATCGGTGAGTTCATCGGGCGGGGCAGGTGCTGCTTCCGCAGTGGGCAAGTTGGGGTCTACGGGCGAAGCGGGCATATCATCCGCTGGAGCACCGCAAGCTGCGAGCAGAGCTGCGCCTGCGGTGACGATGCCCATCTGCTTGAGGAAGTCACGCCGTGAGAGGTAGGTTTCTTTGGGGGTGATCTCGGATGATTTTACGGGGACTGATTTTATCTTCATTATTTTTCCTTTGTGTCCTGTCTTTGATTGGGTACTTTTTGTATTTCTTACCTTAGGGATAACTTTCAGCCAACAGGCTTTGGATTGCGATTTCTGTTTCTGTGTATGCGCCTTCTCCAATATGAGTGTAACGAATTCTTCCTTGCTTATCGATGAGGTAAAGCGTGGGCCAAAAACGGTTTTTGTATGCTCGCCAGGTTTCTCCATTATTATCCTGTGCAACAGGATAAGGAATATCTAGTCTTGCAATTGCTTCTTGTAAGTTTTCCAAATCGTGCTCATGATTGAATTCGGGATAGTGATTCCCGATGACGACCAAACCTTGATTTTTATATGTATTATGCCATTCCCTCAACGAGGGAATTACCCGCTGGCAATTTATTCAGCCAAAGGTCCACATCTCTAATAATACAACTTTTCCGCGTAAATTAGCTAAACGAAGAGGTTCTTTTGTGTTGAGCCAGACTTCGTTTGTTAACTCTGGCGCAAGGTCGAAGTCGCCTTCTGGCAAAATCTCTGTGGTTTCAGAGGGAACTGTTGGCAATAATGTTGGCTCTACCTGAACCGTTTTTTCAGGCTCTTCTGCAACAGGGCTACCACAGCCAAGCAGAGCTATTGCAGGAATGATCCAAATCCAATATTTCATATTTATCTCCGATTTTTGGCAAGGCTATTCGTAAAGTAAAGTTTGCGGGAAGAAAGAGTACCAGCCGAACCAGAAAGCGAGATGTCCGTTTATGCGAGGGGCAAGCTCTCCATTTGGGCCGATCAGGGCTTCTTCTGTAATTTGCCAGACACGCCCTGCCGAATCAAGCACCGTATCTGGGTTTGAAGCTGGGGAAAAAGTTTCTCCCTTGCGAGCATAAGCTCGGACTTCGCCGCCAGCGTTATAGAAAACTTCGCCCGCACGCTGGCTATCACCGGTGACAGTAACTTCGCCACGCGAGGCGATGATGACTAAATCAGTTTGCCCAATGGTGTCGTTGATGACTTGTTCTTTTGCAAGGATTTCTACAGGGTACGCTTTTGGGATGTCTTCAATTTCTAAAGCATAGATACGGTCTTTATTGGGGAGTAAATTGCTGCGTTGCCAGACAGGGAACATTGTGTCTTCGTCGATGAAGTAGTGACCGTAAGCAGCACCGGGATTATAAGGGCGATTGTATCCAGTGTTGATATCCAGGACGGTTGTATCTGGGTGTTGGGCGAGCCAAGCATCCCAGGTGCTAACTACAACAGGGAGTAAATTTAGTTTAACGTCTGAGTCTGCTAACTTTCCCAATACGGGTTCACCCGTTAGCTGATTCCATAATGTGCGTGTTTGGCGATCGTACATCAGTTTGTTGCTGCGAAAAAGAAAACCAGATGAGCCAAAAGTGTATTCTTCACCATTGGATGCGCGACCATCGTAGGCAACGCCAGCACCACAAAGTGTGCAATAAGCCAGAGATACAGGCACACCGCCTACCACGTCATTTGCCATTTCGTGCCAATCAAGAATACGAAGCGGATAAGCGCGGTTATCTCCGTTAATGGAGATGCCAAAGACAGGCTCGTCACCGATGAGATAGTCTGCTTCGGCGGCTAGGATCATCGTTGCGTTGTCCAATGCCGGGATACCATCTACCATCACGCCACCCCAGACAATTTCTTCGGTACGAATCGTAGATGGAAAATCGTCTTGTAGAAATTCCCCGAATTCGGGATCTATTTGAGATAAGAGGTGTCCTTTCCAGCCTGTAAAGCCGGGAGGTGATGTGAGGTTTGTTTTTCCGTACCACTCTACCCATGCAAACCAATCATATCCAATGGATTGCCCACTGAGGGTTTCGAGCGTATCAAGAGGGTTGTGGTAATTTACATTTCTTAAAATACTCAATTGATCTACGCGAAGCAATTCGATAAAAACGGCAATGAACCGGGTATCATGGGCTGCCAGAATAGTATCTGTGGCTATCTGATTTTTAGGTTCGAGGAGTTCATACATCAGGCGAGTTGCTTCTTCGTCTGAGAGTTGGCTTCCCATTATTGGGGTTGTACTATTTTCTTCTTCCGAATCTCTTTCGGGTTGAAGGGCAGGAGCTTCGGGCGGAGCAACTGCTGGGGAGCAGGCACTCAAGCCCAAAACAAGGACGAGGCAAAAAAGAAGCAGTTTTTTCATCAGATTAGACTATTCCTATTGTCCAAAAGAAGCGCGTGAAAAAACAACATGGAAGGGCATACAGTAGATGATGATGCCTTCGTATTGGGAAAGATCTACATCCGCGGCAATTTCATAATTTTGGCTACCCATATTTCCTTTTAATTTGCCAAGATCAACGAAGTTCCCTATGCCATCATGGTTGCTGCCTGCGATATTTTCAACGAGCAAGACGTGTAGATCGGGCCCATTGGTTACTTTGAAGTTTTCAAAGCGTAAGACACGCTGATCGCCTTGCTGGAAAATACTGGCGTCTCCAGAGCCACGATGAGCATTGTCTGCATCCTGGAATTGTCCTTCGCTGACCAATATCCATTCAGCTTCGGCCTCTGTTTCGGGCATTTCTTCTTTCATTTCATGGTCGGGCATCATCGTAGAAGCTGCTGCTACTTGTTCTTCAAGTGCTTGCGCTTCTTCTACTGACAAACTTTCTACAAATTCTTCATCAATGCCTTCCATTGCATCGTTTATTGCTTCTTCTGCTTCATCTGGTGACATTTCGGCAAGTTCGCTTTGGCTGGGAAGCTCAAAGGGAAAATCTTCTTCAACAGATTGACTAATAAATAGTGGCGAGAATAGCCACCAAGCAACAGCTATGCCGACAAGACCAAGAATGACTGCCCCTGAAATTTTCAATGACTTATTCATAATATTTTTTCCTTGAGATAAATTTCTCAACGCTTACTTTATTTTCGGTAACGTAAACCAGAATTGTGTTCCTTCATCCGGTTTACTCTTGACCCAAATCTCGCCGCCGTGCGCCTCTACCAGCCCTTTAGCAATGGCTAAGCCTAAACCAACACCGCCGCCTTCGCTTTGGTCACGTACCCGACTTTTCTCGCCACGATAGAAGCGGTCAAAAATAAAAGGGAGGTCTTTGGCATTAATCTCACTCCCGGAATTTGCTACTGTGACTATTGTCGAATCTTCATCGACTTCTGCACTCAGGCGGATTGTGCCTTCTTTTGGGCTATAGCGGAGTGCGTTGCTGGCCAGATTGTCGAGGATGCGGCTGAGTTTTTCGGGGGCAGCCCAGACAAGATCAACTTGAGGGCTGACATATCCGTCTAGCGTGACTTCTTTGGCTTGGGCGCGGGCTGCGAAGCTTTCCAGGGTGTCGGAAATTAAATCGGAAAGCGGTAGCCATTCAAAATCCAGTTTCTCGTATCCTGCATCCAGTTGAGCCAATTCAAAAAGATCATCGAGCAAGTTACTCATCCGAGTGATCTCATTCTGGCTTTGAACCAGATAACGAGAAACCGTTTCCTGATCCGTAACGACCCCATCAGCCAGAGCGGTGATCATCACTCTTAAGGAGGTTAGAGGCGTGCGTAGATCGTGAGATGCCCAGGCTACGAGGTTTCGGCGGGTTTCATCAAGGGCACGTTCATTTGCTGCGGCTTGTTCCAGACGAGCGGACATTTCGTTGAATGCTCTAGATAACTGGGCTATTTCATCATTCCCGTTGATGGTGACGCGTGCTGAAAAATCACCTTGGCTGAGTTGGGATGTTCCGTCAACTAGATTGTTCAGTGCTTGTGTGATGGTGTTTGAGATGAAAAAACCGAATGCTATCGATATACCGCCAGCAAATAGAAGCAATAAACTTCCGAGGGCTAGGTCATGTTGATTGATGAACATCAAACGGGCAGTTACCCATATATTGAAAAGCGTTAATCCCCCTGCAAGGATATAGCCCAATGTAAGCGTATAGCTCAGGCGAGGGAGCCTTCGCCACCAACCCAAACGATGAGATAGGAAACCAATCGCTCCTGAAATAAGACTGGTGAGACCCAAAGAAATTACCAGATGTTGCAGGTCTCCAGCTGGGGGATCCATGATGAACTTGACTAGAGCTAGAGTCAGGAGCAGGGCGGTTAATATGCCGAGCAAGTAGCTAATGAAGCGAGGTTTTGTAGTTGACATCATTTCCCTCCCACGAATTTGTATCCAATGCCCCATACGGTGAGAATCTGCTGAGGTTGGCTCGGGTCAATTTCGATTTTTTCGCGCAATCGCCGAATATGCACCGTGACCGTGGATGGGTCGGTATAAAGCTCATCTCCCCAAACTTGGGCTAGCAATTGTGCACGAGTAAAAACTTGCTCAGGCTGTAGAGCAAAATGCCACAAAAGATCAAACTCTTTTGCCGTTAAACTAACGCTTTGAGATTTGACTTCTACATTACGTGCCACTGGATCAATATTTAAGATACCGGTCTGGATAGCTTTCTGGGTAATAGATGCTGGCGTACCATCCGAGCGGCGAAGTACGGCCCGGACGCGCGAAACAACTTCTTGGGGGTTGAAAGGTTTTGTTATGTAATCATCTGCCCCTATATCCAAGCCACGAATGCGGTCGCTGTCTTCGCTTTTGGCGGTTAACATGATGATGGGAATTTGGCGATCTTGGCGCAAGCGTTGAGTGAGAGAGAGGCCATCTATGCCGGGCAACATCAGATCCAGAACGATAAGAGCAGGGGGATCATTCTGGATGATGCGCAGTGCTTCGTATCCATCGGCGGCCTCTTTTACAAGATAGCTTTCACGTTCCAGATATCGGCGCACAACTTCGCGGATGGTTTCTTCGTCATCAACAACGAGAATATAAGAATTTGTAGTCATCAGTTTTTCTGTGTAGGTCAGCTAATCAAGAGGGTTGGACGAATCTACTCTAAAGCTGAAGATTATTGATTTCATTATAGCAGTGGGATATTACGAAAGTATTAAGGTTTCCTCGCTCTTTAACAAAAAAGGAGCGAGAGTTTTGCTCTCGCTCCTTTTGCTATTCATTTGAAATCTTTTAGTCAAGACTGCCTGTTGCGATGGCTTTCTTGACTTCACCGATGGCTTGTGTGATTTGAATTTCACGCGGGCAGGCAACGGTGCAGTTGAAGATGGTGCGGCAGCGATAGACTCCAAATTGGTCATTGAGAATCTGAAGGCGTTCCGCTGCACCTTTGTCGCGGCTATCGAAAATAAAGCGATGTGCGTTGACGATGGCGGCGGGTCCGATATATTCGTCGTTTGACCAGAAGGATGGGCAAGATGTAGTACATGCGCCACAAAGAATACACTTGGTGGTGTCGTCAAAGCGTTCGCGATCTTCAATGCTTTGGTGGCGTTCTTGCGCAGGCTTAGGCTCGTCGTTAACAAAGAAGGGCATGACTTTTTTGTAGCTATCGAAGAAGGGATCCATATCTACGATCATATCTTTAAGAACGGAGAGACCCAGGATCGGCTCGACGGTGATCCTGCTCGTCTTTAAATCTTGAACAAGGGTTTTGCAGGCAAGCATATTCTGACCGTTGATGCGCATGGCGCAGGAGCCACAAACCCCGTGCGCGCAGGAGCGGCGGAAGGAGAGCGAGCCATCGTGATAGCCTTTTACTTTTTCCATCAGATCAAGAACGCGATCGGTGGGTTCTGCTTCCAACTCGAAGGTGTCGTAGTGCGGTTTCGTATCTGTTTCCGGGTTGTAGCGGAAGAGTTTTAGAGTAATTTTCTGCATCATATCCTCCTAATAGACCCGTTTCTTTGGTTCAAATTTGGTGAAGATCACATCTTTGTAATCCAGTTTCACTTCACCATCTTCGAGCCAAGCCAAGGTATGTTTCATCCATTTTTTGTCGTTACGCTCTTGATAATCATCGCGAGCGTGCGCGCCACGACTCTCTTTGCGTTTGAGGGCAGAGACGGCGGTCACTTCGGCGATATCGAGCAGGTTGCTCAATTCCCAGGCGTTGAGCAGATCCATGTTGAATTTTTTGCCCTGATCATCGAGCTTGATATTTTTGAAACGGGCTTTCAATTCGCGGATCTTTTCAACAGCTTGGGCCATGCCATCCTCGACTCGGAAAACGCCAACATGCTCGAACATGACTTCCTTCATTTCGGTGCCAATATCCGAGATGCGTTCCTCGCCTTCAGCATTGCGCAAGGTTTCGAGTTGCTGCTCAACAAATTCAGTTGGATTGTCTGGCAGCGGGATGTAGTCGGCTTCTTTGGCATATTCAGCAGCTTTCATGCCGGAATGTTTACCGAAGACGACCAGATCGAGGAGGGAGTTGGTTCCGAGACGATTAGCGCCATGCACGGAGACACACGCGTTTTCACCTACGGCGAAGAGCCCGGGCAGTGGTTTTCGTTTTTTGTCTACAATCACCTGACCAAATTTATCGGTCGGGATGCCGCCCATAGCATAATGCGCGGTTGGTTGAACGGGCATCGGCTGGGTAACGGGATTGACCCCAAGATAGGTTTCGCAGAAGTCAATGATGTCGGGGAGTTTTCCGAGGATCTCTTCACCTGTGACAGAGAAGGGGCTTCCGTCCGGGTTCGTGCGTCCATCGAGAGCTGCGTACTTGTTAACGGTTTCAGGTGTCACATCCAGGTAGAGGTAGTTTTCGCCGTTGACGCCGTTGCCTTCTTTCAGTTCAAGATACATGGCACGACTGACAACATCGCGGGACGCTAATTCCTTCACGCTGGGGGCGTTGCCTTCTTTTTCCATGAAGCGTTCACCTTTGCCATTCAGCAGGATGCCGCCTTCGCCGCGCACACCTTCGGTGATGAGAATGCCCATCTTGTAGATGCCGGTTGGGTGGAACTGGAAGAACTCCATATCCTGCGCGGGGATGCCGCGTCGTAGGGTGATGGCAACTCCATCGCCGGTATAGGCAAAAGCGTTGGAAGTGATCTCCCAAACACGTCCCCAACCACCGGTGGCAAAGATGACCGATTTAGCATGGAAGACATGTAATTCGCCAGTTGCGATTTCAAGAGCAACGACGCCTGCAACGCCTTCTTCGGTCATGATCAAATCCATGACCTGGAATTCGTCGTAAAAGGTAACGTTATTTTTGATGCTCTGCTGGTAAAGCGTTTGCAGGATCATATGACCGGTGCGGTCAGCAGCGTAGCAGGCACGCATAACGGGCTTGCCTGTTTCATTATTGGTATGTCCACCAAATGGACGTTGCGCGATCTTGCCTTCTTTGGTGCGATTAAAAGGGAGCCCCATATGTTCCAATTCGTAAACAATGCTGGGTGCTTCTTCACACATGAACTCGATCGCATCCTGGTCGCCAAGATAGTCGCTCCCCTTGACGGTGTCGTAAGTATGCCATGCAGGGTGATCTTCTTCGAGATTTCCAAGCGCAGCGCCGATACCGCCTTGAGCTGCGCCGGTATGCGAACGTGCGGGATAAAGTTTTGAGATTACAGCCGTCGATGCGGATTGTGATGCATACAAGCCTGCCATTAAGCCTGCGCCACCTGCACCAACAACGACGACTTCAAATTGATGTTTTTTCATGAAGCCACTCCTTTATGAAGCCAAGACGACATAGACGGCTACAAGTAAAATGAAAAGCCAGAGGATAAAGATAAAGCCGCGCCAGATCGGTCGCCACCAGTTGCTGCCAATAAAATCTTCAACAACGATGCGCAGTCCATTGATACCGTGCGTTACGCCAAAGAAAACAGCCAGCATCTGCATGACTTGCCAGAAGGAATTGATCCAGGAGTCGAGATTGATAATGTCGCTGCTAATGATATGGCTGGGGTTGGGGAAAAATGTCCAGCGGATGAGCGTGCTAATATCCGTTTGGGTACGCGCGCTCATAACGAAAGCGGCGATCAAGCCAGTTAGCCCGATGGTATAAAGGGCAAGCGCAGAAAGGCGCATGAAAAGCCACATCATATAATCGAGATTGAAACCACGTTTTGCTACAGTTCGTGAACTCATTTGCATCTCCTCCTAAAGACCGAGTGCGCTCTTTAGCACAGTAAAGAGAATAAGCACGTAGAGCGGGATGATAACGAGCCACTCCAACCAAATTGATTCTCGCTGATATTCCAACAGAGCGGGCCAAAGGTCGAGGAGCGTAACCCGAAGCCCATTGACGGCATGAAAGATAACCAGAAAAAAAAGTACCAATTGGAAAATCCAATTTTCGTAAACGATGTTGATCGCAATGCCTACATCGCTGCCAAATTGCTGCGTGAGAAACCCGGCAATAATATGCGAGCCGACGAAGAATACCATCGCCAAGCCGCTAAGGCGGTGCAGGATCCACGCCCACATTGGTCCGCCCCCTTTATACTTCAGTCCCTTAAAGAAACCAACTTTCCGATTAAGAGCCATTTGCGCCTCCTGTATTGGGATACCGTTCTGATTGCTCCTGACACCATACTAGAGACACTATAAAAACAAAGTATCTAGTTGTCCAGTTGTATCATGATGGGAACGCATTCATTATCCCATTCAGACCTAGCGACAGAAAGTGACAATGTACATAGATATTTAGTTTCAGACTTCCTCTAATAAAGATTAAATAGACCTTTATAATCCTGTAGTCAAAAACTAATCTTTTTAGCGAAAAAATTTGACACTCCCAAATAAGTTTTTGATCTCATCGATATTAGTTCTTGTTGGGGTCATTCTTTATCCAAGTCTTTATAGATTCTAAAGAAAGCCCAAAGGAGGTACGCATGGCAAGTTCTCATCGAATAAGCCGGCGAGATTTTGTTAAGGTTACGACAGTTGCTCTCAGCACCATCATGGGCGCTGCAATGGGCATCCCGGTCATCGGTTACCTGATCGATCCTGCACTCAAGGTCCAATCTAGCGAGGCATGGATCCCGCTTGGCCCGCTAGAAAGTTATCCCATCGGTACGCCAAAAGCATTTTCTTTTACCCGCTCTAATATCAATGGTTGGGAAAAGACAGTCAACAGCTATGGTGGTTTTATTCTAAAGAAATCAGATAGTGATATTTTGGCTTTATCCAATCGTTGTACACATCTGAGTTGCAGCGTAAATTGGGATGAAGGACGAGAAGAGTATGTTTGTCCCTGCCACGATGCACAATTTGGATCAGAGGGGGAAGTAAACGCGGGGCCTCCGCCGCATGCACTTGATCGTTTTGAAACCAAGGTTGAAGAGGGTAATCTCTTTGTTCTCTTCCCCGCTGTTCCACATCACGAAGGATAAATCATTATGTTTAAAAATATCTATGCCTGGCTGGATGAGCGCCTTGGCTTTGACGATCTCTATAAAGGATTATTAGATCGCCCTGAGCCGCACGGAAACTGGTGGAATACGCTCGGAAGCGCGAGCTTGTTTCTGTTTATTATGCAGGGTGCCACCGGTATATTTCTTACCGTTTACTACACCCCCTCACCGGATCACGCCTACGACAGCATCCAGTACATCATGAACGGCGTTGCCTTCGGCTGGCTCATTCGTGGTATTCACCACTGGGGCGCATCTCTGATGGTGTTGGTAGTCTTCATTCATATGTTGCGCACCTTTTTCTCAGCATCTTATAAATACCCCCGTGAACTGACCTGGATCATTGGCAGTTTTCTCTTTCTCCTGACTTTAGGAATGGGTTTCACCGGTTACTTGCTCCCCTTTAATCAGCGTGCTTATTGGGCAACAGTGGTTGCGACCAATATCGGCGGTGTTGTGCCGGGGGTAGGGCCTTTCATCTTGCGGGCCTTGCGTGGCGGCGCCGATGTAAGTGCGCTCACGCTCTCACGCTTCTTCTCAGCGCATATCTGGATGCTGCCCGCAGCCTTAGCCGCTTTGATCGGTGTTCACCTGTATCTGATTATGCGTCACGGTGAATCCGCATATCCTGATGCAGATGATTAAGGAGTCCTCCGATGAATGATGAACATAAAAAGAAAGTAAACCAAAAATACGAAGAGCAACTCCAAAAAGGCGAGCGTTTTTGGCCCGATGCCATTTACAAAGATTTGCTTGTCTCCTTTGCGCTCTTTATCCTCTTGATCGGTTTGGCAACCTTTGTTGGCGTTCACCCCGAGCCCAAAGTTGACCCCACCGACGCGACCTACGTTCCCCGCCCTGAGTGGTATTTCCTTTTCCTTTTTGAATTCTTGAAATATTTCCCTGGCGCGCTTGAGTGGGTTGGGGCAGCAGTTATCCCTGGCATTTTGGTCGTGGCTTTGATGTTCCTGCCGCTTTATGACAAGAATCCTTTCCGTCATAATTCCAAAAGAATATTTGCAGTTGGCTTGATGAGCGTAATTTTCTCGGGTATCGTAACGCTTACGTTGATGGCAGCTACAACTATGTCGTCATTAGTAGCTGTTATTCTTGGCGTTTTGGTTGCGGCTTTGATGTTCTTCTCTCTATACAAAGAAGTTTCTTTTCTTCAGGGAGGCATCCGCAAATCGGTTTTGTGGGTGATGACCATCGCCATCGTTGGCATTGTGGGCGTCAGCTATCAGCAGACGGCGGCAATGGCTTCTGATGAAGAAGAGGTTCATATCGCGAGCAGTATCGCCGAAAAGATGGTGTTGGGTCAGGATCTATACTCGATCCAATGTGTGGAGTGTCACGGAGCTGATGGCGAAGGTGGAGAAATTACGATCACTGCTGCCGATGGCTCTGAAGAGAAGTTGCCCGTCAAATCAATTAGCAGCAACGATGAGATGTATACCCGTAACGATGGCAGTCTCTTCGACATCATTGCTTATGGTCAGCCGAACTTAGGCATGCCTCCTTTTGGCGGCGCCTACGGTGGTGAACTAAATCCAAGCGAAATAGAATATATAGTCACCTTCATGCGCTACACGTGGGATGATCGAGCTGAAGTCCCAGCCGATGCCGTTGCCTCCGCGATCCCTGTTCTGGCAGAAGGTGAAGTTCCTTCGTACGAAATTCATGTCTCTGCTGTAGCAAAACGCTACTGTGTCTCCTGTCATCGTGATGGGAAAGAAAATAACGACTACATCATGGATAGCTATGCTGGTGTCGTAAGTGGTGGCAAGAACGCCCCGAACGTAGTCGCTGGTGATTTGAATAGCATCCTGCTCCAGACCATTCAAGGGACAGAGTTAACAGGCTCCGATGGTGAAATCATCCATGTGATGCCGCCAAACGGTAAACCTATCAAAGATGAATATATAGACATCTTTATCCGCTGGGTAGAAGCCGGTATGCCTGAAAGTGCAGATGAAGCAGCCGCGCTTTCGGTAGATTTCGCCCCTGCTGACGAAGCAGAACCCGTCGTAGAAGAAACACCGTCGGAATAAAAATAATTGATTGACGAAAAGCCATCCGCTAGCGGATGGCTTTTTTTGTGCGGTGAGTGTATCGACGTTTTAATATTCGTCTTGACAAAAACAAGAATTTGTATACAATTAGTTCAATCATACAATTAGTACAATGTGACAACTTATGAAACCTAACGATCTTATACCCCTTGTGTCCCGCATCCGCCTGGATTTTCGTTCAGGTGTGCCGATCTATACACAGATCATGAAGGAAATTGAGCAATTGGTTTCCGGTGGCATTTTACAAGTTGGAGATCAATTACCAACTGTGCGTGCATTGGCGCAAGAGTTGCGTGTCAACTTTAATACCGTTGCAAGAGCCTATCGTCTACTTGATGAGGCGGGCATCATTTCCACACAACAGGGACGCGGCACTTATATCCTTGAAACAAAAGCAAGTGAGAAGCCAGATGAAGAAAGAGAACAGGCGTTGCAATCTCTTTCTTTGCGCTATTTGCAAGATGTGTTGCGGCTAGGCTACCAGCCTGATCAAATTATTGAAGTTCTTGAAAAACAAATTACGGACTGGCGTCAGTCCGAAGACAAATAAAAGCGAGGTCACCATGTCTCCAAAATCGAAAAAGATCAAAGATATTATGATGAAGAATAACGCAGAGGATTTGCACATCTCAGGAATTGCGGGATTGCTCTTTGGCGTGTTTATGCTTATCGCCGTAGCAGGTGCGGCAATTTTTGACTCGCAAAACTTTTCAGATACCTGGATCATTGTCTGGGTCACGGTGATGACATTGGTCGGTATTTATATGCTCTTCGCCTTTAAGGTTGCCTCACAATGGGATAAAGCTATTGTGCTTCGTTTAGGCAAGTTTCGTTCTTTATCTGGCCCCGGTCCGTTTTGGATTATCCCCATCGTGGATACGATCCCTGGCTGGATCGACCACCGTGTGATGGTCACACCTTTTGCAGCAGAGAAAACCCTGACGAAAGATACCGTCCCTGTTGACGTAGATGCCGTCCTCTTTTGGGTCGTTTGGGATGCAGAGAAAGCAGCCCTTGAAGTAGAAGACTATCAGGTTGCGATTGCTTGGGCAGCGCAGACCGCACTCCGTGAAGTGATCGGGCAGATGACCCTCGCAGATATTCTGGTCGGGCGCGCCAAAATGGATGCAGATCTGCAGAAGATCATTGATGAACGCACTACACCTTGGGGCGTGACCGTGCAGTCCGTTGAGATCCGCGACATAGTTATTCCACAAGAATTGGAAGATGCAATGAGCCGCCAGGCACAAGCTGAGCGTGAGCGCCAAGCGCGTGTCATCCTGGGAGAATCTGAAGAGCAAATCGCGCATTCTTTTGCTGAAGCATCGAAGGCCTATAGAAATAATCCAACCGCTCTGCATCTGCGCGCGATGAATATGCTTTTTGAAGGCTTGAAGGAAAAGGGTGCGCTGGTTATCGTTCCCAGCAGCGCGGTGGATACGATGAACCTTGGTGGCTTGAGCGGCATGGTTGCGCTAGGACAGAATCATCTACCGGAAGAAGAGTAAGAATTTGTTTCACATGAAACATCAAGAAAGTAAAATTCATAGGAGATAAGAATGAATACAAAATTGACCACCACGCTATCTATCATCATTATCTTGATTTCTGTGATTGCAGGAGTGCTTGTCTATGACAAATTGCCTGACCTTATGGCATCCCACTGGGGCACGAATGATCAGGTTGATGACTACATGAGTAAATTCTGGGGCGTCTTTATGATGCCTCTTCTCTCTCTTTTTATGCTGGTGCTTTTCCTTGTGATCCCGCAGCTTGACCCTCTCAAGGAAAATATTGCTGAGTTCCGCGAGGTCTTTAATTTATTCATCCTTATGATCATATTTTTCCTTGGATACATCTGGGCATTAACCATTTTCTGGAATCTCGGTTTTACCGCTTTCAAGGTGAGTACAGCGATCTTGCCTGCAATAGGGTTACTCTTCTTGCTTGTTGGTTACATGCTCCGCAAAGCAAAACGGAATTGGTTTATCGGTATCCGCACCCCGTGGACATTAAGCAGCGATGCTGTCTGGAATGAAACTCACCGTCTTGGCGCAAGCCTCTTTATGGCTTCCGGTGTCCTCGCTATGCTCGGTGGTTTCTTCGGAGATTATGCAGTTTGGTTTATCCTTATCCCAACTGTGGGCACAAGCCTCTTCCTCGTAATTTATTCTTATGTTCTCTATCAGCGAGAAATGAAATCAACTGAATAAGGAAAAGACCATGACAGAATATCCTCAATGGGAATATCGCGTTGAAACCATCGGCTCGGCGTTTGGCACAAAAGACGAACTCATTCAAGACACCCTCGACGAATGGGGCGAAGAAGGCTGGGAAGCGATTAATGTCTATACCCCCAGCGGCAGCGGTAAGATAACCATTGTTGCCAAACGCCCTCTCACCAGAACCACACGTCGTCTTCGTGACTTGCCATAATAGGAGATAACATGATTGACCGCAAAGCCATTACCACCTTTTTACTTCTTGCCTTCCTCATT
>Ga0209042_1000870_pt1 | contig 26562 bp, 28 predicted proteins | sample SaaInlV_200m_DNA_6_FD_184649 | JGI IMG/M metagenome (GOLD analysis project Ga0209042, IMG submission 184649) | Marine microbial communities from expanding oxygen minimum zones in the Saanich Inlet - SI037_S2LV_200m_DNA (SPAdes) (version 2) | ecosystem: Environmental > Aquatic > Marine >...
AAAGACCGCAGAGATTTGAGCATCTTTCAAATCGGCTTACGCTTTATTGAAAGGAGAATAACCAATGAGCTCTTTGCTCCTGTTTCGCTTTGTTCCTATCGCTGACGATAAACTGTCAGGTGACTAGAGATTTTTCTTTTCTGGTAATGTTTTCGTGAGTTGTGCGTATTCCTCTTTGCTTAGTATTGGGTTGCGCAAAAAGATTTTGAGAAGAACGCGCTCTCCACGTGGAATATCTCCGAGAAGGTCGAGTGAACTCATTCCTGTTCTTGAGTGTCTATTCATAGAGTTAGTGTATATGATTTACAGGCAAGGGTCAACAGGCTTTTTGATGAATAAGAAGATTACCTTTTTCCTTCTCGTAGAGAAAAACTCGGTTACAATTATTATATTCAAAAATAATCCTGAAACCGAGAAAGAAGCCTATGCGTACTGTAGATATTATTACTAAAAAACGTGAAAAAGAAGAATTGACAAAAGAAGAAATTAATTTCTTTGTAGAAGGCTTTGCTCAAGGCGATATTCCTGATTATCAGGCATCAGCTTGGGCGATGGCTGTTTTGCTGAACGGGATGACCCCACGTGAAACAACCGATCTGACTTTGGCGATTGCGAACTCTGGCGATACCATCGATCTTTCGGATGTGGTTGATATAGCGGTAGATAAACATTCATCTGGTGGGGTCGGGGATAAAACCACCTTGGTTGTTTTGCCCATTGTCGCAACATGTGGATTGCCTGTGGGGAAGATGTCTGGGCGCGGACTGGGCTTCACTGGCGGAACGCTTGATAAACTAGAGGCAATTCCCGGCTTTAGCTCAGATATGACCACCGAAGAATTCAAAAAGCAACTACACGATTTTGGTATGGTCCTTTCAGGACAGAGCGCAGATCTCGCTCCCGCTGATGGAAAGCTCTATGCATTGCGAGATGTGAGCGGCACTGTCCCCTCGATGCCTTTGATCGCATCCTCGATTATGAGCAAGAAAATTGCTGCGGGCGCACAAGTCATTGTTTTGGATGTAAAACTTGGTCTTGGCGCATTTATGGCGACTCTCGAGGATGCGCGTGAATTAGCAGAGCATATGGTTTCGATTGGGGAGTTAGCAGGGAGAAAAACTGTTGCCTTGCTTTCGGATATGAATCAGCCCCTTGGGCATGCAGTAGGGAATGCTTTAGAAGTTATCGAAGCAATTGACGCGCTGCATGGTGGCGGTCCTGCTGATTTTCGTGAGCATTGTCTCCATGTTAGCGCACATATGTTGGTTTTGGGTGAAAAAGCCAAAGACCTTGAAGCTGCCCGCATAATGGCAGAAAATGCCATTGCAGATGGTAGCGCATTTGCGACATTTCGTAAATTAGTTATTGCACAAGGCGGGGATACAAGCTATGTAGATGACCCTGCCAAGTTTCCGAAGGCGAAGTTGATCGAGACCGTAAATGCGCCTCGAGGCGGGAGCCTCTCTCAAATTCACGCGCGACTCATTGGGGAGGCAGCCGTTGCTCTCGGAGCAGGACGCGCTAAAAAGGGTGATCCCATTGATCACGCGGTCGGATTTATAATCCATCATAAAGTAGGCGATATAATTAAGGCTGGAGAGCCGCTTTTCACCATCCATGCGAACGAACCAGACCTTTTAGCACAAGCGCGAGAAGAAGTTCTCAAGGCACATGTTTTTAGTGATACGCCTGTCTCGCCGCTACCACTTTTCTATACCTAAAGTTTAAACGCTTGCAGAAATTTAAGGAATAGTGCATACTAAGCAGAGGAGTGTGCAGAAATGGCAAAAGTATCTTTACGAATCTATAACCGAGAAATTGAAACATTAATTGACCAAGGTCAAATCGACGAGGCTGTTGGTCATTGTCATCATATTCTGAAGACTTTTCCTAAACATCTTGAAACATATCGCTTGCTGGGCAAGGCATATCTTGAAGCTCGGCGATACAACGATGCGGGGGATATTTTTTCGCGTGTACTAATGTCTGTACCGAATGATTTTGTTTCTCATGCAGGCATGAGCGTGATCGCTGATGAAAGAGAAAAACTCAACGAAGCCATCTGGCATATGCAGCGTGCCTTTGAAGCACAGCCTTCCAATGCCGCAGTACAAGGTGAGCTTCAGCGACTCTATGGCCGCCGTGATGGAGTTGAACCGCCCAAAATCCGTATGACCAGTGGTGCGCTCGCCAATGTCTATGTGCAGGGCGAGCTATATGCTCAAGCCATTGCTGAGATCATGAGCGTGGAGGCGCAAGACCCGGGCAGAATGGATATGCAAGTTTTACTTGCTGACGCCTATTTTCGTTCAGGGCAGCGTGTAGAAGCCTCGCAAATGGCTTCTAAGCTTCTTGAAAAATCGCCCTATTGTTATGATGCCAATCGTATTTTGGTCGAAATTTTGCCAGAAACCAGCCGCTCCGAAAGCACACAAGTGTATCGTCATCGCGTTAATGCGCTCGATCCTTACGCCGCTTTTACTAAAGGCTCTATTTTTAATACGGATGACGTTGCCGACGCAGCAATTAATCTTGAGAGATTAGATTGGCAACCTGGCAGTGCCCCGCAATTATCTAGTGGATGGGAAGATTCAGCGGCTATAGAATTGGATGATGAAAAACAACCAGATTGGCTAAAAGAAGATGAAGACGCTCGTGACCTGGAACCTGCTTCCGCTATGGAAACATCTTCTGAAGAAGAAGGTATTCCCGATTTCATGCGCGCTGCTGGCTGGGGTAACTCCTCAGGCGAAGAAGAAACTTCTTTCTTCGATAGCCCCGACTCAGAATCCGAATCTACAAGTGATGTAGAAGAGATCGAGCAAGCTGAAATGCCAGATTGGATGAAAACAATGGCACCCTCGGATGCGGAATTAGCCGTTGCCGATGTATTGGAAAATAACGAAGAAAACAAAACAGGAGATGATATGGCCTCTGATGAATGGATCAATGACCTCTTGGACGATGACGATAATGAAGATGAAGAGAAAAAACCAGCAGAATCTCCAAAAACTGATGCAGGAATTGACGAAAATCTTATTGGTAGTTTAGGTACATCCGAAGATGATCAGGATGCGGCGATGAATTGGCTTGAAAGCCTCGCTGCAAATCAGGGTGCAAAACCAGAAGAATTGATTACCGATCCCAACGCGCGTACAGAAGCCGCCCCAGATTGGGTCGACCAAGCAAAAGAAGCCAGCGAAAAAACGCCTGAGGTAGAAGAACCAGCAGCTGAAGTAGCAGATGATATTCCTGATTGGTTGGAAGATATGAAAGAAGAAGCTCCCGAAGTTGAAGAAACCCCAGTTGCAGAAGAAGAAACACTGATCTCAGATTCTGCTATTGGTGAATTAGGCGCATCAGCAGACGATCAGGATGCAGCGATGAATTGGCTCGAAAGCCTTGCTGCTAATCAGGGCGCAAAACCAGAAGAACTGATTACCGACCCCAACGCACGCACAGAAGCTGCTCCAGAATGGGTTGAGCAAGCAAAAGAATCCAGTGAAAAAGTACCAGAAGCAGAAAATAGTGATGACTTAGAAGAGGTTGTCGAAGAAGAGAAAGAAGAAACTGTTGCTGAAGCTTTAGACGATACACCAGCGTGGTTGAAAGATATTGACGATGAACCTGCTCCTGAAGCAGTTGATGAGACTCAAGAGCGGCTTCAAGATGAAGTTGAAGCAAGTGTTGAAGCCGTCCCAGCTGTGCCTGAAGCGGAGGAAGAGCCTGCCATTAGCGAGATAGATGAAGCAGAGCAAGTTGAAGAAATCCCAGAAATGCCCGACTTGGCAGCTTTTGCTACAGATGAAATAGAAATACCACAGCCTGAATCTGAGCCTCCTGCAGAATTTGCTCAAGAAGAAGAAAAGACAGAAGATGATGCGCCAACCTGGATAAAAGCGATGGAAGAAAGCTCAGGAGAATCTATCCCGCCAGCAGCAGAAGCGATGCCTCCTGCGGAAGATGATCTCCCCGGTTGGTTATCAGATTTGGATGGCAGTGAAAGTGAAGAAGAGACAAAAGAAGACGAGCCTCTTCCTGATTGGATGAAATCAGAAGAAAGCTCGGATCCAGAGCCAACCCAAGCATCCGAATGGCAACCAGTTGATGAAACAGAAACTCCTCTGGCTCAGCCAGAATCAAAACCAGAGCCTGTTGTCGAAGTGGTCCCAGAACCTGCTCCTGTTGAAGAAGAAAAGGAAAAGACTTTTGCAGATGTTTCAGATCAACTTGCAAAAGAAGATGTTCTGCCAAGAAAAGATGATGTCCCACCTCCGCAAGAGGTCGTAGAAAAAGAAGAAGTTGCTCCTGTACAGCCTGAAGAAAAGAAAGAAAAGAGCATCAGGAAAATGGATACAACCGCGTTGCGCGATACTGCGCTAATGAGCGCGCAAGCTGCGATGCGGGAAGGGAATGTTGCAGATGCATTAGTTGAATATGGGAAAATGGTCAAGAAAAAACGCCTCTTGGATGAAATAATCTACGATCTGCGTGAAGCTCTAGACGATTACCCCATTGATATTTCAGTCTGGCAGATGTTAGGCGATGCCTATATGCGTGCAGGACGCCTCCAAGAGGCGATTGATGCATATACAAATGCAGAAAAATTATTACGTTAGTTAGAAACGTGTTGCGTAAAATCTAATGCGCTATGCGAAAAAAATATTTTGGAGGAAGTTGTGGAACGTACTTTTGTAATGGTAAAACCCGATGGTGTCCAGCGTGGGCTGGTCGGAGAAGTTATCGCTCGTCTGGAGCGTCGAGGACTGCGCCTTTTGGCAGCAAAATTTATGGCTGTTAGCAATGAGATGGCAGAAACACACTACGGCATCCATAAGGGAAAACCCTTTTACGATGGCTTAATTGAATATATTAAATCGGCTCCTGTAATGGCGATGGTTTGGGAAGGCGTTAATGCAGTCGCAGCTGTACGCCAAACAATGGGTGCGACGCGCCCTACCGAAGCTGCCCCTGGTTCTGTACGCCATGATTTTGGACTCGAAGTAGGGCGTAACCTTACCCATGCTTCAGATAGCGTAGAAAATGGACAAAGCGAAACAGCTCTCTGGTTCAAAGCTGAAGAGTTGGTCGATTGGCAACGCGATCTTGACCGCTGGATTTTTGAATAAAATTTCTAATTAGAGATAAGAAAAACTAAAATACCCATCACAATGCTTTATGCCGTGATGGGTATTTTTTAGGGGCATATAGTATTGCCTAAAACCAACCATAAAAAAGGAATTTTCAATAGATGAACCCCAATGCAAATTTGTTTTATAGCTTTTTGCTTTTCTTTGCAGCAGGAGTTTCGTTTATTATCATGCGTATTGCCTGGAAGCGGAGAGAACTTATTCCATGTGCTCTTTCCATTGCTGCCTATAGCCTTACAATGGTTGTCTGGGAGTTAACCTACGCAATTCACTGGACTAATTTTTACCGCCCTACTGAATTTTTCTGGTTAGACATGACCTACTTTGGGGTTGTATTTTATCCCTTAGCTTTTTTGGTCTTTGCCTTATGTTATGCTGGTTCGCAAAAATACCTTTCAAAACGCAACATCTTGTTGCTGGCTCTTCCTCCCATACTGATATTATTTTTTTTATGGACAGACCCTTGGTTTGGGATCTTTCTTGCAGGAAAGCGCCAAAGTGGAGATTCTCTAATCTATGATGGTGGAATCGGTTTTTGGTTTTTGGTTATATATGGCTATCTCCTTATTTTAATTTCAATTATTATTATTCTTCAAGCCCTTTTTCGTTACCATAAAAAATATCGCGGTCAGATTTATATGATTCTTTTAGGGATATTATTCCCTTTGACAACAACTATCTTGTCTTTTTTTGATCTTAGCCCAACACCAAATTTAGATTTGACACCCATTGCATTTACGAGTACAGCCTTATTTTTTTCTATTGCTATCTTTCGTTATAATTTTTTAGATCTCTCTCCTATTGCACACGATATTCTTTTTGAAAACCTTAACGATGCTGTCATTGTCCTTGATCACAAAGATCGAATAGTTGAAGCAAATTTGAGAGCACAAGAACTTTCTTTGAAGTATGGATACAACGATCTGATTGGCTTAAGTATTAAAAAATTTCATGAAGTTTTTTCTAAAAATGAAGTCTTTTTATCGAAAATAGAAGAAGGAACGACCGAAGTTTCGATTTTTGGTCCCCCATCTCGGTTTTTTGAAATGGTAGTGACCTCTTTAATAAAAAAGGCAGATTTGCAAGGAGGGCACCTAATAACATTTAGGGATATAACCATACGCAAAGAATCTGGCTTAAAATTACGCTTGGCAAATCAGCAACTTAAGATGCAAATTGAAGAGATTAAAGCCCTCCAAATAAAACTTCGAGAAAAATCTGTTCGAGATCATCTTACAGGATTATATAATCGGCGTTATCTTCATGAAGTATTAAGGCATTTATTACCTCGTGCCAAAAGAGAAAATACGCCAATTTCTTTTGTCTTGATAGATCTTGATCATTTTAAGAGTGTGAACGATAGCTATGGACACGCTATTGGTGATGATATTTTGGTTAGCTTGAGCTCCCTCCTCATGAAAAACGCACGCGATGAAGATATTGTCTGTCGTTTTGGCGGAGAAGAATTCCTTATCCTTTTACCCGGTGCATTGCAAGAAGATACTTATCAACGGGTGGAAACATGGCGAGAAAGTTTTGAAGAGAGTTTTCCTATCCCCGCTAACCGCATGATCAAGGTAACTTTTTCTGCCGGAATAGCTACTTTCCCTGAAGACGCTAAAGGCATGGATCAATTATTTGCAATTGCTGATCGTCGTCTATATCTCGCTAAAAAGGCAGGGAAAAATCGGGTTTGTGATAAACGAAGTGATATTCATAAAAGCAAAGAGAAATAGGAGATTAGTGATCTGACAGTTTTATTTTTTCAGGTGGGTGAGTAGCTCCGAGTGTTTTTTCGGAGCGTATCGAAGCCACGTAATCTGTTTTTTGACAAGATTTATTGGTTTACCCTGAAGGGCATAATAATCGATACGGCGAAAAGCATCGCCTACTCAACCAACGCGCATTTTTCTAGCAAAGTATCAGATAGCTAGACAGAAAACAAAAGAATCAAAAACCCTTCGAGATATTTCTTCTCGAAGGGTTTTTCTCTTTAGCGAAAATATTCTTTCTACTGAATATGCACCAATGCCTTTCCACCTTCCCATAATTCCTCCAGCGCGTAATAATCACGCTGATCAGGTGAGAAAAGATGCACGATCACATTTCCATAATCTACCAAAAGCCATCCATCGCGCGCCAGCCCCTCCTGGTGCCCTTTAACCTGATGTGATTTACGAATTTGTCGCACAAGATCATCGGCTAAGGCATCCAACATACGATCACTGGTGCCATTACAAATCACAAAATAATCGCAAAATTCCGCCACCCCTTTCAAATCGAGCAGGAGAATATCCTCGCCCTTCTTCTCTTCCAAAACATCAACAATTGCATGAACTAATTCGGTTTTACTCAAAAAATTCTCCTAATCTTGCTTCAAATAAAGAGCGATAAACTGCGCCCGTTGGCTTCAACTCACTCTCAAAAAGATGAACAGAATCAACCCTGACTCTGCCAAAATCATACACTGGACTTTCTTCAATCGCCTTAGAGATTTGGACTCTCGCCCTTTTACTATACCCTTTGCGGGTGACACGCCCCAGCGTGAGATGTGCTGAAAAACGGCGCTTTTCCGGGACGTTCCCGATTTGGCTTGCTACCCTTTCAATAGATCTCTGCAACGAGAAAAGCTCGTCATTATCTTCCACCCCGATCCAGATCACACTTGGACGCGATAGCTTTGGGAAAGCGCCAATCTTTCTCACCTTAATATCAAAAGGACTGATTTTAGCAACTTCTGCGGCGAGATTTTCTTTTAGCAGATCCAATCGGGATGTTGGCGTATCGCCTAAGAATTTTAAGGTGAGATGGATGTTTTGGGGGGGCACCCAGCGGACGAGTGTACCCTCAAGATGACCGCGCAAAGATTTTACTTCTCGATGAATCTGCTCTTGAAGAGCAGAAGGGATTTTAACCGCGATAAATGCGCGTACCAAGCTCATTAAATGCCGAGCAAGTTAAAATTCAGGTGCGGGGACGAGTTCATCCACCGTATTTTTAAGTTCTAAAAAGCTAAATGGTTTCGTCAGGTAGCGCGATGCACCGGCATCCATTCCCATTTTAATATCAGAGGGCATGCTTTTTGCTGAAACCAAAACCACAGGGATATTTTGCAAACTTGGCTCACGACGCATAAAACGCAAAACTTCGAGACCAGAAACATCGGGCATCATCACATCGAGAATAACAACATCTGGTTTTTCGGCAGAAATAATGCCAATGGCAGAGGCGCTTCTGAAGATTTTTACAACGCGATAACCGCTGACGCGCATCATCTCTGCAAACATTTCTGCGGCGTCTGCTTCGTCTTCAACGATGATGACAGTTCTTTGATTGGGTGTCATTTTGGTCAAGTTTCCTTTTGAATGATGATACCGTATAACCAAGCTAAAAATAGCATAACTCCAAAGAAAAGGCAAGAGAGTAGAAAATCTTAATAAGCTTTTGCAATTGGCGTTCTTTCATAACCGATATTTAGGAAATGGGTTATATACAGAGAATGTTTTTATTGAGATTGTTTAACTTTACTAATATGGAGTTTTCTAAATGACCACACTTGCCCCTGCTCTTTCCCTTCGCTATTTTCCGCGTATGAATGTCTGGATGCGTGACTTTTTTCTTGTTTTTACTGCCGCGCTCTTTGTTGCGGTGTTTGCACAAGTAAAAATTCCTTTATCTTTTACTCCCATTCCCTTGACCGGACAAACCTTTGCTGTGCTACTTGTTGGCGCGATTTTGGGATCGAAACGTGGTGCAACCTCGCTAATATTCTATATAGCGATGGGCGCATTTGGATTGCCCTTCTTCGCTGGTGGTGCGTCTGGATTTGCGTATCTCTCTGGAGCTACGCTGGGATATTTATTCGGTTTCGTAGCGGCGGCATATCTTGTTGGAAAACTGGCCGAACAGGGATTGGAGCGTAGCGTACGTACTTCACTGATTCCATTTTTGGCTGGAACGCTGGTTATTTATCTCTTTGGTGTGGGGTGGATGTCTATTCTCTTTGGCATTGAAAAGGCAATTGGATTGGGAGTGCTCCCTTTTCTGATTGGTGACGCAATAAAATTGATTTTAGCGGCGTTGACTTTACCTACCCTTTGGAAGTTTATACGACCATGAAACAGAAAAGAGCGTTCACATCGTGAACGCTCTTTTGATTGTGTTTAGTCTGCTGAGACTACTTGAACTTCTGGAAAGAATTGGCGAATTGTTCCTGCCACCCAACCTTGTAAGGTTTCAGATAAACGTGGACAGCCAAGGCAGGCCCCACCAACGCGCACGGTTAAAGTATCATTTTCAAGTGAGATGAACTCTACTGAACCACCGTGATACTGTTCAATATACGCACTTACCTGTTCGAGTAAACCTTTAATTTGCTCTTCTTTGCTGTGAAGTTGGTGATTGTGTTCGGGTGTTTTTGTCATGATTCAGATTCCTTTCTAGGCGATATACCTTGAGCGAGTATATCACGAACCTGAGAGTGAGCATCTTGCCATCGTGTAGATACTGATTCTGCCAAGCGGTCAAGTAAAATCTCACCTGTTTGTGGGTATTGAATGCAGAGTTTACGTAGCGTGCTCCCCTGAATGCGCATTGCCTGACATTTAACACGACATTTGGCGCCTGACGTGTAGAGCGTATTATCTGAAATTGCAGACCAACCGAAAATCCCCCCTTTTTTTACTTCAGTGATTGTAATTGCAGGGGCATCGTAAGGTTTATATAGAATATCTACGCCACCTTTAGTAACAAAGTAGAGGTGAATCGCTGGATCCCCTTGTTCAAAAATAGTGCCTTCATGACAAATGCAAGACTCGAACAAGGGTTTAATGATTTTAAGTGTTTTTTTGCTTAAACCATCAAAAAAGGGGAGATTCTCAAAAGCGACATCCATATAAATACTATGTTATCGTTTTGAGAAGTTCTATGCTAGTGGCAAATCTCCCAAAGGTTTCGACATTTATCATTAGCAAAATATGACGGGATATTTTTTTATGCTTATATCATGTTTATATTCATACGTTATACTGAATAAAAATTTAATCAAACCTATGTAACTTTTTCATGAAGGAACTATCTAAATGAGTGAAGGAAATCAGCAAGAGCTTTCCTTGCAGTTGTTAAAGTCTGGAGATCGGGCTGAGATAGCCCGTCTTGTAGACAGACATTCAACGAATATTTATCGCGTCGCCTTAAAGATGTTGGCAAATTCACAAGATGCGGAAGATGTGCTTCAGAATACTTTTCTCAAAGCAATTCAGGCACTTCCAAGATTTGAAGGACGTTCCAGCCTGTCTACCTGGTTGTATCGAATTGCGGTTAACGAGGCATTGACGACGATTCGTCGGCGAAAGCCTGAAATTCAACTTGCCTCCAAAGTAGATGACGATGAAGATAATGAGCTTTTATTAACTCAATTTAGTGACTGGTGTTGTATCCCAGAGAGCGAATTAATGTCTTCGGAAGCGCAAAACCATCTGGATAAAGCTATTCAACAATTATCAGAAAAGTTGCGTGTGGTTTTTATTTTGCGTGATATTGAAAAGCTATCTGTTCGTGAAACTAGTGAAACCTTAAACTTGACTGAATCAACAGTGAAAACAAGACTATTACGCGCTCGTTTGAGATTACGTGAAGAGCTTTCTGCTTATTATGGAGAGCGATTAGAAAAGGAGAAAATCTGATGAAAAAAGAAATTAAATGCGGAGAATTTCTTGAGTCCTTATCAGATTATGTGGATGGCGTTCTGGGGGATTCCTTATGCAAGGAAATCGAAACCCACATGGCCGATTGTGGAGATTGTCGCATTGTAGTGGATACATTGAAGAAGACCATCTATCTTTACCATGAAACATCAGTAAAAGCTGAAATTCCCCTAGATGTACGCGGACGACTTTTTAGTCGCCTTGATCTGGATGATTTTATTGAAAAAGGAAATTCTACACAGAAAGATGTAACTTTTTAGATATACAAAGCATCTAAGCTTATATAAATAAAAAAACAAGCTAAGAAGGAGATTTTTATGGCAGAACTATTGAATGCAGATGTCGTCAAGCAAATCGAAGATGCATTTGCCCCTATGAAAGAAGCTGTCCACATTATGTATTTTGGGCAGAAAGAAAATTGTGATTATTGCGCTGATACGCAGAAGCTTCTTGAAGAAGTTGCTGTAATTTCAGAAAAGTTGAGTCTTGAGATTTATGACCTTGATAAGGATGCTGATCTCGCAAAGAAATTTAACGTAGACAAGGCTCCTGGCATCGTTATTACCGCTAAAGATGGCAAAACCATTTCTGATTATGGCGTTCGCTATGCGGGTATTCCCTCTGGGCATGAGTTCACTTCCCTGATACAAGATATTTTACTTGTTGCCGGGCGTGACTCTGGGCTAATGCAGGAAACACGTGATTTTTTGAAGGAGCTGACAGAGCCTGTGCTTTTACAGGTTTTTGCTACCCCTACCTGACCACATTGCCCGCGAGCCGTGACGCTCGCTCACCAATTCGCAATGGAAAGCTCGATGGTTCAGGCAGAGATGATTTCAGCAATGGAATTTCAGGCTTTGTCTCAAAAGCATAATGTTAGTGGTGTGCCACAGACAACCATCAACGATGGTGCTGCCAATGTTGTTGGCGCAGTACCAGAAAGTAATATGGTTACTGAATTAAAACGAATTACCGGAAAATAGAACGAGAAGAATTTTAATGACTGAGAATAAAAAGTATCCGCGTATAATCATGTTTTCTACACCTTCTTGCTCCTATTGTCGTAAAGCCAAGCAGTATTTTCGTAAGAAGCAAGTCCCATTTCGAGAGGTAGATGTTTCTCGAGATCAGGCTGCTGCCAGAGATATGGTTCGACGTAGCGGTCAACAAGGTGTGCCCCAAATTCGGATTGGAAGCAAAACTATCATTGGGTTTGACCGCCCAAAAATCGACCGTATATTGGGCCTATAGATAATAAAAAATCCCGAAGCCTTTTAGCTTCGGGATTTTGTGTCGTATTTAATATAGCCCTAGTGCATAATTAAGAAGTAGATTTGAAAATACACTAGTTTCAGTAGATCACGATTTCGTCATTGCGAGCCAGTTTTTTCGGCGAAGCGATCTCTATGTCAAGTGTAGGAGATTGTCTCACTCCGTTCGCCATGACACTATTCTCGCAGAAACGTAATCTACTGAGTTTGATAAGATTATAGTATGTTTTTTTGAAAGATAAGGTGTTTGCTTATGACAAAGAGAAATTCTTCACATCGTCGCAATAGAAAAAAAGAACAACTAAAGAAAAAAAATCCGCCTGTTGGTATGATTACAATGGGCGTTGGCATTGTGTTAATTGGACTTGCCGCACTCCTAATGTTGCCTAAAGCAGACTCTGTTGTGAGTGCTCCAGAAGAATATTCTTCTATTCCAATGGAAGTGAGCTATGATGCCCCAGAATTAGAATTAGAGAATTTAGCGGGTGAGCCAGAATCTTTGGAAGATTATCGAGGACAGGTCGTTCTCGTTAATTTATGGGCAACCTGGTGTCCACCCTGTAAGGCAGAATTGCCCGTTTTACAGGAATATTATGAAGATCATCTTGCTGAGGGTTTTGTGATTTTAGGCATTGATTCTCAAGAAAAACCTGAGAAAGTAGAAGAATATATTGCAACAACTGATGTAAGTTACCCGATCTGGATCGATGAGCATGGTGACGCAGGCTTGGCGTTTAGCTCCTATAGTTTGCCCGCATCTTTTGTGATCGACCGCGAAGGCACTGTTCGCCTAGCTTGGACAGGCGCAATCAGCAAGCCGATGCTTGAAGAACATGTTACGCTAATTATTGAAGAATAGGTCAAGGAGAGAGTAATGGATGCAAAAGTAACTTGGGATCACGGCATGAGCTTCGAAGGCACATCCGAATCTGGGTTTAAGGTGCCGCTTGGCACTGTCCCCGCTGTGGGTGGTGAGAACGATGGTTTCAAGCCAATGGAACTGATGGCAATTAGCTTGGCTGGTTGCACCGCCATGGATGTTATCTCTATTCTGCGCAAGAAACGCCAAGAAATTACGGCCTACGAAGTCAACGTTCATGCTGATAATGCAGAAACGCACCCCAAAGTTTTTACGCGATCGACAATCACCTATGACCTTACTGGCAAGAATATAGACGAGAAAGCCGTGCTTCGCGCCGTTCAACTTTCGGCAGATCGTTATTGCCCCGCACAGGGGATGTTGGATCAAGTCATGCCCATCGAATTGCTCTATGAAATTTACGAAGCAGGCGAAGATGGCGCACGGACTATGGTCGTAAAAGGTGAATATAAACGGGATTAAATATCTCGGCACGTTCGTGTTTTGAACTTGATTCCGTTAAATAAACATCGTTTTAGCCTGTCTTTTCGTTAGCTAAAATAAAAATTGTGCTACAAACGTGACATGCATAATATAAAGCAAAAAAGCCCGCAGATGCGGACTTTGGATTTAACGGTAGCAAGCCTAATTGGGGAGCGGTGCGGCTTCTTATCCCCAAAAAATTAAACTTCCAGTTTGAGTCTCACTTCTTCAACATTTTCTGGTGAGCCTAGCACGGTAACTTTATCCCCAACACGGAGACGTGTGTAGCCTGTCGAGACTATATCATGCCCATGACGGTGAATAGCGATGATGCGCAGATCATATGGCAGGCGCAGATCGCGCAGAGCAATGCCATGCAAGTTGGGGTCTCGGACGTAAATATCGTATATTTGGTGATCAGATTCAATATCCAAAAGCAGCGATGCCGCATCCGGTGAACGGGCAAACTGATCCAGTAAGTGAACGGTTGCTGTCCCTGGGTTAACTGTTAGCACGCCTAATTTATTAAAACGTTCCTGATCTGAGATGTCATTTAAGCGGACCACCAAAGTTTCGGTACCATAATTTTCGTAAAAAAGTTCGCAAATCCGGTAGTTCTCATCATCAGAAAGCATTGTGATGACGGCATCTGCTTTTGATGCCTGGATATTTTCGAGAGCTTCGGAGCTCATTTTAGGAATAATTGTGATCGGGTCTTCGGGGCTATGTGGAGCCATCGCGCAAGTTCGATCAGTACAAACCCAAGTGACTTGCCAATCTTTTGCTTTCAACAAACGGGCAACAGCAAGAGCTTGATCGTCTGTGCCAAAAATAAAGGCATCACGCATGCCATCGAAAGTTGATTCACCGCGTGGATGCGCTTCTTTGAGAAAGTTGATAACCCACTTGAAAAGTGGTGGCCCGACGATTTGATTGAGAACAATAACGGCAATGATGATCGTTGCAAAATCTACGCCAAATTCTGGAAATTCGACAGCAACTTCTTTGGCTAATCCTAACCCAACCCCTGCCTGTGTGACATAAGCCATCCAACTTACTGTATTATTTTTCATCGGTTCTCTTGCTATTGTGCCTCCAGTAAAGGAGCCGATGAAAATGGAAAGCAAGCGGATAAAGAAAAGTGCAAGGGCAATTTGCCATGTTTCGGCGAGGACATCTAGAGCAAGAGAAGCACCAGTAAGTGTAAAAAATCCGATGTAGATCGGTGGGCTAATGTCGTGCAGAATTTCGATCATTTGGTCACGATGTGGTGTCCAATTGATGACAACGAAACTTGCGATCATGCAGATCAGTAATGGTTCGAGGAGGATTTCGATGCCAAAGTTATCATGTGTATAGTGGCGCAGAAAAGTGGCAGCCAGAAAAACCGAGTAGCCAAGTGCAAGGATAAGGATGCCTTTAAGGACGCGCCTGATTTTTTGATAGAGAAGAAATTGGATTGCTTTGCCGAGCAGGTATCCTAAAAGAAAGGAGAGAAGGAGTTCTGCAAAGAGAAGCCCAACAAAGCCAATGTTAACACTAAGATTAGAGAGCAAGGCTCCTGCGATCTCGGAATTGAAGGCAAAAAGCACAATCACGACCACATCCATAATGACTGTGACGCCCAACATCGTTTGGGTGAAGGGACCTTTAGCGCGTAGCTCGTTGACAATCGCAATCGCGGAAGAAGGAGAGCGCGCAACCAAAATCGCACCCGCCAAAATTGAAATTGCAATCCGGCTGCTAATGGACATTCCCTGTGTAAAGGGGATGTATTGAGTCAGGAAGAAGAATGCTAAACTCCCAAAAATGGAAGTCGATAGGACTAATCCTGTTGTGACCCAGGCAATGCTTTTAAAACGACTACGCAATTCTTTGAGATAGAGTTCGCTCCCCGCGGCAAAGGCGATGAAGGCAAGAGAAATTTCATCCACAAAGCGGAGTCTTCCAATTGCCTCGTTGGGAATCAGATCAAGGACGTAGGGCCCCACAAGAACACCAGCAAAGAGAAATCCGCTGATAAGGGGGAAGTTATAACGGGTGACAAAAGCACCTATTTCTTTAGAGGCTAAGGCAACGACGCCAAAGCTGATGATGAAGATTATGATAGAGGTATAGTTTTCCATGTAAATATTTACCTGTTTAGGAAAGCGATGGTGCGCTTTCGTGATCGGGCAAGAGAGTTTCAATTTCCCGAATAGATTTGATTGCGTAGCCAGCGACACCGGTAAGAACAGCGAATACTCCCCCCACCAGGATAGTTAAACCCATCCCTGCTCCTGCACCAGTGCCTGCTAGTTGTCCAAAAATTCCATCAGCAAGGCTTCCATTAGGCATCAAGGCTGGTTCCAGGAAATGATCAACAGCAAGCCCGGCGATAATTTGCCCTAGAGGATAAGTGATTGTGGTGATTGCATTTTCCAGGCCAAATATTCGACCTTGCAAGTCTGGTGCTACTTTGGCTTGTAAAATTGCGATGTAGAAACTATTAATCATCGGGTTAAATATACTCATAAAAAATGCGCCAATAATCCAGGTCGTCATTGTCCAGGCTGAACCGAATATGAATGCGCCTAATAGTCCCCATAAAACGAAACTGATGTTGATGCCATGTATCCGTTTTTTGGGACCAGCCCAGATACTTGTAACCAGCCCACCCACAAGAAAACCAATAGAACCAACTGATCTTGTCGTCCCTAAAATAATAGAGTCGCTTCCCGTTTTAGCCAAAATCATGGGGCTCATCATGGGGAAGGTTAAAGCAGCAGCAATATTTGAAAACATAAGGAGCAGCATTATTGCAAAAAGACTTTCTCTTGCTCGAATATATCTAAAACCATGAAGTGTTTCTTTCCAAATAGACCCTTTACCTTCTTTGCCTTCGTCGCTTTCTTTTGGTTGCGGTATCTGGATTGCCAACAAGGTTCCCAGAGCGATAAAGAAAGTGATTAAGTCAATAATCATAATATCGCTAATATCAAAGACAACAAGTAGCGAGCCAGCCAGCAACGGTGCGCCAATGCCCGAAGCAGATTGGATTACAGAGCGTAAGGAATTGGCGCGAGAGTATTGCTCTTTTGGAACCATCATCGTAATGACAGAAGCATAAGCTGGGTATTGAAAAGATCCAAATATACCAGAGAAAACTGCTGCTAAGTATAGATGCCAAATTTCGATATTATCTGTAGCAAAAAGGATCAGCAGAACAAAGGTTGAGAAAGCTGCTGAGAAATCAGAGAGCATAATGATGAGTTTTCGATTCCAGCGATCAATCAATGCGCCTGCAAAAGGACTAAATATTGCGCTTGGGAGAGCGTAAGCTACACCGACTAAAACTAATGATGTTGCAGACCCTGTCAGTTCCCATGCCCACAAGGTAATTGCAAAATTTGTCATACTGGACGCGAAAATAGAGATAAATTGTCCAATCCATAAAATGTAGAAGTTACGCATTCTAGATGCAATCTTGTTTTCTTTATTTTCTTGTTTTTGCATGAAAGAAAAACTCCTGATATTTAACCAAGGGAGCAGTATAAACGAGAATAGGTTGGCTGTAAAATCAGAAAGAAAATTATCTATTCTTCCCCAGAACTGATCTGGCTATTTGCCCCAGAAACAGAACTCGCAATAACGATAGTGCCGTTTCGAGAGAGAGAGCCTTCATAGGCGGTTGTACCATTATGCGGAATCCAGCCCTCCATATCGAAGGGAATTGGGCTGTCTGCCGTAATCCACTCGCCGTTATATTTACGGGCAATATGGATATGCGTGCCTGTTGTTTGTCCACCCTCGCAAGATGGGTAGCCAATTGGATCGCCTTGATTAAGAATTGTTCCCAATTTGGCTTTATTGGGCGTAGCCAAATGCAAATAAAGGATAGCCCAGCCCGTGCGTTCATCACCGTCCATATCAAGGTCAAGAATCGCCAATCCTCGGTCAACGCGCGTTATCATACCATTAGCTACCGCAGTTGAAAACTGTTGTGGGTCAGTAACAAAACAACCGCTAAGTTCTGTCGGCGGCGCAAAATCGACTGCTGCAAAAGGTTCGTCTTCACCCCACCCTGTATGTGGGCCGCCAGTATAGGTCCATGTCCGCCCTCTGGGGAAAGGGAGAATAAAATCAGGTTGTTTTAAAGACCCAGAGATGTGGATGCGCTCATCCGCACGCGGGTCACCAAAAAGATTGGTATATGTCTCGAGCAGCCCCTCTGCCCCGATTGCCCGTTCATACGTGACTCCAGCTTGATTCCGTGAAAAATAATATTGGATTCCAACCGAAGCCGCATTCTGCCACGGATCTGGGCGCTCAAGACTGCCATCTGCACGGTCGAATTCGGTTAAGTTACCGCTTCGCCATCCATAATAGCCATTATTGAGCGTATTTGCCGCCCAGACCAGTTGAAGATACATTCCCTTATGAGCTTTTGGTTCAATATAGCCCAGCGTATAGAGTGTTTCTGGCTCTTCTATTTCTGTCAACGCACCAGCTTGATATTCAAGCAATGCCAGCAAGAGACGGGGGCTAACACTGAAATTTGTAGCAACATAATTTACGATCTCTGCGCCGTTACGATTTTCTTTTCCTGCGTAATCTTTATACCCTTTGAGCCAACCGGGGTATGCGTCCACAAAACTCTGCGTGTCAAATTCGGTTGCTGCGGGTCCATTTACGAATCTTGCATCAGGCATAATCTGGAATTGACTCCCCCAAAGCGGCAAATAATAAATCGGGATTTCCATTGGCATCCCAGGTGGGAGGGTGCTTGCATCTTGAGGGATGATAGTGTTAGCAGCCAGAATTTCTTCTACGCTGGTATTGAACCGCTTTGCCAGAGCGGGAACTGTATCACCCGTTTGCACTGTGTACTCTACCAGTTCACCTGGTTTATATATTGGGTGAGATGCATAAGGCGTAGATGTTGCTTCTGGTGTCGGTGCAGCTGTTGCATTAAATTCGAATACTCTATTGGGTGGTGCGCATCCAAGCAAAATCAGTGTGAATATTACGTAATACCTAATACGCAATATGTGTTTAAATCTTAGCATTCGTAAAAATAACCTATTCGTCTTCCGTACCTTCAGGGTTGTCGCGGAAGATTACCGACCGTTTTTCCCCAACTTGGCTGGATATGATCGTTTCATCTTCGCGTGTTAATGTTCCCTCATAGATTTTTTCACCATTATGAGCAATCCAGCCATCAAGATTGAAGGGGAGCGGACCATCGGCAAGAATCCATTCGCCGTTATATTTGCGTGCAAAGTGGAGATGTGTTCCGGTTGAGACTCCACCCTCACACGATGGCTGACCCAAGCGGTCATCTTTCTCAACCCATGTGCCTAGTGGAATACGCCCTTCGGTGGCAATATGCAAATGAAGCAAACTCCAGCCCGTTTCTTCGTTGCCATCACCATCGAGGTCAAGCATCACTACACCCCGATCTGAGCGGACGACCAAGCCGGATGCTGAAGCGGTAACCCATTTTTCTGTCTCTGCGCAGCCACTGAAATCATTGGCTGGGGCAAAATCAAGCGCGGCAATGGCACCTTCATGCGCCCATGCGGAGTGAGGTCCGCCGGTATAAGCCCACTCTTGGCGCGGCTCGAAGGGGAGAGCTAAATCGGGTTGTTTTAGCCCGGCGGGGAAGAGTGGCTCAACACTTTGGGCACGCGTCCACGGGTCGCCGAAAAGCTCTGCATAGAGCGCAGGGAACCCTGTTCGCGGATCAACAGCTTGCACCCAGCGGTCGGGGTCCAATTTTTGGGCGAAGTAATATTGCATTGCAACGGAACCAGCATTCAGGTCAGGGGCGATCCGTTTTGTCGTCCCATCGGGGAAGGTTAACTCTGTTAGTTTTCCTGACCGCCAATCGTAGTAGCCAACTGCTAAATCCTGCACTGCTACCATCATCTGACGGAACATGCCGCGTTTGCGGGTATCTATATAACCAAGAGGGTAATCCTTCTGTGAAAGATTTCCTGAATCTCCCAGAATCCAACCCGATTCGTATTCGGCGAGAGCGATCAGCAAGCGTGGATTAAGGGCATTTTCTTCAGCGAGACGTGCAATACCTTCTGCACCCGTTGTCCAGCCTGTGGAGCCGAGGTATTCTTTATATTCACTAAAATACCCATCCGCTTCAGCGACGTAGGCGAGAGTGTTAAAATCCATGCCAGTTGCCGAAAAAACCACTTCGCTGTCAGGGAAAATTTGCTCGCTAGATGTTGTTTCTTCAAGTTTGTCTGGAACGACAAGCAAGGTGTTGGGATCAAGAAGAGCGTAGGGGGCAGGCAGTTTTTCTGTTGAACTGATGTTTTCTACATCTACACCAAAATGCGAGGCAACCACATCGAGTGTATCGCCTGATTGTGAATAATACAAAATCGTTGCTCCCTTGAACGCAGATGGGGTATTCACTTCTTGTGTTGCCATGGGCGTATTTTGCAGTGGTATTTTCGTTGGCCGGATTGTAGCCGTAGGGGAGGCTTCAATAACGATATTTGAAGTGGCCGTTGGGGTTGTGATAGCCACCTGTGCAGCTTGGATAGGGGGAGCAAATCCTTTGGGCGTAGGTGTGCTATATTCTCCCCAAAGAGCGGGTTTTGCACCACAAGAGGCGAGAAGAATGGAGAGTAAGGAAAAAAGAAGGGTTATTTTTTTCATATAAAAAAGCAAATTTAAATTTTTAGAGCGGACGCCAAATATCAAATCCACCAGAGCCAGTTAAGCCTAAATAATCATAATCGCGGTTGTTCCAACGATAGAATAAACCTTCACCATATGCGTTGGGATCATAAAGCATGAACTCATCAATTATATACCCATCATCGGTGTTGATGTTGGTAACGGTATACGCTCTGCCATCTTCATCTACACGCGTAACTGTGAGCATATGGTCGAAATTTCCATTTGGGCCAGCGTAAAGATAAAGAAAATCCCCCACAGAAAGAGGGTTTTTTGAAAAATTATATTCGTTTAAGGGAGTGCGAATTTCTGTTAATTCAAATTTCTTTTCCGGGAAAATTTTTGCAAAAACATCGTCATGAGTGCGTGGATTTAGCAACCAAAAATCTTTTAAATCTGTATTATAGCTAATTATGCTGCCATCTCTTAAAATCACCCCTGCCAAGGGCCCACACATATTTGATGGATGAGCGTTATCAGATAAATACCCCAAAGAATTGGCAATAATTGTTGCCTCTGCTTCATTTGGGGCAATATATTTCAAAGAGATTGGATGCAACCAAAGAAAAGGTGCAGGCGTTGGAGTAGTAGTTATGGTCGATAAAATTTGAGCCTTTGTTGCAGTCACGATAGGAGAACTTCTTTCTGTAGCGGGTATCGTTTCCCTTGCGCTTAGTGTTGGAGTAGCGGTTTCTTCTGGTGTACATGCGGAGAGAAAAATGACAATTGTCAGGAAAAGAGTAGCGTAAAATTTCAAAAAATACCTATCTCTTAATCTCATTAATTGGATTTTGCCCATCCCACGCTTCAACGCTTTGGTCGCCGCGTGTGAGATATCCATCGTAATCATCCCCGGTTCCACTGGAAACCCAGCCATCGAGGATAAAGGGGATGCTGCCATCAGCGGGAATCCATTCTCCGTTATAGCGACGGGCAAAGTGGAGATGTGCGGCATTAGACAAACCACCCTCACAGGATGGATGACCGATTTTCGCACCTGCCTCTAGCTTGCTTCCGTTTTGGACACGTCCCTCGGTCCCCATATGCATATAGAGCAATGTCCAGCCGGTTTGCTCGTATCCATCTCCATCGAGATCAAGAACGACTACTCCATTCCCCGAGCGGACAACGACACCTGGTGCAGATGCGACTGTCCAAGCCTTGGCAGGGAGACAGCCTTGTGGATCACCTACGGCGAAATCAAGAGCAGCCCAGCCTGAGCCAGTATCCCAACCACCATGCGGGCCACCAGTGAAAGACCAAGTCTCGCCGCGCACAAAGGGAAGCGTCAGTTGGGGTTGAGCCAAATTTGTGGGGACGAGAGGTTCGATGGCGTAATCAAAGGGATAGCCAAAAAGAGATTTGTAGGTTGCAAAAAAACCTTCTTCAGAGACATCATACTCCCAAGTATCGCGCGTGTAGAGGAGGGCAAAGTAGTTTTGCAGACCGGCTGTCCCGGCATTGATGTTTGGGTTTACTGGTAGCAAGCTGCCATCCACAAGCGTCCACTCGGTGACTGCGTTGGCGCGCCAAAGATAATAGCCGTGATTAAGCTCATTTGCCGTCCAAACAAGCTGACGGTAAAGTCCCGCATACCATTCCATATAGTAGCGCATGGGGAATTCGGTTTCATCCACATTCTCTTGCGTGACCCATCCGCTTTGATACTCGAGTAGAGCCAGCAAAAGACGCGGATTAACGGAGTAATCTTGCGCAACACGGGTGATGATTTCTGTGCCGCTAAGTATCTCACCATCCACTTCTTGCTGATAGGATTTGAGATAGCCGTTTTTCCCCTTTAAGTAAATTTCCATATTCAAAAGCAAACTGGCAGGCCCGTAGACTAACTCAGAATCGGGGATGATCTTAAATCCTGAGCCTTGCTGATCGGCAGGGGCAAATTGAGGTTTATTCGGGGTTGGGGTGGCAATTGCCTCACCTGGCGCGCGCGTTGGTGGCAGTAGCGTGGAGAGGGGAATCGCCACCTGAGGGTCTGCCGCAGCGAAGGGATCGTAACCTTCCCAATCGGGGGCTTCTTCGGTCGGCGCGGTGCAAGCCACAAGAGCGAAAATGAGTAGAAATAGAATTATTTTACGCATAAGCGAATTGTAGCATGTTCTGTGTTGTGATGCGATATTTTTTGTCGCCCTCAAGAGGGGAAAATATGCCCAATTTCTCTGCGCCCAGAAGGTTTACACTTTTCACGCTTCTTTTGATCTTAGTTTTGGCTTTTTTTTCATATCCTGGAGAAACCACTCTCCCTGAGACGTTGCCAAACTCATCAACGGGGAACTTTTCTCTGCTTTCCTCCGCCTCAGCCCACCCACTTTTAGCTTGTACAGAAGTCTGTACAAAACGCGTCCCACCTGGCTGCGAACGAAGCGGAAACCCTTGGGATGTATGTGCCTGTGTCGAGCATGAAACCGTCTGCACTGGTCCCCCAGATCCAACAATCAGTGGAACACTGACCTGTTCTGTGTGGGGCAATAATGGCTGGTGTATTGAAAATGAAAACCTCGACCTCGTTGCCACAGAACCAGATGGGGAAAATGTACTTATCAGTGGTGACCTGAACGGAGAGCCTTCTGCCTGCGGACCCGAAGCAGGGAGTGTAAGTTGCTCAATTCCTCTCCCCGAAGGAACAGGGATTGTGAATTATTTAGCGACTTCTGCGCAAGGCACAACTGCGAGTGGCTCGAAAAGCTGGATGAGAGATGCGATCCCACCCGTGATTGCTGGTAGCGTGAGTGCTACCAGTGGTAATAATGGCTGGTTTATTTCCATCGCTGAACTATCCGCTTCGGCGACGGAATCAGGTTCTGGGTTGAGTGCGTTCGAGACATCTTTGGATGGAACCAGCTGGACACCCTATGCCGCTCCCCTAACTTTTACCGATGGGATGACTAATCTCCGAATCAGGGCGACTGACATCGCTGGCAATCAGGCAAATGTGGATTTGCCAATCAATGTGGATACCGTTTCCCCAGCAGTGGACGGGACGCTCTCTGGGACAATGGGTTCCGCCAATTGGTATATCTCGGCAGTCCAAGCATCTTTCACCGCATCTGATGCGACCTCGGGGATCGCCAGTTTTGAATCATCTTCAAATAGTGGTGTATGGGCGGCTTATGCTGCGCCGCTTATTTTTGGGGATGGGCAGCATACTGTGATCTTTAGGGCGGTAGATGTCGCAGGGAATAGCAGTGAAACATCCTTGTATACTTTCAAAGCGGATGCAAGCGCGCCGCATATAAACTTGCCTGATCGTTGGTATATCTGGGAGAGCATCACTTTCCATGCCAAAGAAGAGACGAGTGGTTTTACGAGCATCGAAATGCAGATCATGGATTCACAAAGGCGTTGGAAAAAGGTCGAAGAATATTGGACGACAGACCAAACCACTTTTTCCCATACCCTCCTTTGGAATCGCCAATTTGCAGATGGGATTCTGGCGCCGATTGGAAATTATCCGGTCGTTATTAGAGCTTGGGATGCAGCTGGGAATATGACCGAGAAGACCGGGCAGATTATGATTCCTCAACCGAATGCCGCACCCTTGCCCACTTCTACACCTACACCACTTCCTGAAGTCATAGTAGCAGGTGTTGAGCCTGCTACAGTTGAGACCCAAGAAGTCGCCGCGCTTGTTGCGCCAGTGTGATGCGTCACAGGTAGGCTCAAAATCTCTGAGCCTACCCGAAGCGGATGGGGTTCTCCTAAGGCTTCAAATTCAAGGCGGGTATAAAGTCGCATGGCGGGACTTTCTCTAAGTGTGACGCCAAGGTCTAGGTAGATAGCATTCTTTTCCTTCGCCCAAGCAATAACTTCTTCTACAAGCAGTTTCCCCACTCCTCCACGATGGCTGGGATAAACCCAAAGCTGATATAAATTTGCCACATCGGGATTTGAGTGCTCAATACGGCCCCATGCAAGCCCGATTGGTTCGCCTTCTATTTCTGCGACCAAAGGTAAGTTCAAACTGGAGCCGTCGCCCATAAGGCGATTTATCCATGAGGCATCAGTGCGTTTTTCTTCTTCGGCAAGGATTCGACCGAAGGCATTAGGAGAATCGGCTAGAGATTGCATCCGTAGTTTTTTGTACGCTTCCCAATCTTGAGAAATGAGTGTGCGGATTTTAGGCAGTTGTCTCATAAAATCCTATATTCCAAATGAATATCTTCTGGCTCAAGCTCAAATAGCTCTGCATCAACTTCCTCTGTCAAAACACAACCTAAATATTGATAAAAATTGACAGTGTTCTCCGAAGGCGTAGCGGAAATATACATCTTCGTTGCGCCCATGCCCTTGACTTGCTCGGCGGCAGTGAAGAAGAGTCTGCGCCCCAATCCTTGCTTGCGGACATTATGGCTGACGTGCAGGTATTTCAGTTGCAGGGTGTCTTTTTGACTGCCAATGAACTTCGATTCAAGCACCGCTACGCCAACGAGAGTCTCTCCCTTGAACGCGCCCCAAAAGAAACCTCCACGCTCAAAGCAATCTTGCAAGAAAGGCGCATAATGCTCTGGTTCACCGGGCGGCCAGCCTTGCATATTGTAATGTTCAGCTTCGAGAACGAACTTGCCTTCACGAAAATAGTAGATATTGTCGATCACTTCGCGGCGGTCGATTCTCCAGATATCGGGGAGTTCGTTTTTGGTCAGGTTGCGGATTTCGATCATTTTCTTAGCTCCTCAGCGTTCGCTCAGGCATCATTTGTTGAAAACCATTTATGTGAACCAAATTGATTCTTGATCACAGGTTTTCCTGTGGTCATAAACCACTTAAAGCCTTTTAGCACAGATTCAAGATAGCTGTGCATCGCTGGTTGTATTGTCGTTAGATGCGGTATCCAGCGGATAGCTACAGGGACTTTTTGCAAAGCATGGGGATAGAGCGTAATCCTTAGCGCACCCTTGCCTTTTTCTTCTATGATCCGCCAGGAAACATAAGATTGCCTGCCCCCTTCTCTGCCGATTAGTAGATCATAACCCACCCCATCAATCCAGTTGGTAAATTTTCTCTGTAAAACCCAGCCGCTATAGTAATGAATTACATCTACGGCATTAGTCCCAGGCCATTTAAGAACAGTATTCTTTTCGCAAAAAGGATGAAAACCTTTCAAGTTTTCGGGTTTTGCGATTGCTGCCCAAATATCTTTTGGAGAAGCTTCAATCTTTTGACTGACTGATACCGGCCACTTGAATTTATCTGTCTTGTCCGCTGAATATTCCATTTCCTATCTCCTGATTTGCTCTGTTCCATTTGCAGTTTTCTTTACGCCTTGTTTGACTCTAGGTCGAATACTTATCGCAACTTATCTTCTTACTTTGAGAGCCTTAAGTCCAAGAGAAATAACGGGATTAGAATCGAAATATAGGCAAGAAAGTCCCATGGATCGAAGGTAGCCTCATACAAATTGAAATACTGCGCACTTTCAATACCAAAACAAACGAATAGAAAAATGATTAAAGTTCTTTTAGCTGAAAAAAATCGTGTCCACGTGTTTTCTGCATAAGAGGTATAAAGCCCCCGAAATAAGATGTAATTCCAAGCTGGACCAGTCATATCTAATACATGCCCATTCCAAAAGGGTCCTAATTTAACCCATACTGTAGCCAATCCAGTTCCACCTAAAAGGATTAACCCAGCAGCCCAGAAGGGGGCAAAAGTATCGTGTTTAGTTTTCTTACTAACCGTAGGCATTGATTTCAAGAGCCGATTATCATTAATCTTGACAACACTTTAACTGCATAAATAGTTTATATCGGCATCAGATGAAAATAGTGTAGCATATTTTAGCTGGACAAATACTCTGGGCGTGGCTGTGGCATATTTCCTCCTAAATCTCAGAACTGCATTGCGACCAAAGGGGGTGTTGCAGTTCGAGTAAACAAACAAATCTTTTGACAATTATAACCCTCGCTTGCTTTTGTTAGACCCGCAGTGCATCGCATCTTTTAGATGCAACGCACTACTTCCCCCGATTATAGCCCAAAGAAAAAACTGCACTGCACTCGCTAGAGTGCGTTGCAGTTTGGGTTACGGCCAATCGCTCAGATGATGGGAAGTTCGAGGCGTATGGGAGGGCGGATTAGCATTATATAAATAACCTTGATTATTTTTGTTTTCCTGTGAAAGGTATTGTGCTTTTGTATAGTTTTACATGTCTTAAATCATTGTCAGTTGAAATCTGTTGAGATACTTTGTCTATCATGTCCTCTGATGAAGAAGGTCCAAATATGATGCGTTTTATTGCCTGTTTGTTAAATTCTAGCCACCAGATAGTTTAACAAATGAATAGGTTGATCGACAGGTAAAACCGGGTAAAGTTGTTTTGCGAAACACGTTATCAGGAGAAAACCATGCCGACCAACCAACTGTATCATACATGGATTCAACAAATTAGTGAA
>Ga0209042_1000872_pt1 | contig 26502 bp, 22 predicted proteins | sample SaaInlV_200m_DNA_6_FD_184649 | JGI IMG/M metagenome (GOLD analysis project Ga0209042, IMG submission 184649) | Marine microbial communities from expanding oxygen minimum zones in the Saanich Inlet - SI037_S2LV_200m_DNA (SPAdes) (version 2) | ecosystem: Environmental > Aquatic > Marine >...
TTTTCGCAGCTTGAAGTACGTTTGCCTCACTCCCTTTCTGAAGAAACCACCGTTATTTTTCTTGCAAAGCAGCAGGAATTTTACGAAATAAAACCCTTCCGTTATCAAGTGGAAGTTGAATGGCGTCCTTACGATTTGGCAGCTTTTTCACTGCTTGGAATGCCTGAATATGACAAACGCAAAGCAGATCAGGGCGCAAGTGTCACTCTGGGTAAACGTCCGTGGAATTATCTGCGTTTCCAAAAGTTGTTTCAGGATTTGTACTATAACGAAAAAAACTTTTACGACAATTCCTACTATTCTCCTCATCCAATTGAGAATTATCTGGAAGGCGCGTTTCGCATAAATAAATGGCGCACACGCTTCAGTCATTTGCTGGATAAACCGTTTAAACAAGTTTTCCCAAAAGAGGAACTGACTGTCACCTACAAAGGACAGGACAGCAGTGCGGTGCTGGATTACCATTACGGAAAGCAGAGTATGGCCGGACTTAGCTGGCGCAGCTTTGATATTCGTAAACGTCGTGAAACTACAATTACGACTGAGACTGCTTCGCCGGATAATCGTGAGCAACAACTGCTTTATAGTTCTACGGATTTATATTGGCTGCATCCTTTAAGTGAAAAACTTCACGGCACACTCGGTCTACGTGAAGACCGTTTTCAAAATATTTTTCGTCAACTCGATCTTGCCCTGGACGATTATGATTTCCATTTATGGACCGCACAGCTTTACGGAATTTTAAGGCACCAAACCGAAACGGACAGATTTTGGGAATATGGATTTTATGCCGGTGATACCGACAAAGTTACGGACTACCTCAGTACAGAACGACAGGATAAAACACGCAGAAAAAATGAGCTTAAGCTACGTGTCAGCTGGGAATTCCAGGATTTGAGCAGACAGTCGGCATTGATGTTAACCACCAGTTGGAACATGGATGATTTTTTCAATGACTTCTGGGATGGAGGTAATATCTCTTATCAACGGATTTTCTAGTTTGTTTTAAAAAGCCACAGGAACAAACATAATCCTCAGTAAAAACAAAAAGAAAACACAAAAAAAGTAATGATTATCTTGTTAAGCAAGGTGACAAAACTTACTCTTTTGTATTGCTTTTTTATACCTGCTCTTTTAATCTCCTTATAAAAATACTCCCTAAGTTAATTTAACTTACTTCAGGATCCGCTCCCAACCCAAATAGCTTGCTGGAAATATTTCTTCTGTAATTATTCAGGTTTTTAAAAAGACACAGCTGCTGAATTTTGATGCAGTAGAAACAATAAAATTTATGGTAAATATTGTAAAAGAAAATAGATTAAGACCAACACGTTCCGGTGGTCGTGCAGCACGTAAAGCTCAGAGAAGTGCCGAATCGCAAAACCAAGTGGTAAAGGCTGGAATGCTCGGTGGTACTTACAAGCCTCTTCAAGATAGAGACCTTGAAAAAATACATCAGGCAGCTCTCAAAATCCTAGAAACGGTAGGCATTGGTGATGCAACACCTGAAGTGATAGAGCTCGCTACTGATCACGGCTGTATCCTCAACGAAGGGCGTCTTTGTTTTCCACAAGCGTTGATAGAGGATGTTTTGGCAAATGCGGCCAATGAGTATGTGGTGCATAGCCGAAGTCCAACTCATGCTGATTTGCATGTCGGCGGCTATCGAGTGCATTACGCCACCAGCGGAGAAGCTGTTACTATTTTTGAGTACGATTCCAAAACCTATCGACCGTCCACATTGGTTGACCTTTACGACGCTTGTCGTTTGGTTGATAAACTGGAATACATCCATCAGTTTGGACAGACAGTCATTCCAACCGAAATTTCAGATTTGGATGAACATGATTTTAACGTCGCCTATGCGCTGCTTTCCGGCACAGAGAAACCATTTGAAATGACTTTCAATCGTGTCCAGAACATCAGACCAACGATTGAAATGTTTGACATGGTTTTGGGTGGTCCAGGCAGGTTTGCAGAGAAACCATTCTGTACCTTCGGTGGCTGTCCCATCGTTTCACCACTGCGTTTTGCCAAAGATAATCTGGATGTACTTGTTGAAACCAGCCGCTTAGGCTTGATCAATGACATCGCAATTGCTCCCCAGGCCGGAGCGACTGCTCCCGCACCATTGGCAGGAACTCTGGCACAAGTAACAGCGGAAGGTTTGGCCTGTCTGGCGATCGTAAATTTCATCCGTCCGGGTTGTCCGATGAGCTTCGCGATCTGGCCCTTCATCAGCGATTTACGTACTGGGTCATTTTCCGGAGGCAGCGGTGAAGAAGCGGTTATCATCGCGGCTGCTGTGCAGATCGGAAAGTTTTACAACCTGCCGACTACTGTTCCTTCCTGTATGACTGATTCAAAAATTCCTGATGCTCAGGCAGGTTATGAAAAAGGCATAACTGCTGTACTGGCCGGTTTGGCCGGAGGTAACCGTATCCTGGAATCGGCGGGAATGCTGGGCAGTTTGATGGGTTGTTCTTTTGAAGCATTAGTTCTTGATAACGACATGCTTGGTATGGTACAGCGAGTTATTCGTGGGATTGAAGTCACAGATGAAACCCTCAGCGTTGACGTAATCAAGGAAGTTGCTCTTGGTCCAGGACATTACCTCGGTCACGCCCAAACTCTGGAGCTGATGCAAAGTGAGTTTCTTTATCCAAAATTAGCGGATCGTGCTGCTCCCGGAATCTGGGAACAGGAAGGCTCTAAAGACATTCTCGAACGAGCCCATGAAGTTGCAGGTGAAATTCTAGCAGTCCATTACCCTAATCACCTCGATCCAAAAATTGACGAGTCCATTAGGAACCGTTTTCCAATACTACTGCCTCGTGATGCAATGAAACAGAACTACCGTTGGGCTGCACCTTGATTATAATGCTTGATTGACATGCAAAAATAATAAAAACAAAGAAGGCTAAAATGAAAAACCTTGAGCAAATCCAGAATTTTGATAACGAAAACTTCGTGCACCCGTGGGAAAGCATGAAAGATGTAGGAAACAACACCCGCATGTTTGCGGAAGCCGCCGAAGGTATATATATTTATGATGAAAACGGTCAGAAACTGATCGATGGCCCCGGAGGAATGTGGTGTGTGCAGATTGGTTATGGACGCAGAGAAATGGCCGAAGCGATTTCCTCACAAATCCTCAAGCTTCCCTATTATTCACCGTGGAACATGAGTGCTTCTCCAAGTGCGATGCTCGCCAAAAAGCTCGCAGAGCTCGCCCCTGGAGATTTGAATCACGTTTTTTTTACCACCTGTGGTTCAACTGCTGTAGACAGCGCTATCCGCTTTGTACATTTCTACAACAATGTGTTGGGTCGTCCAGAAAAGAAGAAGGTTATCTCAAGGGAACATTCCTATCATGGCAGCACCTATCTAAGTGCAAGCGTGAGCGGAAAGTCACGTGACAAGGATTGGCTTGATACGGCAAACGAACTAGTTCACTTTCTTCCGGATGTCAATCCCAACCGTCGTCCTGAAGACATGAGCCTAGAAACATTTCTAGAGGAAAAAGTTGCTGACCTCGAAAACGCGATCATCACTCTTGGCGCTGAAAACGTAGGCGCGTTTATTGCCGAACCCGTAATGTCTTCCGGAGGAGTGATTATTCCACCCAAAGGATACCACAAACGTTGTCTGGAGATTTGTCGGCAGTATGACGTTCTGTACATTTCAGACGAAGTAGTGACAGCATTCGGACGTCTTGGTCACTGGTTTTCCTCCAAAGAAGTTTTCGATATTGAGCCTGACATTATCACCTGCGCTAAGGGTTTAACTTCCGGCTATGTACCGATGGGCGCATGCATCATTTCCGACCGTATCTTCAGTAAAATTTCCGGTGACAATGCGCACGGTGCAACGTTCTCAAACGGCTACACCTACTCCGGACATCCTGTCAGTTCCGCAGCTGCACTCAAGAATATCGAGATCTTTGAAACCGAAGGTTTGCTGGAACATGTTCGTGAAATATCTCCGTATTTTCTGCAGCGCCTCGAGGATTTAAGAAAACTGCCGCTCGTAGGTGACACGCGGGGAGTAGGATTGGTGGGATGCGTTGAAGGCAGGATCGTTGATCCGGAGAACCCGGACGCACTCGTGCTGGACATTGAAATGGGTTCACGTATCGACAAACACTGCCAGGAATTGGGATTGATTGTACGTCCACTTTGGAATATGTGCGTCTTCTCACCTCCGCTGATTATCACCCCAGAGCAAATTGATGACATGTTCAACATTCTCGAACAAGGCATTATCCGGACTGCGGAAGAATTGCGTCAGGAAGGTTTGTGGAAAGGATAAACCAAATGCCCAAACGCGATCCATATTACGACATTCTCTTTGAACCGGTGCAGATTGGGCCAGTGACGGCCAGGAATAGATTTTATCAGGTTCCTCACTGTAACGGTATGGGCTATCTACGTCCCAAAACTCTTGCTGCAATGCGTGGTATTAAAGCCGAAGGCGGATGGGCGGTGGTCTGCACTGAGGAGGTGGAAATACACGCCACTTCAGACAACGGTTTGGCAGCAGAAGGGCGACTCTGGGACGACGCAGATATTCCTGCGTTGACAAAAATGACAGAGGCGGTACATGAGCATGGCGCCTTAGCTGGAATTGAACTAGTCCATGGTGGATATTCTAATTCCAACCACTACAGCCGGATTCCACCCATTGCTCCCAGTATGATCTCCGTTAATAGCTACGATCCGGTGCAGGCAAGGTCGATGACAAAGTCAGATATCCGGAATTTCAGGAAGTGGCACAGACAGGCGGCATTACGCGCCAAACAAGCTGACTTTGACCTCGTATATGTTTACGCAGGACATTCTCTGACACTGCTGATGCATTTCCTCTCACCCCGTTTCAATCAACGCACTGACGAATACGGTGGTTCGCTGGAAAATCGGGTGCGCCTCTTCAGGGAAGTCATTGAGGACACCAAAGAAGCCGTCGGCGACAAATGTGCAGTGGCTGTTCGTTTTGCTGTTGATGAACTGCTCGGCCCCAAAGGAATCACTTCCGAAAACGAAGGCAGGGAAGTTGTGGAAATGCTGGCGGAACTACCAGACCTTTGGGATGTAAACATCAGCGAATGGGAGAACGATTCAGCAACCTCGCGTTTTGAAAAAGAAGGTTATCAGGAACCGTACATCGGTTTTGTTAAATCACTCACTTCCAAACCCGTGGTTGGTGTGGGACGTTATACTTCTCCTGACACAATGGTCTCCTTGATCCAGCGTGGAGTGATGGACATGATCGGCGCGGCGCGGCCCTCAATCGCAGATCCATTTCTTCCTAATAAAATTGAGGAAGGACGGCTTGACGAAATACGGGAGTGTATCGGCTGCAACATCTGCGTGGCCGGAGACTGGCTGGCGGTACCGATGCGTTGTACACAAAATCCCACGATGGGAGAGGAATGGCGTCGTGGCTGGCATCCCGAGAGGATCGAGCCGCGTAAAAGCGACGAGGGTGTGCTTGTGCTGGGCGGAGGTCCGGCAGGTTTAGAATGTGCTCTCGCGTTGGGAAATCGCGGCTACAGAGTGATTTTGGCTGAATCGTCTGATGAGCTCGGTGGACGCGTCAGTCGGGAAAGCCGTTTACCCGGACTCACCGAATGGGGACGGGTGCGTGATTATCGGGTGGGATTACTGGAAAAACTTGAGAACGTTAGCATCTATTGTGGAAGTGAACTCAATGCTGAAGACATTCTGGAATTCAGCGCCGAGGATAAATTTGGATTTTCACATGTGATGCTGGCCACAGGAGCCACTTGGAGACGGGATGGCATCGCCCGCGAACACAGGGAACCGATTCCAGGATTAAGCAACGTATCTGTACTGACACCAGATGACCTCATGAATGGTGTTTCTGCTAAAGGTAAAGTGCTTATCTTCGATGATGAACACTTTTACATGGGCGGTGTGCTTGCCGAAAAATTGAAACTGGCAGGACATGACGTTCAACTCGTTACTCCTGCTCCGGACATTTCCACCTGGACCCATAATACGATGGAACAGGGACGTATCCAAAAGCGTTTGCTGGAACTCGACGTAAGGCTTACACCGCAGTATAATCTCGTATCAGTACATTCCGGAACAGTCGAATTGGCCTGTATGTTTACGGATCGACGGGTATACTCTGCCTGCGACACTCTGGTGTTAGTTACGGAACGAATTCCTAATGATGATCTGCACCATACGCTGTTGGCCAATCCCGATGGAATCGCACAAGCGGGAATCAAAACACTACAGTGCATCGGTGATTGCTGGGCACCTGGTATCATTGCCGCCGCGGTTCATTCCGGACACCTTGCCGCACGAGAATTTGAAGAGGAGCCTCCAGGTGAAGTTCCATTTTTACGTGAACGTGTCATGCTCTGATGCCAAGTACAGCAAGCATTAGAGAGTTGACAATTATTTTCATTGAATCTAGTATTATTATCCTTTGCTTTTGGGTCGTCCTGAGGCATCTTGATTGTTTAATATCAAACACATAATCAATATTTTTTGGAGAGAGAAGATGAATCATGTATACAAGTACTTAGCCTGTGCAATCAGCGGATTATTGGTGATAAGTGGTGTTGCGGTCGCTGCAGATAAAGATCTAGTGGTATTTGACTGGTCCGGATACGAAGATCCAAATTTTTTCCAATCATACATCAAGCAACATGGAGACAGCCCAACCTTTGCTTATTTTGCAGATGAAGAAGAGGCCTTTCAGAAAATTCGTGCAGGCTTCAGGGCAGATTTAGCTCATCCATGTTCACAATCGGTAGTCAAATGGCGTGAGTCTGGTATCATAGAACCGATTGACACATCACGGCTCAAGAACTGGAGTAAAGTTATTTCCAATTTCAGGAATATGGAAGGCTTTTATGCAGAAGGTAAGCAGTGGGTTGTTCCGGTGGATTGGGGTTCAACTGCAATGACTTATCGTACTGACAAGGTTAGTAAGGCCGATGCTTCAACATTACGTTCATTTGTTGATCCAAAATATATGGGACGAGTTTCTATCGGTGACAATGTTGACGACGCATACGCTTTGGGTTATCTGGCCATTGGGATTACGGACTGGAACAAATCCACAGACGCGGATTTCAAAGCAGCTTCGAATTTTTTACGAGAAGTTCATAAAAATGTGCGGACTTATTGGCAAGATGGAGCAGGACTTCGTCAACTAATGGCCAGCGGAGAAGTCTTAATTGCATGGGCATGGAATGAAACAGCAACTACAATGTCTGCAGAGGGTCATCTTGTAGCAATGAAGCGAGACACCGCAGAAGGTTCTTCAACATGGGTTTGCGGTTATGTAAATATGGTAAATGGCCCGGGATCTGAAGATAAACTTTATGACTTTCTTGATTCATGGCTGGAAGACAAAACAGCAGAATATCTAGTCACTCAGTGGGGTTATGGTCACTCCAACGGGGTTGCAATGAATAGTCTCGGTGCGGAAACATTAGCCGGACTTGGCTTTGGAAGTATTGAGAGTTACTCCAAAAACACTTTGTGGCAAGCACCTGTGAATTCAAAACTTCGTGAGAAAATGATCAAGGAGTTTGAATTGATTAAAGCCGGTTTCTAATTAAACTTTGCTATTTCCACTAGGTTTTTCATCGAGCATGGTGCCGATTGTACGTGCCTGCGCACCTTTCTTTTGCGCGAGCAGACAAAGGTAATCATGCCCGATGGTTGCCGCCGCCAGTGCAGTAATTTCTGCATGGTCGTAAGCAGGTGCAACTTCAACAATATCCATTCCGATTAAATTAAGATCTCCCAGTGAATGCAGAATTGACAGCGCTTGAATCGTGCTTAATCCCCCCACAACCGGAGTTCCTGTTCCTGGTGCAAAAGCAGGATCGAGGCAATCTATGTCAAAAGTTATGTAAACTGGATCAGTTGATTTCACTGTGTCGTGTATAAACTTAATTACTTCCTGCACTCCATGGGTATGAACCCAGGGTGCATGCAGAATGTTGAATCCATGTGTACAATTGTTTTGGGTACGAATTCCAATTTGCACTGATTTTTCCGGAACAACGATACCTTCACGCGCCGCCCGCAAAAACATTGAGCCATGATCAATCCGAGCTCCATCATCGTCCCAGGTGTCAGAATGCGCATCAAAATGAATTAGTGAAATTGGACCGTGAATTTTACTGTGTGAGCGTAACAACGGATAGGTGACAAAATGATCTCCGCCAAAACTGAGTAAAGAAGTTCCCTGCTTTAATATTGTGTCAGCATGTTTTTCGACCTTCTCTACAATATTTTGCGGAAAGCCGTAATCCAGCCAAACGTCGCCATAATCCACAACCGACAGATGATCAAAAGGATTGAAATTAAATGGAAAACCGTCGAGTGATGCAACTTCGGTTGATGCGGCGCGAATCCCGCGAGGTCCAAAACGGGCTCCTGGACGATTGCTGGTGGCACTGTCAAAAGGAATTCCGGTAACTGCTACGTCAACTCCCGTCAAGTCACGTGTGTATTTTCTACGTAAAAAACTAAGTGCACCTGAAAATCCCATATCGTTAGAACGTCCGTATAAATCTTCTCGACGAAAAGCACCATCACCTACCGTTTTCATAATTTTCCTTTATAATATTATTCCGAACTAGTGGATTCTGCTAGAATCACTAACGATTCTGACCCCCAACCTATACGGGCTTTGTCACCTTCTTTCAAAACAGTACGTCCCGCCGTGTTACGCATTGAAACAATCAGCACCAGCTCTGATTGCTCTACTTTAACAGTGTAATATGTCATATCTCCATAATAGTCGCTTTCCATAATTACTGCGTTCAGTTCGAATTCTGCAGTTGAATTCTTATCATATAATACTGTCAACATTTCCGGACGGATACCAATTGTCACAGGACCGGTAGCGACTGGAACGGGTATTTGTTCTTGATTGAGCGAAATTTTTCCTAAAATTCCTGCATCAACACTTAACTTATCTCCCCCGTCCCGAAAGAGATCACCTTGTAGAAAATTCATTACACCGATGAAAGAAGCAACCCATTTTGAAACTGGTCTGCTATACAATTCTTGAGGTGAAGCAAGTTGGGCAATTTTTCCATCCAGCATAACCGCAATCCTGTCACTCATAATCAAGGCTTCCTCCTGATCGTGAGTGACTAGAATAAAAGTTATACCGACTGTCCTTTGCAAATGACGCAGTTCAATCTGCATTTGCTCACGAAGTTTTTTATCAAGTGCCGAAAGTGGTTCATCAAGTAAAAGTACTTTGGGTTTCAAAACCAATGCACGGGCTAGAGCGACACGTTGCCTTTGACCTCCTGAAAGAGTCTGTGCGGGGCGTTTGTTATAACCAGACAGGTCAACCAATTTCAAAACTTCATTCACCTGCTTTAGCATTTCCGGCTTGCTCAACCCAAGCCTTTTCAATCCGTAAGCTACATTTTCCTCAACATTCAGATGAGGAAAGATTGCATAGGATTGAAAGACCATATTTGTCGGACGTTCATTCGCTTCAACATCCTCCATAGGAACTCCGGCTATAGTGATCGAACCGCTGGATGGTTGTTCAAAGCCTGAGATCATCCTGAGCAGAGTTGTTTTGCCGCATCCGGAAGGTCCCAGCAATGAAAAAAATTCTCCTTCACGAATTTGTGCGGAGACACCATTTACTGCAGGTACATCCGCAAAATACTTGCTGACTTTGTTTAAATCTACAATGACTCCATTTGTTGGAGCATCAATACTTTTAGGCATTCTTCAATCTCCTGTAAAACTATCTGTACCGGCCATTTGCTTCGTACGTCTCCTGAAATATTCTCCAACCGAGAGAAGCAAGAGTGAAAACAACAGAAGCAGTAAACCAAGTGCCATCACGTTCGGAAGCTTGTTTGGAAATCTGAGTTGCCCCCAAATATAAACCGGCAAAGTCGCTCCTGTTCCGGTGAGAAAAAAAGCGATAATGAACTCATCGAGTGACAAAGTAAATGTGATCAATAAACTGGAAACTATCCCCGGTGCAACCAATGGTAGAATCACCCGCCGGAAAGTGCCCCACCCTGTTTCACCGAGGTCGAACGAAGCTTCTTCCAGACTTTGATCCATGTTGTTAAATGCTGAGGTAAGTATAGCAATTGAGAACGGCATACAGACCAGAGTATGTCCCAGCACTACAGTCCAGAGTGAAAGCGCGAATCCCATTTGGGACAAAACAACGAGTAGAGAAACAGCAATAATGATTTCAGGAAGAACCAAAGGTAGCAGCAAAAAAGAAATGATGCTCTTTTTTGCAAAAAACTCATGACGTGCAGATGCCCGTGAAGCTAGCACACCAAGGCAAGTACTAAGAATAGCAGAACTAAGTGCAACGAGTAGTGAATTGCCAAGTGCATCGTGCAGAGCTGATTCATTTCGTAAACCCAAGAACCAGTCAAAGGTGAAATTACTAAGAGGAAAGGAAATGATTGTGCTGTCATTGAAGGCAAATACAGGCAACAGCAAAGCCGGTGCATAGAGGAATACTAAATAAACCACTACAAAAATTTGCAAATATTTTGGAGCTTTTTCCATTATTATTCCTTCTTCAGCCAGCGGCGATTCAGCCCGACAAATAAGATGGAAATCATACCGACTATTCCCATTGCTGAAATTGCCAGTGCCGATCCTAGTGGCGCATTATTGGCTTTACCGAATTGAACCTGAATCATATTGGCAATCATCAATCCGTCTTTGCCTCCCACCAGTTTAGGTGTTACATAGTCGCCAATGGTCGGAATAAACACAATCAGAGTTGCAGCCACAACTCCTGGCATAGACAATGGAAGTGTGACCCTTAAAAAACGCCGGATGGGACCGTCGCCCAAATCAGTAGCGGCCTCAAGATAACTCCTGTCAATTTTTTCCAACGCAACGAAAATTGGTAAAATAGCAAAAGGTGCCCATGCATGAGTAAGTGCAATAATGACAGCATTTGAATTATAGAGGATAAAAACCAAGGGCTCCTCAATTATACCAAGCCAGTCTAATGTGCTGTTCACCACACCATTATATCCCAGAATAACCTTCCACAAAAATACTCTCAGCAGGTAACTTGTCCAAAATGGTATTGTCACCAGGAACAGCCAACGTACTTTATTATTTCCACCGTAAAACGAAATGAAGTAGGCCATCGGATAGGACAGCAACACAGTTGCAAGTGTTACCAAAAAAGATATCCTCACAGACCTGAGCATTAGTTGCTGATAAAGTGGATGAGTCCAAGCCTCGATGTAATTGTCCAGTTTGAAACTGTGCTCCAGCACCAAATAGTTTTGTGTCCAGAAACTCATCAAAATAACCATCGTCAAAGGAACGGCAAGGAGGAGCAGCGAAAAACCAAGTGGTGTGCTGACTAATGCCAATCCTGTTCGATTCTGCTTATTTGAGATAGTTTGAGTCACTTAACTTCTCCTGATTGAGAAGCGCTGTTAATTTGGGAGACTGTACCAGTAAGAGGTTCAGTTTTTTGTTTCATGACAGGTATAACTTCCCGTAAAGCGTTGTGGTAACTCTTTACTCCATATTCCAGGTCGGAAAGTAAGATTCCATCATATGCACTTGAGCGTGTTGCCTCAAAAGACCAAAGGGTCAGTTGTCGGTCTTCTTCAACCGCCATTGCATCAATACGAGTTGACAGATAACGTGCCAGACGCATAACACGATTTTCATCCGGATGTTTGTAAATTGCACCTCTTACAGCAGCAGTGCTGACAGAAAATGGCATGTCCTGATAAAACATAACTGCGTCTGGATAAAATCCCAAAACATTGTTAGGGAAAATTCCGATGTAGAGCCAGGCCCTGGGCAATTCTCTATAGGGTGATTCCAATTGATCGACAAATTTTTTGTAGTTACGCACACTCCACATTCGCCCTGCACTTTCATTGAATGGTGCATAAGAACGGGATACACCGTTCACAAATGGTTCATCAAAGTAATGCTGCCCATATAAATCGTGCAGTGCTGGATGGGCACGCGCTACGTGATAACCCTCATTGTCAACATCACGGATGGCTTTCCAGTTTATGTTTTCTGCAGGAGTACATTCAATCGGTTCTACCGAAAGGAGTTGTTCTGATCTGTATAAGGAGACTTCCTCGGAAAATCGTTCCAGGACTTTTGCTATTGAAGGTTGTGGTCCCGGCTTAAAACGGACAAAAACAAAACCCTGCCATATTTCCATTTCTACTGATTTAAGTCCCCATTCACATTGATCAAGATCAGGAAGGGTATGACTTTTTGCGGCTCCACGCAGAGTACCATCCAAACTGTAAGACCATCCGTGAAATGGACAAACGATAGCACCTTGGCAACGTCCCTTTGAGGCGTCAACTACTCGGGAACCTCTATGTCGGCAAAGGTTGTGAAATGCCCGAATTTGGCCTTCATTGTCCCGAAGAATAAGGGCGCGTTCTCCAACAATATCGAAAGTAACATAACAGCCTGGTTCCGGAATGTCACTCGTGTGACATGCTATTTGCCAGTGTCTTCTAAACAACTCTTCCTTTTCCAACTCAAATAATTCATCATTGAGATAAGTCCAGGCCGGTAAGCCGGAACGATCCCAGTTTGGAGGAGGTTTAAGTTCTTTTTCTGTTAAACTGGAGTTCATGTTATGTTTTTGTGTCATCTTGAGCACGCCACCTTAAGCGATCCTTCCAAAGTATCGTTCAAGCTTGCTGACGAAAGTTTTAACAAAGGGAAGAAATGGATGAAATAATTTTACAAATCCCTTCGATCGATGCTGCATAATTTTATAAGTTTAGACTTAGTTGTCAAGGGCGAATTCATCTTCTCAAACTGTGGCACTGCATTTCCTCTTTTATTCATCATTTATGTTAATTTTCAGCACCGCTTTTTAAAGCCTCTATTGTGTCGATCAATAAGCGGCCTTGTTCAACTTCATGGTAACGGAGGAGCGCGACACCTTGCCAGAGAGCAATGCTGGAAACGGCTGCGCCTGGGATGTCACGTTCCGTAATATTTAAGCTGCGTCCCTGAGAAACTCCGGACAGAAAAGATTTTCTGGAAGGTCCGAGCAGTAAAGGCAAAGCGAATTCATGTAGTTCTGAAATTCTCCGGATGACATCAAAGCTGTATTTTGCTTTTCCGCTGATGAAAAAACCCATCCCTGGATCCAGCACAATTTGTGATTTAGCAATTCCGTTTGATTCAGCAAACTGCAGACGTTCACGGAAAAAACTCTTGAGGGTGTCCAGCACATCCACGTAATCTGAATCCTGTGTGCTTGTACGCGCTGAAATATCTTTGGAAAACATCAAAATCACAGGCACTTGATATTCCGCAATCACTTTTGCCATTTCTGGATCACCGCGCAGGGCGGTTACATCGTTGACGGCATCCGCTCCGGCTTCCAGTGATTGACGAGCAACTTCTGCTTTCCACGTGTCCACTGAAATCCAAATTTCGCTTTCCGCGCGAATTTTTTGAATGAGAGGTATCACCCGCTGCAGTTCTTCATCGAGCGACACGTCTTTACTTCCGGGGCCGGTTGATTCACCGCCAATGTCGAGCAAGTCTGCACCGTCTGCAATCATTTCTCGGGCTTGCGCAATTGCGGCATCCATTTTGAAAAATAGTGAACCGTCAGAGAAAGAATCCGGGGTGGTATTCAGAATACCCATCAAACGTGGAGTATCCAGTTTTAATGATTTCCCTCTGGAATGCAGTGTGCGTGAGGGCAGTTCAAACGGTGCAGAAAACATCGGTTTTTTTAAGAAATATTTTAAAATAAAGAAAAAATGCTCCTCCATTACAAAGCCAGTTTGCCAAAATACTCAACTCAAAAACTGAAGAAATACTGATGTTGTCTTCCGGAATTGGTAAATATATAGCACCGACATCACTCGGAGCAGGTTACGCAATCACCAAAATACTTTCGCTGCGTGTGCTGGATCCAGAGTTGGCAATTGCTCAGGATTTCACTTATCAGTTTCTTGCCGGAATTCTGCTGGGCTTCGCGCTGCGGCCTGTTACAAACCAGATCTATTGGAAAAGAACGACCTCTATTCTTTTTTTCTCCATGTTTTTGCTGATCCTCGGACCGGTTGGCCAAATATTACGACAACGAATTTGGGGCATTCCGTTTGATGACACTTTTTGGCTGCTCCTGTTGGCAGAAATTATCGCGGCATTTGTTGTCAGTATCTTAGCAACAATTCTGTTGCCTGCAGAGCAGCAAAACATCAGTCCGGGTTTGCTTTGGAGGCGCTATAAAAAAGAATTAAACATTTCCGGTTTACTGAAACTGTTCGGTTGCGCTTTGCTTTACGCATTGTTATTTCTGATTTTTCAAAGCATCTTTGATGAAAGTTTTGCTGCGCTGTTCTGGATAGGACGTCTGGAGGAATTATTAAGTTTACCGCCTATTTCTGCGCAGGAAAAAATTCTTCTGCTCTGGGTGCAAGGCCTGCTCAATGCACTTATTCTGCTGCCTTTATTTCTTGTCTTTCTGCGGGAAAAAGTGGAACTGATTGTAGTCTTTGGTTCACTTACATTTGTAGTGGCGGTTTTTTCACCTGCCTTTGCAAATTTTCAACGCATAGAACCGTTGCTGCTGGTCGACCAGGTTTTCATCGGTTTTTGTCTGCACTTCATTTTTGTAAGCGGAGCTGTTTTTTGTTTTGGACGTAACATAAAATAAGAACTACTGAAGAAATTATAATGCTTATACCAACTCAAGAACCAATAATAATATGAATTTATTCGCAGAACGAAATTCCAGAATTGACACAGAAAACGCCTTCAAGGTCGGACCGCACATAGTTCGTGTAGAACAACAAAAATGTGCTGTAATAAAATTAAATTTTGGTGAACCTGACTTTTCGGTACCGCGACATATCAAGGCGGAAATCAAGCGTCAACTGGATCTGGACAATACCAAATATTGTGATCCAAAAGGTCTGCTTTCCCTGCGTCAGGCAATCAGCAAGCAAATCAATGAAACCCGTGGTTTAAAAACTAATCCGGAACAGGTGGTCGTTTTCCCGGGAGGTAAACCGTCTATTGGTTTGGCTCAGCAGGTCTACTGTGAACCTGGGGACGAGGTGATTTATCCGAGTCCTGGCTTTCCAATTTATGAATCTTTCATTCCTTATGTCCGGGCTGTTCCGGTACCGTTGCAGCTTGAAGAATCCGCAAATTTTACTTTTTCTCCGGAACAACTGGCAAACTTAATTACGCCCAGAACCAAGCTGATTTACCTTAACTTTCCGTCCAATCCAACCGGAGGTGTTGCTGGAAAGGAACTGCTTGAAGCAACCGCTAAAGTTATTTTGGAACGTTGTCATCCAAACGTGCGCGTTTATTCAGATGAAATTTATGAAAACATTATCTTTGACGGACAACAGCACCACTCAATTTCCTCTGTTCCGGAAATGGCGGAGCGTACAATTATTGCCGGAGGTTTTTCAAAAACTTATGCCTGGACCGGTGGGAGAGTCGGTTACGCGGTTTTTCCGTCCGTGAAAGAAGCAGACGTTTTTAAAACTTTGAACATCAATTATTTTTCCTGCGTTCCACCTTACAATCAGGAAGCAGCGAGGGAAGCACTTGAAAATCCGCTTTCCAAAATTGCCGTGAAAGAGATGGTGCAAACTTTTGAGACACGCCGTAATTTGATTTGGCAGAAAATCAATGAAATCCCCGGAATCACCTGCCAAAAACCAGGAGGCGCGTTTTACTTATTTCCAAATATTTCCGGAGTTTGTGAAAATCTTGGTCTCATCGAAAAGCACCAGCGTCTCAGTAAAGAGCAACAAAGTTCACCGGACAACATTTTCCAGATGTTCGCGCTTTATGAGCATCAAGTCGCAGTACTGGACCGTAAATCTTTCGGACAAATCGGCGCAGACGGAAAATACTTTCTACGCCTTTCAATAGCCGCAGATCAAGCAGTGCTGGAAGAAGGTGTCCAGAGATTAAAAGCAGCCAGCGAGGACCTTTCAGGACTGGATAAATTTTTAAAAGAACGCCCCGATTTGATTCCTGCCTGAATTTTTGCCTGATTTCATTAAAAGAGCAAATTTGCTTTCCACTGGTTATTTTCTGCTAAGAATTAAGAAAAACCCCTTTGGCTTACATATCATCCGGATCAATTCCCGGAACTTCAGTCAAACCCGCCAGTTGCTTCCAGTTGACCGGATATGCTGCATAGAATATGCTGCACTCATCATCAGTTTCGTAGGCAATATGATTCCCTTTTGGTACAAACATCATGTCGCCAGGACCAAGTTCGTATGCTTCTCCGTCACACATCAAACGGAAATTTCCTTCGTGGCAAAAAATTAATTCATCACAGGTCAAATCCCAGGGTATGGAAACTTTTTTTAAAAAGTTCACTCCGCCTGCCATACTTTCGCTGTTGTTTATGGTGACAAACGGTTTGATGTATGTTCCGCCGTCTTCCAGACCGTCTTTACGGTGCTGTATGTCTGCTCGTTTGAATACAGTTGGTTTTGTCATATCTGCTCCTTTTAAGGTTAAAACATTGGCTTATGTCATTACGAATAAGTGAGAATAGCCCCGGAAATATTCTGGGGCTAGAGAACTCACGTGGTATTGAAAACTCCCGCATCAATTCGGGATTGTTCTCAAAAAAAATTCTACTCAATCTAACATAGACTAAAAATTAATGTGATGACAACTGAGGGTCATCAGTTTAGATCAGTTTCCAATAGTTCTGAAATTGCACTATCGAGGAAACTGGTGAATTCCGGAACATTGCCCGGTGAAGCCACACAATGACCCCAGGGCGAATCGTAAATTCGCAATTCCGCATTTTGCATGTGGCACACCTCAAGTTTGTTATCTTCCGGAGGAAAATACAAATCCGAACTGCAGGCAATCACAATGGTTTTGGCTTGAATCGCACTGAGCGCAAGCCGAAAGTCACCTCCGTAAAGCGGATTTGCGCTGATGTCCGCGGTTTGCCAGGTTCTTAATTTTGCCAGCAGATTATTCGCATCCCAGTTTAAATGATCCGCCTCCCAATCCTGTAATAAGTCTTCCACAGTTTCAAAACCCAAATTCCGGAAAAGTCCTTCGCGGTAAAAGCTTTGGGAAAATGCCCAGCCTGCGTAAACACGCGCAAATGCTTTTAAACCAGCTTCCGGAGTTGAGTCATAATGTCCTCCTTGAAATTTTTGATCCGCCATGAGTGCGGCTTTGACGCCTTCAAGAAAGACATAATTGTGGGGCGACGTGCGGGCCGACGCGCAAAAAGGCAGAATCGCCTCCACCATTTCCGGAAACTGCGCGGCCCAGTGATACGCCTGACAACCAGCCATTGACCACCCCGCAACAAGCCGGATGCGCTCAATGCCAAATTCTTCGGTCAATAACCGCTGCTGACACTGCACGTTATCATAGAGAGTAATTTCCGGAAAGTACGGACCATTCACCGGAACTGCCGAATTACTCGGTGAAGACGAAAATCCATTACCGAACATATTGACTGAAATAACGAAATGCTTTGCGGGATCAATGGCTCGTCCGGTACCGAAAAATCCTTCGTTGCGAGTGTGGCTTCCGGTGTAAAACGTCGGTAGAAGAACCACATTGTCCTTGTCCGAACTCAATTCTCCATAAGTACTATAAGCCAACACCACATCCGGAAGAACTTTTCCAGAAAGCAATTCAATGTTTCCGAGTTGAAAATGTTTTAGCGCTGTTTGCATTACAAATTGAAATTTTAATTGAAGACAGGTTCTACTCGCTCCGAATTTGTGCTTAGTACAGCCTTAAATATTCTTCGACTTCCCAATCGGTGACGGCCTGATGGTAACGCTCCCACTCGTCCATTTTGTAGTGTAGGAACGAGTTCACCATTGAGTCGCCCAGTGCACTTCTGGCAAGTTCATCTGTACGCAAAATTTCAATTGCTTCCAGCAAATTACGGGGGAGCCTTTGTGCTCCGGATTTAGTAATCGCGTCTTCGCTCATTGAGTACAAATCCTGATTCAACGGCTCCCCGGCGGAGTATTTATTGACAATACCTTCGCTCATTGCAGCAGCGGTCATACCCAGCGAAAGGTATGGATTCATGCACATGTCGGCTGCGCGATTCTCAATGCAGAAACGACTCTGCGGCAAGCGTAACATGGCTGACCGATTGTTGTATCCGTATGTCATGTGAGTCGGTGCCCAAGTCACAGTACCACCTTCAAAACCCCCGACTCTCGGAACAAGGCCGTTATAAGAATTTACAGTCGAACAGGCAATCGCCGTCAATGCTCCACCATGACGAAGCAATCCACCCACCGCGTTAAACGCGGTATCAGCCCAACCGCCAGACTCGCTTTCAAAGCAATTCGTTCCCAGCTTGTCAATCGGTTGCATGGACGTGTTCAAATGTGCTCCGGAACGCCAGTCCCCAATCGTGGTTTTAGGCATAAAGGTCACAAACATACCGTGACGCTTGGCAACTTCCTTAAGCAACACCCGCAGAAAGACCAAACGGTCGGCCATGCGAAGCATATCGGTGTAATGGAAATCCAATTCAAACTGGGAATATGCACCCTCGGCGACTACATCGTGCAGGTTCCAGCCGAGTCCTTCGATAATGTCAATCAACTCGCCCAAAAAACCCATCGAGTCAATCGAGTATTCCACGTCATAACCGAAAGCCTGCCGTCGCGGACGCAAGCCTTCTCCAGGTTTTGGATCATTGTCAAAGGCTTTTACTGGCTGGCCGTCCTGCCACTTCATCACCATGAACTCCGGTTCAATTCCGGCAAAAACAGCATAGCCCTGATCAGCAGTGCTTTTCACAATTCGCTTGAGGGCACTGCGTGGGCAAAGGTTGTAAGGATGGCCTTCCCACCAGAGATCCGCGAACATCCAGGCGCAGGTTTTATCCCAGGGGCAGATGATGAGACTGTCCAAATCAGGAACCGGAATTTGATCGGAATCGGCAGGACCGAGTTCCGGCACGAAGGAAATTGAATGTACCGCAAATTGTGGTCCTTTGCCTTGACAGAGCAATTCAAAATCACTGATTGGAACTGGTTTGGTTTTTGGTATGCCCAAGAGATCAATCCAGCAGGAGAGGATGTATTTCACCCCGGCGGCTTCAAGTCTTTTCTTTTCTTCCCTAACCCGCTTTGGATCAGGAAGTGCTTCAGAGAAATGTTCGTGATAACTCATGCTCATAATATTTAGCTCAGTTAAAGGTGATGGATTTGTAAATAGTTGTCATTCCCGCGAAAGCGGGAATCCAGAAACTTCTGAGTGTCTGAAATGCTTGTCCTCGACCTGATCGGAGGATGGATTCCCGCTTTCGCGGGAATGACAAAAAAGTATACCATTTAGACTTCTTACGGCTTCATCAAAAGTGATGAAGATAATATTTCTATATTAGAGAGCCTGGCGTTTTAAGAGAAACTGATTTTTGAACATTTCGATACCGGCCATGATTTCAAACTGGTCAATGTCCACTGAACCAAAACAGTGACGTTCAAGAAAATCCTGGAAATTTTTTGTAGAATCGCAAACGACTTCCACCATCAAATCAAAACGTCCGGAAACCCAAAGGACGTACACAACTTCATTAAATTCCGACAAGCGTTCCGCAACCTGCCGCGGGGTATGAGGTGATGCCACCTTGATACCGAGCATCGCATCGGCCTGATATTTGAGAGCCATGGGATCGACGAGGGCGACAATATTTAACATCCCGGCTTCCTTCATTCTCTGGACACGATTCCTGATCGTGCCTTCCGAAACAGATAATATTTTGGCAATGTCCTTGTAAGGCATGCGGCCGTCGTTTTGCAGCATTCGGACGATTTTGCGGTTCAGATCATCATGTGGTGAGTCGAGTACCGGAGTTTCAATATTGGAATCAATTCGAATGATGTCCTCTTAAAATATAAGTTGTGACGATTTCAAAAATAATATATTTTATTATTGACGAAAATTAAAAAATTTGATAGATTTTTACGGTATTCGTAAAATATGTCAATATATTTTTTGCAATAGTGCAATCTTTCAAAAAATTAAGAGGATTGTTTTATGACTCAACTAACCGAGACAGAGCTGTTTTCAGCATTCGATGAAAACGCTAATGTCAAACACGGATTGCCTTCCGCGGCTTATACCGACAATTATTTTTTTGAGCTGGAAGCTAAGCATTTATTCGCAAATGCCTGGACCTTCGTCGGCTTCGCCCATGAACTCTTAAACGTCGGAGATATAATACCTCTGCAGGTTGCGGGTCAGCCACTTTTTCTTGTGCGTAGTGCTAAGAATAAAATTCGCGCTTTTCACAATGTCTGCCGTCATCGCAACCTGAAACTGGTTGACAAATCTCACAACTGTAAAAGACACATTTCCTGTCCGTATCACAGATGGTCCTACAGTCTCAACGGAGATTTGCGGGCGGCGCCTTTTTTCGGAGGAAACAAAACTGAATTTCCGCAGGACTTCAAACTGGAAGACAACGGTCTGTTGGAGGTGCCGTGTAAACTTTATCATGATTGGTTGTTTGTCAATCTCAATGGTGATACTGAATCATTTGATTCGTTCATTGAACCTTTGAAGAAACAACTGGCAGATTTTGAGCTGGATGATTTCGTTGTTGCCGCCAGTATAGAGTTTGACGAAATAAAGACGAACTGGAAACTACTGATGGAAAATTTTATTGAACCGTATCACGTTCAATTTGTACATAAAAACACCACTAGCCAACCGCTGGTTGACCACTATATCGTCGAGGATGGACACTGTCTGGGAAGTGCGGTAGACTTAACATCCGAACAGCAACACAAAGCAAAAGAAGGAACACTGTCCGTCAGTTCAAGGTATTTAACGCTTTTTCCGAACTTTGTGCTGGGTGTATATTATCCGAATCAGCTTGGTGTTCACCTTAATCAACCTGTTTCCGCAGGAAGCACCCGCCAGAGAAGGGTGATCTATCAGCACAAACAAGCTGACCAAAGTACAGCCCAGATCGAGAAAATCAGAAAACTGTGGATCAGTGTACACAAAGAAGATCACGAGATTTGCGAACGTCTTCAAGAGGGACGTTATTCAACAGCAAGCGGAGAGGGCGGATTTTTGTCACCTCACTGGGAATCTAGTGTGCGCAAATTTCAGGAATTGGTTGCGGATTCTATGCGGCCCGCTTTACCAACAACTTAAACATGATGGAGCCGCTAAAGTCTAAATGACACATATGTATGTCATTTCCGATTTCGCGTGAATGACAACTATTTTCAAATACATCAAATTATTGGGATAACAAATGAACGAAACAGCAAAACAATTACCGGATTTTCGTCTGGATCATACAATGTTGCGTGTCAAAGATTTGGAACGCAGCCTGGATTTTTACACAAGAATTTTAGGAATGAAGGTTCACCGTAAAACTGAATATCCGAAAGGTCGCTTCACCAACACTTTTGTTGGTTATGTCGGTGAAGATGAAGGAACCAATCTCGAACTGACTTACAACTGGGATCAGCCTGAAGAATACAACAAAGGTAACGCCTGGGGTCATCTTGCGCTCAAAGTGACAGATGTTTATGCTGCCAGTGCTTATTTGAAAGAGCAGGGTGTAGAGTTCACCAAGGAACCTTCACCAATGAAAAACGGAACAAGGATTTTGGCTTTCATCAAAGATCCTGACGGCTACGTGATTGAACTCAATGAACCACTAAGCTGAAGCTGCACAAACACCCTCCTTATTTATCACATTGCTAGTTATAGAGGATTGAATTTATTTCTAAAATCGCTATAATAATAGTGTGACTGGCAAATGCTTTCTCAATCTCTCAGTTTACAGCAAAGACAACTCGACTCCGCTCAGGCAACGATTTTTCAGTTAAGACTCGACGCTGTTAGATAACTAATTTAAAAGGATATTAATGCAGGAAACACATCATTACGACATTATTGTAATCGGCTCCGGCCCTGCTGGTGAAAAAGCTGCCATGCAGGCCAGCAAGCTGAAAAAACAGGTTGCGCTCATAGAAAAATCACCACGGCTCGGTGGTGCTTCACTTCACACTGGTACAATTCCTTCCAAATCACTGCGCGAAACTGTGATGCATCTGGCTCTCCTGCGTCAGCAAACTCATGGAATTGAGATTAATTTTAAAGAAAATCTAACAATCCAGGAGTTGATGTACCGCAAAGAAATCGTGGAAAACGATTGCAATCTTAACATTCCGCTTTATGTAGAATAAATTATAGATGACAATTTGCTAAGTGTAGAAGTTGCAATGGATGACTTGAAGCAAGCCTGGGAAGTAGCCCAAAGTGCTGAATCTGTTTTCAAACAGAAATTGAAAGAATTTGGTGTGAAATGAATTCAGATCAAATTAATCAAATATTATCTAAAGGTGAAGGTAAACGCATTGAGTATAAAGAATCTAAAAATGCTCTGCCTTCGGATTTATATGATTCCATTGTCAGTTTAGCGAATACTGAAGGTGGAACTGTTATTTTAGGTGCAGACAATGACGGCAATACTACCGGAATTAATCCTGAAAATACGGTTCAATTTATATCAGACATTGCTACTGCTTTGAATAGTCCGGATTGTGTTTCGCCATCTCTCTTTTTGGCACCGGAATCCATTGAACACACAGATGTGAATATTATCATTATTGATGTCCACAGAAGTTCTGTGCTACATAATCATGCTGGAAGAATTTACTGGCGGGACGGCGATGCAGATCTAGATATCACAGATGATCAAAGCAAGATAAGTGAACTCTATTTTCAAAAACGAAATTCATTTTCCGAAGCGATAATTTATCCTGCGCTCAACATAGAAGATTTATCTGACAACTTATTTCAGCAAGCAAAAGCAATCATTCGTGGACTTAATGCAAACCATCCTTGGCTATCCATTTCTTTTGAACAATTATTGAGAGAAGCATCGTTATTTGTTAAAGATTTTCATACAGGGAAAGAAGGACTCACATTAGGGGCTGCTCTGATTTTTGGCGAAGATTCCGTAATCCAAAATATTCTTCCTGCCTATAAAGTGGAAGCCATGGTTCGCAGAGATAATGTGGACCGCTGGGATGACCGAATTACACTGCGAACAAATCTAATTCACACCTATCAAAAACTGTTGGAATTTATTCGGAAACATCTTCCGGAAAAATTTTATATGGAAAAGGGGCAGCGGAAAGATTTGAGAGAAGCTATCTTTCGTGAAGTGATCGGTAATTTAATCGTGCACCGTGAATATACTGATGCCAGATCATCCGATTTAATTATTACCCAAAAGGATGTAGTTACCACCAATCCCAATAATCCTATTTTTCACGGTCCGTTAGATCCAAAACGCTTTACACCTTATCCAAAGAACCCCAATATCCGAAAATTCTTTACGGCGTTTGGTTGGACGGATGAAATTGGTTCCGGCGTTCGGAATACGAATAAATATCTGAAACATTATGTCCCAGGAGCCGAACCTTTATTTGTGGAAAATGAGCTGTTCCGTATTCAAATTCCAATGATATTTGTTACTTTAGCCATATTCTTCCAACCGCTTCATAATTGGTTAGATTTACCCACTGAATCACAATCACATCTTGAAAATGGATTGCAGCATATTCAGTTGGATTCAGCGTTTGAATCGATAGGTTTTTCAGAGTTGATTTTGCATTTGGTACCAAGCTGGAACGAAAAAGGTACCAAGCTCCCGGAATTGAAATGGCCTGATAAACAGATACTTACGAAAGCAGACATAAAAAAGGTGCCTGGCTGGAATAAAAAAGGTACCAGGCTCATGCATAAAAAAATTGTTTATCTGATTAAGATCCTTATCTTAACTTCAAAACCATTAGAATTAGATAAAATAATGACCTGGATAGATTATAAAAACAGAAAATCATTCAGGGATAATTATCTTTTCCCACTACAAAAAGTTGGATTTCTTACTTTAACCATTCCTGAAAATCCAAGTGATCCAAACCAAAAATACAGCATCACAGAAAAAGGGAAACTGTTCCTTGCAAGGCTGGATTTTTAACATGACCCAACAGAAATCATAAAAACATCTCTGGAACGCAGCCTGGATTTTTACACAAGAATTTTAGGAATGAAGGTTCACCGTAAAACTGAATATCCGGAAGGTCGCTTCACCAACACTTTTGTTGGTTATGTCGGTGAAGATGAAGGAACCAATCTCGAACTGACTTACAACTGGGATCAGCCTGAAGAATACAACAAAGGTAACGCCTGGGGTCATCTTGCGCTCAAAGTGACAGATGTTTATGCTGCCAGTGCTTATTTGAAAGAGCAGGGTGTAGAGTTCACCAAGGAACCTTCACCAATGAAAAACGGAACAAGGATTTTGGCTTTCATCAAAGATCCTGACGGCTACGTGATTGAACTCAATGAACCACTAAGCTGAAGCTGCACAAACACCCTCCTTATTTATCACATTGCTAGTTATAGAGGATTGAATTTATTTCTAAAATCGCTATAATAATAGTGTGACTGGCAAATGCTTTCTCAATCTCTCAGTTTACAGCAAAGACAACTCGACTCCGCTCAGGCAACGATTTTTCAGTTAAGACTCGACGCTGTTAGATAACTAATTTAAAAGGATATTAATGCAGGAAACACATCATTACGACATTATTGTAATCGGCTCCGGCCCTGCTGGTGAAAAAGCTGCCATGCAGGCCAGCAAGCTGAAAAAACAGGTTGCGCTCATAGAAAAATCACCGCATCTGGGTGGTGCTTCACTTCACACTGGTACAATTCCCTCCAAATCACTGCGCGAAACTGTGATGCATCTGGCTCTACTGCGTCAGCAAACTCATGGAATTGAGATTAACTTTAAAGAAAATCTGACAATCCAAGAGTTGATGTACCGCAAAGAAATCGTGATCCAGGATCAGGAAAATTCTCTGCGGCGAAATTTTGAGAAAAACGGCATTACAGTTATAGAAGGAACACCGCGGTTCCAGTCCGCTACGACTCTGGAAATTACTCCTGCTGATGATGGCGAAGTTTTTGAAATTACAGCAGATTATTTTATAGTCGCCACCGGTTCATCTCCACGCAGACCAAGTTGGGCACCTTTTGACAACGAATGCGTATTTGATTCAGACACAATTCTGAACATCAAACATCTGCCCAAAAAAGTCACCATCATCGGTGCCGGCGTGATCGGCTGCGAATATGCTTCTATTTTTTCAAAAATGGGAATCCGCGTAAATCTGATCGCTCGTGACCGCAACGTTCTGCCGTTTATCGACCGTCAAATTGCCGAAAATCTGATGTACCAAATGCGTAACCAACGCGTTACTCTGCGGCTAGGAGAAAATGTTGAAGATATTGAAAAAATAAATTCCGATGAAATACACGTAAAACTGGAAAGTAAGAAAATCCTGCCTTGTTCAACTGTACTGGTAGCGGCTGGACGTTACGCAAATTCAACAGGCTTGAATCTGGAAGAAATTGGTGTAGAAATGGGAAATAATGGTTTGATTAAAACAGATGATAATTTCCAGACTGCGCAAGCAAATATATACGCGGTTGGCGATGTAATCGGTTTCCCAGGATTGGCGTCAACATCAATGTCACAAGCGAGGATTGCCGTTCTGCACGCCTTTAATGAACTGGAATCCGAAACTATGCCTAAAGATTTACCGCTTGGAATCTGGACGATTCCGGCCGTTTCTATGGTTGGAAAAACGGAAGAAGAATTGACGGATGCCTGCATTCCATACGAAATCGGCACTGCTCATTTTAAAGAAATTTCACGTGCCCATATTATGGGTGAAGACGAAGGCATTCTCAAACTTCTGTTTGATCCGGAAACACTCAAAATTTTAGGTGTTCACATCATAGGACCGCGTGCCTCAGAATTGATTCACTTAGGACATTCGGTGATGTTTTTTGACGGAACTATTAAATATTTCATGAACACAGTTTTTAACGCCCCCACACTCGACGAAGCCTACCGCGTTGCTGCTTTTAACGGTATGAACCGCCTCGATCACGAATCCCTCTAATTCACCTCAGGGCACAAAGCACTGAGGCACTGTTTTTTGTCATTCCCGCGAAAGTGGGAATCCAGTGAAACTGCTTCAGATCTTATATTCGGCTTGATCTTAAAACTGGATCCCGGATCAAGTCCGGGATGACAACAGACATCCTTTATAAGACAATTTGTCATTCCTGCGAAGCTTGTCCTCGGCTTGATCGGGGAGCGGGAATCCAGATAAGGAATCAATGAAGACTTATTACGTTTATATCCTTGCCAATAAAAGAAACGGGACTTTGTATATCGGAGTGACGAATAACCTCCAGAGACGGGTTTTTGAACACAAACAAAATCAAATAAAAGGATTCACAAATAAATATAAGGTTCATCATCTGGTTTATTATGAACCCACTTCTGATATAAAGTCTGCCCTGCAAAGAGAAAAACAACTCAAGAAGTGGGAGAGGAGTTGGAAAATGGAACTCATCGAAA
>Ga0209042_1000887_pt1 | contig 26166 bp, 17 predicted proteins | sample SaaInlV_200m_DNA_6_FD_184649 | JGI IMG/M metagenome (GOLD analysis project Ga0209042, IMG submission 184649) | Marine microbial communities from expanding oxygen minimum zones in the Saanich Inlet - SI037_S2LV_200m_DNA (SPAdes) (version 2) | ecosystem: Environmental > Aquatic > Marine >...
TGAACTTTTTCTTCCGGACTGTAATGCTTGCGCTTTTTTCTCATGGTTTTGGCTCCTTTTGTGAACTATAACATGGATGCCATTTTTCCATTTTGCGCTGAGGCAGCACACTTTGTGGAGCGCTTGCAAATGCTCAATTTTCTCCATATTCTCCTTGAGATCTACAGCAGAACCTGATAATCCATCGATAGCGTTCGAGAAATCTTGATTGAATTGTTGTGAAGTTCTCAAGATCAGTTTTTCTTTTGCACGGCGCATTACATCGTGAGCGGCGGTGAGTGGTGCAAAGAAGACTAATGGCGTTAAGATGACATAGGCAGCTGTGGCTATATGCCCTACATATTCTGTTGCCAGCGCTCCACGAATAAAAGCTTGATATTCTGTGTATAGTGCAGCAAACCCAAACATAGCAAGCAAGTACGTGATCTTTAATGCATATTGCCCTAAAGGTCTAAGCCCCCCTGCGCCGTCTGGGTGTAGTGGGTGAAGAATAACGTTATTTAACATGATTTTAAATACGCGGGCATTAATAATAATTCTTAGACCAATGATCGAAATTGCATATGCCATTGGAATCCATACGAGTACCGTTCGAATGGCTAAGAGTGCTGGATTTGCATTGTGCCATTCTGGCGCTGATCTGAGTTCAGTTGCATAATACATATAACCCACAAAAAGTGCGATAGCAATCGCTAAAATTACCGGGATGCGGGTTGCTAAAACTTTTTGTGCGCGTCGAGTGTTTTCTTTTCTTCGCACGAGGATGCCAGTTATTTCCAGCTTCTCTAGAACTTGATGCGGCACTTTGCTTATCCAGATATAGTATCCCCATACTACTGGTACGATCGCGATTTCACTGATCATGGATGCATCAACGGACAAAGCCAGCAATTTCGGATTAGGGAATAAGGCATCGTTTAGAAATGCGATGAAAACCGATGGTAGTAAAAGAATTATTAAAGCGACAAGGCTGGTTTTGGTGGAAGACCAATTGTTTTTGAGTAAGAATTGTACAAGCTTATCCCCTAATGTGAAGTCAAGATTCAGCTGGGTGGAATCTTGACTTTCTTTTATGGGAGTTGTCATAGGTTTTATCTCCATTAGGTTGCGTTCTCAAAACACCGTCTCAGCAAGTATATGTGGCTATTTACTTGATTTTCTGAGAGATTGTCTGAAAGATTTTGCGTTTTATTACCCATTCACATAGCGATTATGAAATGCTACCCACTTTGGCAGCACATCTTCCAATTCTTCCTTCGAGGGCAAAAAGGCGATGCGTAGATGGTGCGTGCCCTCTGCTTGCCCAAAGCCGGAGCCGTTGACGGTGCATAAGCCCGTTTCTTCGAGGAGTGCCATGCAGTAATCAAAATCGGTTGTGCCTGCGGGGAGTTTGTTCAGACGCGGGAAGAGATACATTGCGCCGGTTTTGCCGAAGACTTCAACCCCCTCCATTTGCGCGAAGGCAGCCCGTACCATGCTTGCTTTTTCGTAGAGATCGCCGAGCACTTTTTCTTTCTCATTGTGGAATTGTTCTAGAGCGGCATTTTCCCCATTAGGCGGGCTGACCATGAGATAGGTGATGATCTGCCCAACGGTATTCGCGCATAAGCTGACCGAGGCTTGTTTGAGTAATAGGTCGACGAAATCCATCTCTGCACCTTCAACCTGGGGGACATTCCGTACTTCAAGATAGCCGCCGCGATGCCCGCATTCGCCGTAGAAGCCTTTCGAGATGCTGTGCAGGCTGAAGAGTAGTACGTCTTTATCGTTTTCTAATGCTTTTGCAAAGGAGATGAATTCCCCGCCGTAGACATTCTCTTGATAAACCTCGTCGGCGATGATGGCGAGTTGATGGGCTTTTGCAAAGGCAACTACTTCGTGGATGCTTGCTGAATCCAGAATTGCGCCGGTCGGGTTGCCCGGGTTGATGACGACGATCACTTTCACGTCCGTCCCTTGTTCGGTGGCGGTGTTATAAGCGCTTTCGAGGGCAGCCCGGTCTAATGCCCAGTCGCGGTCTTCGTCGGGGTAGTAGTTGACCTGGTTCCCGCCAAAGGCTTTGATAGATGCTGAATAGAGCGGGTATTGGGGAATCGGTATCATGACCCCATCTGTCTTTTTTGCAATGAGCAAGTTCAAAACACGTTTTGCCCCGTCGCTTGCGCCATCAGTCAAAAAGATATGGTCGGGGTTGGCTTCCAAGCCGTTCGTGGTGTTAAATCCATCCCGTTTATTAATAAAATTTGCAATGGCTTCACGTACAAAACGAAAGCCTTTACTTTCTGTATACGCGCCCAACCCCTTGCCTGTTTTTGCCAGAATTTTTTCACTGAGCGCAAGCAGATCTTCGGCGATGAAATCTTCATCACGCAGGTTGCTGTAGGAATTTTCTTCAAAAAGGCTTTTAAGCTCGCGCTCGCGGCTGATCTTGGATGGTTCTTCAAGTAGGCTGATGACCTCTCGATAATAGGTGATGGGGGCTTGCCCTAACGCCTGCGGATTGCCGATATTGCAAAAGATGATCTCTTTTCCGGCTTCTTTGAGTTTTGCTGCGCGTTGCGGGATAGGTCCCCGCACCGCATATTCCATGTTGAGAATATTTTGGTTAACGTTGATCTTTTGCTTCGACATGAGAAGCTCCTCTTCCGTGTTTAGATTTTATTTGGATTGATGGATGGGGACTTTAAGATGGAAGACACTGCCTTTGCCTTCTTCGCTCTCGACCCAAACCCGCCCCCCGTGTCGCTCCGCGATAGAACGAACGATTGCCAACCCCAAGCCGGTGCCTTGCTGGGCGCGTGCTGCCCGCTGCGAACTACGGAAGAATTTTTCAAAGAGGCGTTTCTTTGCCTCTTCACTGATACCGATTCCGCTGTCTTCGATATCGAAGAATATCTCTGTTTCAGTGGCATGGGCGTGCAGACGAATAAATCCGTTTTCAGGCGTGTATTTAATGGCGTTTTCGACCAGGTTATAGACGGCCTGATGTAGCAGGGCTTGGTCTGCTTCGATCAGGTGGGGCAAGTTTTTTGCAGTTTCGACCGCGAAGTTGATCTTTTTCTGGCTGATATGTGCATGTAAGCTGCTACTAACGTGGTCGATAATTTCGAGCGGGGAAATCTTTTCGAGCTGCAAGCCGACGCCGAGTTCGATGCGCCCGAGATCCAGTAAATCGTTGACCAAACGCGCCATATTCTCAACGCCGGAGATTATCTTGCCAACATAGCCTTGCTGTTGGGTATTTAATTCTCCGACCATTGGCATCATGGTGGCGTAGCCGCGCATGAGTGTGAGCGGCGAACGCAGATCGTGGCTGACGGTGGCGACAAATTCTGACTTGAGCGTATCCAGTTCTTTGAAGTGGGTCACATCGCGCAGGATGCAAACCCGTCCGATGGGCTGCCCCTCGGCGATGACCGAGGAAGCGGTTGCGAGAAGGATCTGCCCGCTGGGCAAAGTGATCTCGGCTGATTCTTTGGCTGTCGTGGAGATTTTCAAGAGACTGATCAGAGCAGGATCATGGATCAGTTTTTCTATCGGTTGCGTTTCATCATCTGTGCTTTCGATTTCCAGTGCCCGCAAGGCGGCGGGATTTGCCAACAGGAGGCGATCTTGATGGTCGGTGACCAGCACAGGGTCGGAGGTTGAATCGAGGATGGCGGCAAGTTGTTGTCGTCCGACTTCCACGCTCAGGAAGAGATGCGCGTTCGCAGCGGCGAGGGCGGCTTGTCCACCCAGCGTGCTGATAAAACGAACATTCGCTTCTGTGAAGAGTTTGGGCTGATCGTACGCTGCCCACAAAACACCATAGAAACGTTTCTCGTTGCGCAGCGGCAGGGCGATCAATGCGCCAGGATTGGGGCGGTTTTCATTCAGTTGCAATCCCCCGGTTGTGCGGGCAAGATTCGGCAGGACGATTTTCTCTTGATAACGGATGGCATCAAGGAGTTCGGCATCGAGGTGGGCGAACTCACCCTTTGTGCTTTCAATGGCAAAACGCGTGGGCATTTCCACCATCGAGTTGGGGATGATCTCTGGGGAGAGCACTACTTGCACTGTATAGGCGCCGGTAGATTTGATCGCTTTCAGCACCGGCTGGAAAATATCCTTCATCTCCAGACTGGATGCGACGCCATGGCTGACGCCGAGCAGTAAATTCAACTCTTCGAGACGATCTTTGAGGCTAATACGCATCTGCTCAAAGGCACTGCGTAGTTGACCAACTTCATCCATGCCCGAAATTTCAAGGGGATGATCGAGCTGCCCTTGCGCGATACGTCCCGCTTCGCTGGCAAGAGTCTCAAGCGATTGACTGATGAGGCGTAAACCGACTCGCAAGGCAATCAGGGCGAAGATGGTTAGGATCAGGATCATCGCTGAGAGTGGCGAGGCAATTTGGAGCGCAAGTTGCTGGATTTGGCGGGCAGGCACTGTCAGCACGACGGCCCATGGACGTCCAATAACCGGTTGATAAAAAACCAACGTGCGTGTGCCAAGTGAAGATGTTGCGTCAAAGAAGCGTCCTTCGCTGCTTGTTTCACCTTCATATTGGTTCATGATCTGGTTGCTATCAGAGTGGTAGAGGATCGCGTTATTTTCGTTCACCAGAAAACCGTTTCCGGCGATAGAAGTCATACTATCGAGACTGTTCAACAATGGACGTGTGATGGGATTGGCACTGAGATCTGTGCGTCCGATCAGGATGCGCGCGAGCGCCGGATCATCACTGGGAATTTTAGATAAGAATGAAACACGCGCCGCACCCCCTGGAGTTAATGGTGGGATGGAGTAAACCTGTGATGGTGCACCGCTAAAGGCTAGCTGCAAGCCCGTGATTTCTTCTTGAGCAAGCTGGCGTGCAGGCGTATCGGATAGATCGGATAGAGGATACTCACCAAGGATATTTGCTTCAGGATCGAGAACCAAGAATTGTGTGAAGTAGGGAACCAGCCGGATTTTTTCGCCTAAAATAGTCGTAAGTTCTGTGCTGTCGTTGGTGAGCAAGGCGGGATCGTCCGCGAGTTGGATGTTCAGATTTTGGCCGGTTTCCAAAAAGAATGGGACGCTTTCAGCAGCAATTTGGGCGGTGTTTTCAAGACGGTCGTAAAGCATTCGGCGCGCGGCTTGCCCGGCCACGATCCAATCACCGATGAGCAAGGTCAGCAGCAGGACAATAATAAATGTGCCTGTGCCGATCACGAAGCGTGTCTCGAGCCGACGTTCGGCTGGTGAGGGCTGCAGGGGCATCTTTCGCGCCCAGGCATTGGGAAAGCTGAATGCCAGAATTTGGGCAATAAAGCCGGCGATAAGTAATTCACCAAGGGTGGCGAGTGTTGCCACACCAACGTTGTTCAACGCAAAATCAAGGCGCGCTGTTACTTCAGAATGGGAGGCACTGAAGAAAACACCGGGCACAAAAAGAATGCTGAAGATCGGCACCAGTGCAATTGCCGCAAAAATGGGTTGTCTCAGGATTTTATAGGCCGGGGTGCGATAGCGTTGGCGTACCCAACGATTGAAAAAAATGCCCATCAAGCCAAATTGCAATGCGGTGAAGAGGGTATGTGAGTCAAAAGGTGCGCGAACTAATCCTGCGAGGGCGGCCAAGATGAAAGCGGGCAAAGGGCCAAGGATACCGCCCGCCAAGACCCAGGGTAGCGCGGAGAAAACCATCATGGCTGCGCCGGGCGCTTCAAATGGCACGCCGGGCCAAGACATGAGGGAATTTCCTTTTATGTATACGCCGATAAATAAATTGCTGAGGAGGGTGAATAATAGCAGAATGCTAAAGATGAGCCAGGAGCGTTTATCCCATTTGGTGCGGCTTTCTTTGCTCTTGATATAAAGCCATACCCCCGAGCCTAATAAGCCAGCAAAAAACAGCCACCCAAAGAGATCAGGGAAGTTGATGAAGGGCAGTGCGAGGAAAAGGGTGCTGATAAATCTGGACATAATCTGAGGGTGGTTATTATAGCTGTAAAAAGACCCATTTATTTGACTTTTAGGGGGGAAATGCTTACGAGGCGGGCAAGATCGCCGTTTCGGCGTAGACGCCGCGATATTCTTCGGGCAGTAAACCAGCCAGATGCGACATTACCAGATCGGCATTGCGTTGGCGAGAGATGCGTCTCTCCGCGCCTTTGCTAACCAAGGGAGGCAAGTTGATCGGGCGTCCGATGCGCAGTGTGAGCGGCGGTCGCTCTCTGTGTTTTGCACGCTGTAAATAATCTCGCGTCGTCCCGATAATGGCGGCGGGCACAACGGGTACTTTCGCCTTCTCGAAAATATACGCAACACCAGGCATGGCTTGGCGCATGGCGGTCTCGTGCGAGCGTCCGCCTTCGGGAGCGATCAAGAGCGGATGTCCTGATTGAAGGGCGCTCAACATGCGGTCGATCAATTGACGGTCGTATGCGCCGCGATGAACGGGGATGACGCCATAAGCCGTGAGAAGTTCTCTCTGGCCGAGTGTTTCAAAGGCAGATTGTGCCCCAATAATTTCGAGCGTTTCGGGCCAAAAGCTGGCGATAAAAGGCGGGTCGTAGAGCGAGACGTGGTTCATTGCCACGATATAGGGGCTGCTGTAGGGGATATTTTCTGCACCTTCAATAGTGACCGGTGAAAGGAGATGAAAGATGCCGCGCAGCCCGGCCTTGATGATAGGGCGTGCAAATCTGATCGGGGCAGAGACGCTATATTCACTCATTTGCAGAGCGCCATGATTTTTTCGAAGACTTGGTTTGCATCAAGATGATCGGAATCGAGGATGATGGCATCCTCGGCAGGACGCAGCGGGGCGACATCGCGCGTGGAATCAATGTGATCTCGTTGAATGACTTTTTCGAGAATTTCGGCATAATCCGCTAACTCGCCGCGTGCAATGATCTCGTCGTAGCGGCGACGGGCACGCTCTTCGGCAGAGGCATCGAGATAGATCTTAAGCTCGGCTTCGGGGAGCACAACTGTGCCAATATCGCGCCCAACCATAACGACGCTGCCACGCAAGCCAATGCGACGTTGTTGTTGGCTTAACGCAGCCCGCACACCCGCATAGGCTGCGACGGTGGAAACATTTGCGTCCACTTCGGGGCGACGCGTTTGCCAGGTGATATCTTCGTTTTCGACGAGAACATCACAGGCACGCCCATCATCCTGAGATGCAGGGCGCACGTCGATGGGGGTCTCTTCGGTTAATTTGGCGACAGCGGCTTCATCGAGAAGGTCCAGACCATGTTGCAGCGCTGTCCAGGTCACGGCGCGATACATTACGCCGGTATCGAAAAAGAGATAGTTGAGGGCATCTGCCACACGGCTACCGACGGTCGATTTACCGGATGCGGCGGGGCCGTCGAGGGCGATGGTTTTTGGGGTATTGGTCACTGGTCGTGGGGCTCCTATTATATAGACTTCTTGCAAAGGTCTAACTTTGATGATGCTTCCTGCGCCGTCCTTTGCGAAGCATACTTTAGTGCGGTGCAGGCTTCTCGAAAAACACGCCGCCGAGGAAAGTGCCCTTTGGGTACGGCGGCTAGAGCACTTATTCAAGATGTCTATTGAAGTAGGGGCGGGGTAACCCCGCCCTTACTCATTTTGGCTATCAAAAAATAGATCGTTGCGTGCCCAAAGGATGATCTGCTCACGCTGCATGGGCATCTCGCGCAGGGCGAGCCATTTTGCCCAATTTGTATTGAGTTCCCAATTGGGTGCCTGTCGCCAGGGGAAATCCTGACCACGATAGGTGGATGCGAGTTCAACTTGCTCAGCTTGCGGGGTGATGACCAGCTCGGGCACGCTGGTCAGATCGAGGGTGGTGACTACGTCTACGTTGTGGTTGCGAAGCGCCCAAAATAGGGCAGAAGAATCAATCCCTTTAATGGTGATATTCAGACTTTGGGCATCGCCGCGTGCCCACGTCGAGACCTCCTCTACTGTTTCCAGCAGCAAGCCTGTTCGGGTCACGTGCGGGGCGTTGTCCCAGAGTTCGATCCCTTTTGGGGTGCGCAATTCGCTTGAGCCCCAGGCTGTGCTGAGGGTATAAATTCCCAGCATGAGGGCTGTGCCCCAAACGCCGCCCAAGATAGCGGTATCCATCGACCAACCGACGGCGATCAATCCTAAACTTAGAACGAGCAAAGCCACCGAGCCGCCGAGCAAGATCAGGCGATTGGTGAGCATTTCAGCATTTGGGGGCAGCACGCCCGCGCCAGAGATATTTAGCCAGGAAAAGGCAAGCAGTAAAATAGTGAGCGCGAAAACGCCAAAGGTTTCGTTACGGTCGAGATCGGGCAAACGCAGGTGCTCGCTGAGTTCTTTTGCGCTCAAAACCCAAAGGGGGAGGGCAGCCCAGATCAAATCGCTGACTTGATGGGCGGGGTAGAAAATGACCAAAAGCAACGCGACAATAGCCCATAAACTGAGGGCGATGCCGCTGCGATTATTGGTGAATATTGCGCGTGCGCTGCCGATGAAACCGAAGAGTAAGGCAAATGGATAGTATGCGATCAGCCCGCCCAAAATGCGTGTGGCAGGTACGCCGGAGGTATAGCGCCAGCCGCGCAAGAACTCGCCGAGGGAGGCTGCAAAGGCACTTAAGCCGTTGGGGGAAAGGAGGAAGAGGGTGCCGACAAGTAGCAGAGTCCCGCCTGTATAACGCAAGGCGACTTTGAGATCATCCGCACGAGTACGCTCATGATTTGAATCGGCTTCCGCTTCTTCAACATCTTCTGTGGGGAGGAGATTCTGCGCCAACGCCCACGTTAGGGCGGCGACGAGCAACCCCATCCAAACGGATGTGCCGCCGAGCAGCGCGATGCCTGCGAAGATTCCCGTGAGTTGTGGGCGTTGTTCTTTCCACATTGCCCAAGCAAAGATGCCAAAGCTGACCGCGAGCATCGTCCCGTTTGCCTGGCGTGATACGGCAACCAATCCGGGTGCGATGGCGAGAAGAAATGCGGCGATGATGGCGGGGTTTGCCCCCATCCTACCCTTCCCCCGAGGGGGGAAGGGACTGTTCTCTCCCCCTTCGGGGGAGATGTCCGAAGGACAGAGGGGGCTAAAAAAGAAATAAGGCGAAAAAACCAGCAAACTCCCCGCTAAAGCAGGGAAAAAGCGGGCGAGGAAGTTTGTACTTTCAAAAAGATAAAAGGGGATGCTCGTCAGCAGAATGTAGCCGGGCTGCGCGCCGAGCAGTGGTTTGCTCCCGCGCGCAAGGGCGAGGGCTTGCAGAGCAAAGGTCGCTTCGGTATCGGTCAGCGGCAGTGCCCCGAGTTGGATGAATCGCAATCCCAACGCGAGCAGGAAGGCGAGAAAATATAAGATAGGTTGGCGAGATTTCATGTCGCCAATTTTAGCACAGAGGGAGTAATGTTTTTGTGTACAGATAAGAAAAAAGCCATAGAAACTTTCTATGGCTTTTTGGAGAAAAATTAAAAGGGTATATCATCGTCTGGCGGTGGTATTCGCCGTGATGACGGGTTTTTCTTTTGTAGCCATTTATCATCCCACTCATTATCAGTCATAGGGATCAGACGACCATCTTTGTCAAATATGTCGTAAGTTAATTTAACGTAGCCTTCCTGATTTGGATTACTCCACTCAGAAAGACTGTCAGAATCCCATTCAACATGACTTATTGCCTTGAAATTCCTTGCTGTTATCCAATCATTTAACTCTTTTCGGTTCGTGAAGAAAACTCTGTAATTTGTTTGAGTTACTTTTGCAAAGGCTCTAAACGCAGGGTGATTGGCAAAGATAATGCTTTTTATAGCATCGTCACTATTCTTTCTGTCTTCTGTTAGAAAAGTTACTAATTCTTTAAGAGTAGAAGCTACTCCCGTCATTTCATCTAAAACTTGAAGTTCGGAGATGCGTTTTTGTTCTTGAAGGAATTTTTGAAACAATCCTGCCCATTGAATTTTCAGGAAACTTGCTATTTCCGAAGATGTAGCAAACGGAGTGATTGGATTGTTTTGGGGGAGGGCATATATTTCTTCTATAAATTTATATACAGCGACATTGTCTGCATGACCGTACCTAATGTTTTCGTTTTCTTTGTTTTGTAAATAAGTTGAGTATTCTGATAGTACATTCTGTTCTACGAATACATAAACTTGAATCCTCTTTTTTAGAGCTTCTTTTAGTTCATTTTGTGTTATAGATCCTTCTCTTGTGGAAGAGTCCGAGCCATATCGCCCTCCAACAATACAAACAATAATATCTGATTGTGTTACTTCTTGATATGCAGATTCTTCTAAGGGAGTCTCTTTCGAATAAGGAATTGAACCTGTCTCATGGCGCACAGATTCATATCCCATCTCTTTTACAAATCGTTCTAAATCTTCTCTGACATACCGTAAGTCATAGAATGTTGAACTGATGAAAACTCTGGGTTTTGCCATACCACCTCCCGTGATTTTTTGCTTTGTTCAAGAGAATGAGCTTTGGCCAGATGTTTTTTCTTTAGTGATTTTAGCATTAAAACTCCACCTGACCTTCAGTCTCCCTCTCCAAATTCTCAGAATTTGGGAAGAGAGATGGATGGGTTATAAAGCTCTCTGCCTCATCAACTCATTGATGGCATTGATCGTGTACGCATCCACATTCATCGTCAGGGCTTCTTCCAGCGTCACCCAGACATAGGCTTCGGCTTCGTCGTTTAGTACAACGTCGGTTGAATCTGTTTTTAGTGCAAAATCGAAAAAGATGAAATGCATATTTTTCCAAAAGGATTCATCCTGAATGAACTCTTGAAAGAAGATGAATTGCGGGTCGTAGACATCCAGCCCGGTCTCTTCTTTGGCTTCGCGGATGACGGCATCGACCATCTTCTCGCCGACTTCGATATGTCCGCCCGGTACGACGTACTTGTCGTGGAATTTGTGCGAGCGCACGAGCAGCATTTTCCCTTCGGGGTTGAAGATCAACGCCCCGACGGTGGGGTGGGGGAAGTTTTGTTCGGTCATAAAAGAACCTTTATGTTGATTGAGCTGTGGGCGGGGCTGAATTATCGGTGCTTGAGAAGGCTGGCAGGACTGCGGCTGCCACGGCTAAGCTGCCGAGAAAAAGATAGTAGTAATTGCAAAATGCTTGTTTGTTGAAAGCAAAAAAGATACCCAAGCCTAAAGATATTGCAAGTGCGAAATTTTCAGCAGAGGGGGTAAGGTAGTGTTTTGCGAAGAGAAAAGCAATGAAAAGTGCAGCAAATGATAGATAACCGGGTGGGTATTGTTGAAAAAAGAGAACATACAGAGTGGCGAAACTTAAAGAATCCACTCTGAAGGGTTGATACCATTGGAAAATACCAACATTCCACAAAAATGCCGGGATATTCCAAAGAGCTAAGAATGCTGTAACGATCAGTCCCGTAGCAATAAGCGTTGCCGAGGGTTTTATCCATTTACGCCAGTTGGTTTTTGTCGGTATGAGGAAATAAAGAAATGGGATAATGAAGACATAGTATTGTTTACTCGCAATCATTAATCCCAAAGCATAAGGGAGCCATTTTGATTTTTTTAGCGCACTCCAAATTGCAATGATTGTAAACAGCAAAACGATAGGCTCTGTCCAACTTTGCTCGAGTACAAAAAAAACGCGCGGAGTAAAAAGGAAGAGATAGCTTATAAGCAACGAATCGCGGTTGGGGTTGATGATGATGATCAAAATGGCTACCAGCAGAATAGCTGCCAGATGGCTGTAGCGTATATCCTTACCGACGATATACCCCAATGTTGATACATAAATGCTCAATGGCGGGTATGGGTTGCTAACGTTCAAGTGATCGCCTTCGATGAGTTTCTCTCCGTATAGGCTGGTCCCTGGTCCATAGATGTTTGGGATGGGTTGTTCGTATGGGTTTTTCCCCTGCAAGAGAGCTTTACTCGAAGTTTGCTGGAATCTAAAAACATCGATTTGAGGATTGGGATAGGCTTTGATGATCCAGATACCTGCTCCGAGAAAGGTAATAAAAGTCAGAAACACTGCAAAGCGTTGTATCCGTTGCGAAATTTGTTTTAATGGAATTAAACTTGTCAGTGCAAAGAAGCCCGACAAAATGATAAGCAATTGAAATATCCAGAGTTGATCCAGCTTATCTTCCAGCCTTGCTATGCCGGGAGGTTGTGTCAGTAATTGAAATACTTGCCAAATAAATCCCAAAATGATAAGAATATGAATTCGATCTGTTATGAATGCTTTTTCAGGAGATTTTTTTGCGGTAACACTTAATATGATGAGTGTAAGTGATATTGTCAAAAAGAAGATGCCCGCTGCTGATAAAAAACCATTACTGTATTGCAGCGCTTGCCCAAGAAAAAAAACAGCTAAAATCAATAATAATTTTGTGGGATGAGAGTTGCTAGCTGTGCTGTCTGAGTGAGCCGTCTTATTAAAATCTACCATCGTTAGTAGCCTTTTTTTCTTGCGGGAAGAATTTTGGGTTTTTCCACCAACCGACTTTATGAAGGGCAAAACGGAAAAGCACATATAAAATACCAAACCCATATACTACACTTCGGCGAAAATTAATTGAAGATGCTTCTGGAAAGTACCGTGTTTCAATAGCAACTTCTTTAAAAAACAGATTACAAGCCATTCCTTGAGCAATAATTTCAGTATCGAAGATAAAATCGTCACTATTGTCATAAAAACGAACAGTTTGTAGATACTTTCTGGAATAAGCTCGAAATCCAGAGTGGATTTCGGTTAGGTATCGTCCATAGATAAGATTTGCTAATGCGGTTAGGCCAACATTGGCTGTATATTTATATCGAGGCATTCCACCTTCCATGGGATGCCCTCCGAGCATTCGAGAACCAAATACTGCATCAGCCTCTCCTTTTAATATCGGGAATGCTAGGTCGGGGATTACTCTAGCATCATATTGATGATCAGGATGAAGCATAATAATTATATCTGCACCCAAGGCGAGAGCCTCTTTGTAACATGTTTTTTGGTTCGCACCATATCCTTGATTTGTTTCATGTTGGAAAACCTTAAGCCCTGCTTCGATGGCAATGCTAACGGTATTGTCTTGGCTTGCATCATCAACGAGGATAATGTTTTCCTGAAACTCAGAAGGAATTTCTTTGAGGGTGAGTAGCAGCGTTTTTGCTGCATTATATGCTGGTAAGGCAATTACAACTTTCGCGTTTTTCATAAATTCACCTTTTTATAGATTTGTCTAACCTGTCGCATTTAGAAGACGGCTTCTCAAAAGTGACTCACAGATACGTTTCAAGGCAGAGGGTTAAGGCATTTCCTTTTTCTTCATTTGTACCAACATCACGCCGCAGATAAGTACCGCAATCGCCGCCATTTGGGGGATGCTTAGCCGTTCATCGAGCAGGAAAAAGCCGAAGACGGCTGTCCAGACCGGGGTTAGATTCAGGATGATATTCATCTGGATCGCGGTGAGAACTTGCAGAGCGTGATTATACAGGAAGTAGCCCAAAGCCGTGTTAACTGCCGCGAGAAAGAGTATCAAGCCCCAGGTGGAGAGCGAAGCAGATGGAATCCCCTCGAAGGGGATCGCAATCAATAGCGAGACCACGCCTCCCAGCAGGAGCGGAACGCCCGTCAACGTGAGCGTGCTGACTGCTCCCTCGCGGGCGAATTTCCGTCCCATAATGCTAAAGAATGTGATTCCCAGCATCCCCACGAAGAAAATGCCTAAACCCAGCATTTCACCCGCTTGCACCCCATTGATAAAAAAAAGTGTTCCACCAGAGAGCGTGACGAAGATACCGATAACCTGCATCTTGGTGGGAATTTCTTTCAGCCAGAGTATTCCGGCGATCAATGTGCTGATCGTGATCGTGCCCATCAAAAAGGATACGGTCGTGGCAGGCAGATACTCAAGTGACCAGAAGATCGCGCCGTTGCCGATTGTGTATTGGCTGATGCCGAGCAAAAGCAGCCAACCCCACATTTTTGCCGAGATGGGCGCGCTTTTTTCGCGCAAGATAAAAGGCAGCAAAATCAACGCCCCGACAAAATAACGCAGCCCACTGATGGTCAGTGGGCTGATTTCGTCTAAGACGAGTTTGACAATAATGAAGGAGGTTGCCCAGATCAAATTGACGAAGATAGCTTCGGCAATGGCGAGAGGGTAGGAGGGCTTTTTCATTGAGATATGTCATTGCGAGGAGCTACGAAGTAGCGACGTGGCAATCTCCCAGGCAGTCGAGGAGATTGCTTCGCTTCGCTCAAAAGGACATTAAACGACTGATTCTGCAATTGTCTCGCCATATTCAAGCAAGGCGCGTACGGTATCTTCACTGCGCCCTTCGGCGTAGACGCGTAAGACAGGTTCCGTACCAGAGGGGCGGATGAGCAGCCAAGAATCGTCAGCGAGGATATATTTCACGCCATCGCTGGTGCTGATCTCGGTGATTTTATGTCCGGCGATCTCCGCGGGAGCCTGCTTGGTGAGATATTCGGTCATTTCTGTTTTGGCGACAGGGCGTTTCAGGCGCAAGTCCGTGCGTTGATAATGGGCGGGACCCACATCCGCGAGCAGATCTGTGACCATCTCATGCAGCGGTTTCTTTGCCGCAGCCACCATCTCGACGATCAGCAATCCCATCAGCACGCCGTCGCCTTCGGGGATATGCCCCTTAAAGGAGATACCGCCTGATTCTTCGCCACCAATAAGAATGTCTTCGTTCATCATATAGTCGGCGATGTGATTGAAGCCGACCGGTGTTTCGTAAATTTTCATACCATAACGTTTGGCGAGCCTGTCCATCATGCGCGTGGTTGAGACAGTGCGCACGATCGAGCCGGTCATGCCGCGTTTCTCGACAAGGTGTTTCAACGCTAATGCCATGATCTTATGCGGATCAACGAAGTTGCCGCGCTCATCCATTGCACCGATGCGGTCTGCGTCGCCATCTGTGGCGAGCCCGAAACGTCCCAAGCCCGTGCTGATCGCGCTGGCGAGCGCGTCCAGATTTGCGCCGATCGGTTCGGGATGAATTCCATCAAATCCAGGATTCATCTTATTGCGAATTTCGAAGACTTCGCAACCAGTGCCCTGTAAAAAGCCTCTAATTGCACCACGTCCCGAGCCAAACATTGAATCGACGACGATCTTTTGGGGATTGTCGGCAATCAGATCAGAGTCGATCAGTGTGCGCAGATGTTCATAGTAGGCAGGCAGCGGGTTGAATTTATTGATCAACCCCAGCTCGCGCGCTTTCGAGAAATCCATTAGGTTGGGTCCATGCGCGCGTTCTTCGTTATCGTTGATATAAACTTCCACACGGCGCGATTGTTCGGGCAATGCTGAACCGCCATAAGAGGCTTTAAGTTTTATGCCGTTATAGCGCGGCGCATTATGCGAGGCGGTTACGACAATGCCTGCAATGGCGTTCAGGTTTTTAACGGCATAAGAAATTGCGGGTGTGGGAGCGTCTGATTGTGTTAGATGTACGGTATAGCCGTTCGCAGCCAAAACGCGCGTAATTTCACCCGCATAGCGGTCGGAGAGAAAGCGGGTATCAAAGCCAACTACAAATGTTTTTGGGTCAGGCTTGTCGCTGCCGTTACCGCGTTTGTCCCAATGTGAGGAGGCAACCGCGTCCGCGATAGCTTGGGTGACCATGCGTAAATTGCTAAATGTGAAAGAGTCTGAGATGACGGCACGCCAGCCGTCGGTTCCAAAATGAATGGGCATGTCTTACTCCTTAAAGAGTGAAACGTGACGAGTGATGCGTGAAAGATCACGTTTCACTTATCACGCATCACTTAATAATCTCTACCACTCCGGTGAAGGAGTTGCGGTTTTTAATACGGTTTGAATGATCCAGCCTTCGTAGCTTTGATTGCCGCGAATGACCTTAACCTGCACCCAGTTTCTTCCGCCGTGTGCGAGCGGCTCGCTCAGGGCTTGCACCAACTCATCGTTGCTAAGGGTCAAGATCACGGGGCCATCCGGTTCGCGGCGCATATATGCGCCACCGCCACTGCTAGAGGCGATACGCGCATATAACGGTGTCGGCTCAGGGGTGATGGTTATGGTGGCAGTAGATACTGGTACCAAAGTGATGTCTGGAGACGGAAACAAGCTCAAGGTCGCGCTCGGGGCGGGTGTTGCTGTGGATGCCGTAACGGGAGCAGGAGTTTGCGTGGGGAGAGTTTCCGTTACCGAAACTTCCGGACGTGCATCCACAACTTCCGCAACGAGCGTGGACGTGGGTTGGCTTCCAATTGTGAGCGTTTCTTCCGTCCCGGTTAGCATAAAGCTCCCCAGCACGACGATCAATAACACGGCGGTGAAGAGGCTAAATACCCAACCGGATAAGCTCAGCGGGCGAAAGCCCAAAAAGAAGAGCGTTAATGCGCCGAAAAGCATTGCCCACGCCAAGTGGACGAAGAAGACCAGCATCCCTTCGACGAAGACATTGCCAACATTGCTGGCGAGACCAAAAGCGGCGGCGTTGAGCGGCAAAAAGAGTTCATAAGCGACTACTACACTCGGCAGAAAGGGTTTCTTTTCTGAACGAACAAAGGAGGCTGCCAATAAAATTGCGCCGAGTGCTAAAACGACGAGATCAGGCCACCATAATCGGGTATGGACAAAGGCTTGAGTGAGAGTCAGCGGCAACCAAACGCGGGCGGCGAAACCAGCCAGCGCACCAGTGATGAAAACCAATACGCTCCCAATGAGAAATGCACCGAGGGTTCTCAGGAAGAAATTGACTGAGCCGCTTACCGTGGCGAGGATCATCCCGACCAGAGGCGACATGAGTGGTGCCATCAAGATGCCGAAAACGAGAAAGGCTTGTGAATCGAGCAAATAGCCCAGCCCTAAAATTGCGCCGCAAAAGGCGGCGAAAAGGAAAAACTCGTAAGAGGGATAGGCGCGCTGAATAAGCTGCTTGAGCAGCTTCGAGCGACCTTCCACGCTGGTGGGCATGGTACGCTCGCGTTGTGCGCGACGACGCTGCGCGCGTGAGGGGCGCGTGGGTCCTATAGGGGAGTGGGGAGTTTGCGGGGATTCTTGCATTATTTTCTTAGACTCGCAATCAAGCGGATGGGGTTATCAAATAGAGTGAGGGCAGTTAGCGTATCTGGCAAAAGGAGATCGGCGGCGTTGAGGGTTTCAATCGCTAGCCCTTCAACGGACATCACCGCGATGCCGATCGCTGCGGCTTTGAGCATGGCAGCATCGTTTGCACCTTGCCCGATGGCAATCACTTTGTCTGCGCCGAGACTTTGTACAAAATCTGCTTTTTGTTGGGCTTCATTCCCTTTTTGGATGCGCGTGGCTGTCAGGTTGAGTTGTCTATCGATCTCGGCCTGTTTGCCGTGTGTATCAGCCGTCAGCATATGGATTTGGAGACGGTCTCTCAAAGCAAGGATCTGGCGCGCAATGCCTTCGATCAACTGCCCGTCGACGGCGAGGGTGCCGTTCACGTCCGTAACGAGATGTTCAATGCGTAAGGTGCCGCGCCCTGGGATGGTTAGTTCGATCATGGGAGTATTATACGCTCTCTGTGCGATTTATAAAAAGCCGAGTTTCAAAACTCGGCTTGTAGGGGGATTATAGTCGAAGAGGGCTGATAAAACGAGCGCGCTAGCGTTTATTCTTTAGCATTTTCGCGTTCTTTAAGTTCTTTTTCTACGGCAGATTTTCGGAGCGTGATCGTAGAAACCTCTTCCTTTTTCTCTTCGCCAAAGATTACGACAGTAATATGCTGGTTGAGGAAATTCGGGGGCGAACCGTCTTTGCCCGGGGTAACTTGCCCAAGAGTATAGCCGCCCGCAATGGGAATATCTTTCCCGATCACGTCTTGTACCGCAGCCACTTCTGCTCCTGGGTCAGCTTTGAAGAGCATTTGCCAGGAAATATCTGCGAGGATCATGGCAAAGACAGGTTTCGCATCTCCCAAGGCAAGGCGCGCTTTTTGGGCAGCGCGTTGGGCAGCTTCTTTGCAAGTGGCAGGACTGCCAGTGAGCAAGTAGGCATCTAGCCCATCACGGACGGGGGCGTTCATGCGGAAGCTGCCATCTGCTTCGACGCGCAAGGGTGAGCGAACGAGCAACTCTTGCCCTTGGTCGATACCAAGGGGATAGAGGCGTACGAGATAATTGAGCGGAGGGAAACCCCATTCGCTTGCCGGATAGCCGAAAAGTTGTGAATAGGCTTCGGAAGCAGGCCGCCCGTCGAGAGTACGGATCCAGAAGCCACGTGAGCGGGTAACGCGAAATTGACTGCCGATTGGGCGCCAGCCATGATCAGAGCCGACGCCGATTTTTAAATTCCCTTCGATCATGGCAGCCGCGAGGCTCCCTGACCCTGCCTGGGTTCCGGCAATTTGAGATGTAGTGCCTGTGTGCGGATTACCGCTTGAGAGTCCCCCGACGATGGAGAGGGGTGCACCCGTTAGGGCGAGGCACATTTGTTCGGCATCACCGTTGAAACCATCGGCGAAGAAGAGTATCTGCTTTTCTTTTTGATCTTCCGTTTCTTTAGTGGAAGCAAGTTCACGCAAGTGCGAGGCGGTTTCTCGTCCACTTTGGGCGTAGCCGGGCAGCCAATGTTCTGTGATGTTTAAATCTGAACCGCCAAGGAGGGCAACCGCAACGGAATTTTTGTTGCGTCCTTCTTTTGTTAGGGTGGATGCGGAGGAAAATCCGATTGTGGGTGTGTTTCCTAATAAGCTGGAAACGCTATTGGCAACTTCTTTGGCGTCGTAATAGCGCGAAGCGATGACGATTGCAAGAGATGGCGCGCCCATGCCGATGTCTTTGAGTGCTTGATGCGTGGCTTGTAAGCCGGCTTCATGCCCGCTAAGGGCTTGGGCTTGTCCTACAGATGCTGTTAAAGTCATGGTTTTGCCTTATTCCTCTGCGATCGGCACGGTAAAGTGGAAGGTGGTGCCTTCTCGGAATTTGCTTTCAAACCAGGTACGCCCGCCTTGCATTTCGATCAGGCTCTTTGTGATATTGAGCCCCAAACCTGTGCCGGGGGCTTCGCGCGCTTTTTGGTCTTCAGAGCGGAAGAATTTAGTAAAGACTTTCTTTTGATCTTCTTCGGTCATGCCGATGCCGTTATCTTTTACCCAAATATGAGCTACATTGGGTGCGCCATCGGGATCCCATTGGTTGTCGGCTGTTTCAGCGCCAATGATGATCTTGCCTTCTTCTTGTGTATATTTGTAGGAGTTGCTTACAAAATTGACCAACACTTGTTCTATGCGGGTGTGATCTGCCCAAACGGGAGGGAAATCTTCGGGAATTTCAACAGTGATGGATTGTTTCTTTTCTGAAAGTTGCTTGTCGGTTGAGCGGATGACGTTGCTAACGATGCCAGGTATTTCAACGGCTTTGAATTCCATGCGCAAACGACCAACTTCGATCTTGGAGTTATCGTTCAGGTCGGAGACGAGAGTTGACATACGGATGACGTTGGAGCGGATGGTTTGCAGGAAGTTACTCTGGTTTTCGTTGATCTCTCCAACAGCGCCGGCAGCGAGTAGTTCAGTATAGCCTTTGATGGAGGTCATCGGATTTTTAAGTTCGTGGGCAACGAAGGAGACAAAGTCGCTTTTTGCGATGTTCGCGGCTTCAACTTCTGCGTAGAGTTGAGCATTTGCGATAGCAATAGCAGCGTGGTCGCTAAGACGCCCAAGGAAGCTCAGGTCGGTTTGAGTTTCTTCGACACATTCCAACAAGATCAAGCCGATGACGTTTGCTTCACGTCGAATGGGGACAACGATCTGGGTGCGTGTGCCGGGCAGTAAGCCTCCTTCTGCTATAGGATCAAGCTGGAACTTTTTGGGTTGTCCGCTTTCGGAGACGTTGACCATAGAAGGCAGTTCGAGGGGCAGAGGTTTCTCTTCGTAATAGCTCAGTTGTGTACCATAGCCCTCTTGTGCCATGATGTGGATCCCCTCATCGCTGAGCATCCCGATCAAACCTGCATCTGCATTGGAGCGACGCATTGCCCATTCGAGCGTGGTGCGCATGGCGCGCCCTGTTTCGAGACTGGCATTTAGTTCGCGATCAATGCGTTGCATAACGGAAAGCTCTTCTACACGCGAATTGAGTTCCTGGTCTGTGAGGGTGTAGAGGCGGGCGTTCTCAACCGCGACAGAGGCTTGTCCGGCAAAGGCGGTCAGGAGAATTTTATCTTCGTCTGTAAAAGGAAGACCGTTTTTCTTATTGATCATTTCGATCACGCCGAGGACGTTTTCTTTGACTTGCAGCGGCACGGCGATCAGGGCTTCGGTCAGGAAACCGGTTTGTTCATCGGTTTCTCCCGCCCAACCTTTTGATTTACGAGCATTATTCTCGATAACGGGTGCGCGTGTTTCCGCAGCTTTGCCAACAATGCCTGTTCCGGCAGGGAGACGTTGTCCGATCAGGTCAGACGCAGGTCCCACCGTGACGGTGAAGACCAGTTCTTGTGTGTCCTCATCTACCATGAAGAGGCTACCGGCTTCGCAGTCTAAAATTTGTACTGCGCTATCAAGAATATTTTGGAGAAGCGGCTCATGTTCCAGGGTAGAAGTAAGCTGTTGTGTGATTTCATTTAGCGTGGAGAGTTGTTTTGCACGTCGCTCGGTTTCTTGTAGTAAACGAGCTTTGACGATGGCACCAGCGGTTTGATCTGCGATTGCACGCAACAGGTCAAGTTGTTTGTTGGTGAATGTGGTGTTCGGATCACGATTACCGATGCTGAGTGTGCCGATCGTTTCCGAACCAGCATTCAAGGGAACGCCAGCCCATGCGTAAATTCTTTGCAAAGAGGGGACAACATTGAGGCGTTGCGCCTCTTGGTTGTAATCTTGTGAGAGAAGAGCGCGACTATTGCGGGCGACCCATTGTGAAATTCCCTGATTGTGTGGCAAAGGGAGGTTCTCTTTTTCTTCAAGACGTTGAGTGTCTTCAATGCAGAAGGCGTAGTAGAAATAACCACCCGTGGGGTTGTTCAGGGTGATATGGAAATCTGTTGCAGGGATGATTTGCGTAGTTTGTGCGAAAATCAATTCGAGTACATCGTTGAAGGAGAGTGTGATGCTCACACCTTGTGAAATCAAGGTGAGTGCGTTCATTTCTTCGACCTGCTTTTCCATATTCACAATAACTTGAGCGCGTTCTATAGCGATACCAGCCTGGTTGCTTAAACTTTCAAGGAAGTCAAGCTCGTGGCTGTTGTAAGGGTCACCAGAGCGTCGTAAACCCATTGCGATCCAGCCCATCAGTTTGTCGATGCTTTTGAGGGGTGTGAAAAGGTAACTCTCGAGGAGCACCAAGCGAGTTTTTTCTGTGGATAATGCACTAGGTGGATTTAGCGGATCGATGTAGAAAGGTAAATTTTCTTGAGCTATTTCTTTGGTGAGCGGGTTGGTTTCGGTAAAGCGAATATCACTGGTTAGTTTCCCTTCATGTTCTATAGCAACATATTGGTTACTGGCGGGGTCGTGAATATAGACATGAAAGATGTTTGGCATCATGCTAGTATGGATTGTTTCACGCAGGATATTGCTGATTTCAAGTAAATCTCTTGCATTGGTTATCGATTGCCCGAAATCTTGTAATTGTTGGCGGTACGCGTGTTTGCCCTTGAAAATAAGGGTGTCTATAAAATCTTGCAGGCGTTGGCGGGCGGGATGTGCGATCAACGCGAGAAACGCGACCAGCGCAGCAAGTGTCCAGGGATTATTGCCTAGAACAACTGTGCCGGAAACAGTTCCAATTCCCCAAAGAATAAGGCCATAGCCGAGGCTTGTTAGCCCTGTGAGGGCAATGACTAAAATGCTGCGACTGAAAATATAGTCTACTTTGAAGAGGCGATAACGCAAAATGGCGTAACCGGTTACAAAGGGGAATAGAATTGTTGTGCCAAGCAAGTAAGGGGTGAAGTTCATCGAGCGGAAGAAGGAGACGAACATCCAGATGCCAATGGGGGAAAAAGAAAGCACAATGCCCCACCATGCCATTTTGATCTGTTGCTTGGCGACAGGAGATTTATCGGTGTAGCTGCGGTAGAGAAGCACACCGATAAATACAAGAATGGAGAAGCCGGTAAAGCCGTAGATATACTGCCATTTGGCAACGTAATTGAGAGGCTGTTGAAGGTTGTAGATGTCTGGGAGAGCAAACAAACCCAAGGCAAGAGCGATTACATAGCCCACGCGATGGGTATGAGGATGTTTTTTGACAAAATCGAAATCTTGGGGGAAACTGATCGCTAAATCCAGAAGAGCGCCGCCTGCCGTTGCAACTGCAAACATCCAAAGAATGGGGAGATGGTGGGTTGTGTATACATCAAAAAGCGCGGCAGCGCCAAGGGCCAAGGATGTTGAAAAGAGAATGAATGCGCGTCCGGCGCTTTCAGAAAGGCGCAGACGGAACATCCATAAGCTGATGCCAAGATATATAAGCCCGATAATATACGGGAAGATGAAATATTTAAACTTGTCGGCGATTGGAAGAGAGATCAAATGAGTAGATTGGGTTACTTGAGTACCGTCTTTTTTTACATAGGTGACTTCGATATTATCGCCTATATCAAATGTAGATAGAATCTCTTGCACCTCTTTAGCGTTTTTAACACTTTGCCCTTCGACCTCAATAAGTTGGTCGCCCAATGTTACTCCTGAGCCGGTGTTAAAAAGTTCCCAAGTTGTGTCAAGACCCTCTTCTGTAACAGGTCCAACACCATTAAAGCTCATCGTGTGTTCAAAGAACGCACCCATAAATGGTGTTTGCCACCATCGGATTGCAAAAAAAGGAATGATAATAAACGCAATGACAGCCACTACTTCGTAAGCCATCACGATATTTTCTAGTGTTTTGCTAAAGTTTTTTTTCTTTTCAACCGATTGCGAGATGCTCATTTTTTGCCTTGTCTTGTTGCCTGAAGGTTTGCTTTAGGATTTTACACTAGATTATCTTCTGCGAAGATGGTTATTTCATAACAAAATCGGTCTCATTGAGACCGATTTTGTAAATTTCTAAGGGAGGGATGCGTAGATGCGGCGTGCGCGTGCTAAATATCGAGATTGCGAACATCACGTGCGTGGGTTTGGATGAAGCGTCGCCGCGGGGGGACGGCTGCTCCCATTAACATATCGAATGTTCGGTCCGCTTCAGCTGCGTCTTCGATCGTGACAAGTAGCAAGGTACGGTGTTCCGGATCCATTGTCGTATCCCAAAGCTGAGTGGGGTTCATTTCGCCCAAACCTTTGTAGCGTTGTAAGCCAACTTTATCGGCTTTATCCACGCTTTTCATAAATTGCTCTTTTTCATCTTCTGTATATACATAATGAGATTTGCGTTTATGCGTAATGAGATAAAGCGGGGGTTGAGCCACATAAAGATGTCCAGCATCAATCAATGGCTGCATATAGCGGAAAAAGAAGGTGAGCAAGAGTGTGCGAATATGGCTGCCGTCTACATCGGCATCGGTCATAATGATGATACGTCCATAACGCAGCCCTTCGAGGTTAAACCCGTCCCCGATGCTGGTTCCCAAAGCAGAAATGAGAGCCTTTACCTCTTTGTTGCCCAAAATCTTATCAAGGCGTGCGCGCTCAGTATTCAAAATTTTGCCGCGCAAGGGCAAAATCGCCTGGAAGTGGCGATCACGTCCCTGTTTGGCAGAACCACCTGCCGAGTCACCCTCGACAATATACAACTCTGTCTTATTAGAGTCACGTTCTGAACAGTCAGCCAACTTTCCTGGTAAAGTCAAACTCTCTAGCGCAGATTTACGGATGACGAGATCACGCGCTTTTCGGGCTGCGCTGCGTGCGCGTGCCGATGTAAGACATTTTTGCACAATCGCTCTGGCTGCCGCTGGGTTTTCTTCCAAGAAGGTGCTGAATGCCTCTCCCACAATTTGCTGAGCATACGTTTGCACTTCAGGATTCATCAACTTCACTTTGGTTTGGCTTTCAAATTGCGGCTCAGGGTGTTTGATCGAAACGATTGCTGTCAAACCTTCGCGTGTATCATCGCCTGAAAAATTGGCGTCGTTACCTTTAAGCAAATTGCTTTTGCGTGCATAATCGTTAATAACGCGTGTTAGGGCAGAGCGCAAACCAGTAAGGTGCGTACCGCCGTCAACTGTATTAATCGTATTCGCAAAAGCATAAACAGATTCGCTGAAAGCGTCTGTGTATTGAATAGCTGCTTCAACGCTAATATTGTCAATTACTTTTTCGACATAAACTGTTTTATGTATCCCCACACGATGGCGGTTCATATAGCGAACAAAGGATGTAAGGCCGCCTTCAAAATAGAAGGTCAACTCTTTATCAGCACGCTCGTCTCGGAAACTGATTTTAACGCCGCGTGTAACGAATGCCATTTCACGGAAACGGTGAACCAAAGTTTCAAAACGATAGGTGAAGTCGCCAATGAAAATCGTCGGGTCATACTTGAACGTTACAGTTGTTCCCGTGTCATCAGCATTTGTTTTGCCCGTTACTTTAACATCTTCTTGCGGATACCCACGTTCGTAACGCTGAAAATGGATTTTGCCGCCTAAGTGGACCTCTACCTCACACCATTCTGAGAGCGCATTAACAGCGCTAACGCCAACACCGTGCAAACCGCCAGAGACTTTATAACCGCCTCCACCGAATTTGCCGCCTGCATGGAGTTTGGTCATTACAACTTCCAGAGCCGATTTTTTCATTTGCGGATGGATATCAACAGGAATACCACGCCCATTATCGCGTACGCTAATGCTTTCATCGGCGTGGATAGTGATAGTGATTTCATCGCAAGAGCCAGCTAATGCTTCATCGATCGCATTATCTACGACTTCATAAACAAGATGGTGGAGTGCTTTAATATCCGTGCCGCCAACATACATACCTGGCCGTCGGCGAACGGCCTCCAAACCTTCTAGAACTTGAATATCTTTTGCTTCATAAGATGTATTTTCTTTCGTCACAAAAACCTCCGGGGGGTTTTTTTTCTAAAACTGTGCTGAAGTCACTTTTGAGTCGATCTTTTTCAAAAGCGTTTCAAGCCAAATATTCATATCGCGATAATAAATAAAACTGGCTGCCAACAACGATGTTGTGATGAAGGCATGACCAAAAATACTGATGAGCAACATCCAGGATGAATCGCTTGGCACCAGCCAAAGAGAATTGAATCCCTGGCTAAGCAGTAAAACGCCAAGAACGAAGAAGCTGCTGGTTGGTAATGTGAAGCGCGAAAGATGAAAGCTGCTGATGATCGAACGGATTACATTCTCACGCTTGGTAAAGATCCCATGCGCGGAGAAGAAAAAGGGAACAATGATCCACATGGCAAAAAGTGCAAGAAAAATTAAGGCGGCTTGTGCCAAAATAGGATTGATTTGGGCAAAAACCATGAACATGATAGCAAGTGGCATTCCCATCATGAATAAGGCTGCCGACCAAATAAGGGATAGTAGCATTGCGTGTAAAACAGTTTTTCCTGCCCAAAGAAGATTCTGATCTTCATCTTGGATGCTTACTTTTGCAACCCAGGTAAAATAAATACTTCCCAACAGCCAACCAACCAAGGTAAGACCGCCGAACCACAAGAAAATCATGAAAACGGATTCTGCCTGGAAGGAAGGTGGTGTTCCCAGGGGTGTTTGTCCAGGAATAAACCCTTTCATAAGGCTGCTGATGCCAATAGGAAAGGTGCGCAAAAAAGAGAATAGATTAATGTCTAAAGTCAATGCTTCGTTCAGTAAATCTTGAAATTGTTCAAAGCGTTGAGCCTCAGATGCTGGCACAATACTCTCACTTGAAAGGAGGTTGAACTGCACGACCCAATCTCGCATTAAATTGTCGATACGCAAATGGGGACCAAACCATAAGAAGATATCCAACAAGATTGGTAAGAGGATAATGCTAATATGGTTGGCGGTGATGTCAAAGCCCGATTTAAGGGAAGAGATTACGCCAGGTGGAGGGGTGAGGGTTTCATCTTGTACGAATTTCATAACCCATAAATTTTACCATATAGGCTTGCTCTTGGCATCTCCTTATGAGGCAGGTACAATGAGGATATTTCTCGTATTGAGAGTAGACCTCTTGTATAAGTCAATTTAGCTCAAAATTGTAGAGCGAAGCGATCAAATTGAATCTCAACCCAAAGCGTTTGCGACGATTGCGATAGCGTTCGCTGAGTATCCGAAAGACTTTTAGTTTTCCAATGACGTGT